>ERZ857757.239-NODE-239-length-62559-cov-6.626472_pt1 | contig 62559 bp, 65 predicted proteins | sample MGYA00519764_ERZ857757 | MGnify/ENA primary metagenome ERZ857757 (study PRJEB31778, sample SAMEA3449359) | human gut metagenome | biome: human gut; feature: human-associated habitat; material: faeces | place: United Kingdom | collected 2010/2012 ...
GATAAATCTTTCAAACGCGTTTTGTGGCTTTCGCCATCGGAGCGATGGCGATTTTACTCCGCAAAACCAGCCCCAATTCCGCAAGAAAGGAAGCTTTCACCAAGCGAAAGCTACGGTCATAAATTTGGATCGGAGAGAAGAATTACGGAATAAAGCCAACGGACTTCCTCTGTGCCCGGGGGTCTATATCATGAAGGATGCCGGGCAAAAAGTAATTTATGTGGGCAAAAGCAAGGCTTTGCGCAACAGAGTCAGTCAGTATTTCCAAAGCGGCCACGGTCACAACGAAAAAACAAAGCGGATGGTGGCCTCGGTCTATGATTTCGAGTATATTTTAACCGACAGTGAGATTGAGGCCCTTGCCTTGGAAAACAAGCTCATCAAGCTGTATACCCCGCGGTACAACATCCGTCTGAAGGACGGCAAATCCTATCCCTATATCCGCTTGGAGCGTGAGAAGGGCAGGTTTCCCCATGTTTCGGTGACCAGAACAAGAAAGAAGGACAAGGCTCTGTATTTCGGCCCCTATTCGGGGGTAAAGACCGCTTATGATATTCTGGAAGTGCTGAAAAGGGTGTTTCTGCTCCCCTCCTGTAAGTACCGTTTTCCGGAGAGCACCGGAAAGGTCCGGCCCTGTCTTTATATGCAGATGAATCAATGCTTAGCGCCCTGTGCCCAAGAGAAAAATCCGGCGGAATGGGAAGCGTTAGGCGAAGAACTGACCTCCTTTTTAAGAGGCAACATCGGCGAAACCAGACGCTTTCTGAAAAGAAGTATGCAGGACTATTCCGAACAATTGTGCTTTGAGGAGGCGGCTCTTTGCAGAGATCGTCTGAAGGCTCTGGACCGGCTTTCGGACAAGCAAAAGGTGGTTGGGGAACCGGGCGAAAGCTTCGATGTGGTTTCGGTCTACGAAGACGAGAAGAGCGCCTGCATCGGAATCCTTTATGTACGGGACGGGGCCCTTTCGGACAGTGAGTATATGCCCTTGGAAGACGATGTGATTCTGGACGGAGAGGCGGTCAGCGCAGCGCTGTGCAATCTGTATTCGGTCAGGGAATATCTTCCGGAGACGGTGTACACCGACTATCCTTTGGAGGAAGAGGCTCTTTTACAGGTGAAGGGCTATCTTTCCTCTATCGGAAAAGAAACGGTGTTCCGGTTGTGCAGCAGGGGCGCCAAAAAACAGTTGTGTCTGCTTGCCAAGGAAAACGCCGGGGAAGCTGCCGCCAAAAAGCGGGAAACCGTCGGAAAAAATGTGCGGAGTCTGATGCGGCTGGCAACTCTGATCGGCATGGAAGTCTATCCGGAAAGCATAGAAGCGGTGGATATTTCCAACTTCGGCAACGAGGAGATCACTGCCGGATTTGTCCGTTTTGAGGCGGGAGAGCCCAGAAAGAAGGGCTATCGGCTTTATAAAATGCGGGAAGTCCGGAAACAGGATGACTATGCATCCATGGAAGAGGCACTGAGGCGCAGGCTTGCCCATCGGGAGGATACGTCTCTGCCGGACCTTTTGCTGGTGGACGGCGGCAAAGGGCAGACCAACATCGCCAAAGAGGTTCTTTGGCAGGAAGGGGTATCGCTTCCGGTTTTAGGCATGGTGAAGGATGATTTTCACAAAACCAGAGCCTTGACCGACGGAGAAAACGAGCTGTCGATTGCCGGGGAACAGGCCGTATATATGTTGATCTACAAGATTCAGGAGGAGGTGCACCGGTTTGTTTTCGGCGCCGCTACCAGGGGAAAACGCAAAAAAATGAGGAAGTCCTCCCTGGAGGAAATTCCGGGCATCGGCGCCAAAAAAGCAAAGGCGCTTCTGCAGTTTCCGGGCGGCCTTGCGGCTCTGCGGGTGGCGGAACCCGGGGAGCTGGAATGGATTTCCGGCATCAACAAGAAGGATGCGCAGGCAGTATATCGGTATTTTCACCCCTCCGAGGTTGAAAAAAACAGGCAGACAGAGGAAAAGAAAGGAACAGAAAAATGAGAATAATAACGGGAAGCGCCAGAGGGACCCGCCTTGAAACGCCGGAAGGATTGGATACCCGTCCCACGGCGGAAAGAGTGAAGGAGGCTCTCTTCAGCATGATCCAGTTCGAGATCGACGGCAAGAGAGTGCTGGACCTGTTCGGCGGTTCGGGACAGCTGGGGCTGGAGGCACTTTCAAGAGGCGCATGGAAAGCCACCTTTGTGGACGCTTCAAAAGAGGCCGTCGAGACGATCAAGACCAACGCCAAAAAGACCAAGCTGTTTGACCGCTGCGTGATTCTGAATACCGACTATAAGGCCTTTATCAGAGGAGCCGCCGGAAAGGAAAGATTCGACATCATTTTCTTGGATCCTCCCTATGATTCAGAGCTGGTGCAGGACGCTTTGGAACGGTTGGTGCGGGCGGATTTGGTGTCCAAGGGCGCACTGGTGGTTTGCGAAAGCGACCGAAAGGAGGAATTTTCCTTGGAAGGCTTTACGGTGAAGCGGCACGCAAACTACGGAAAGATCTATATCACCCTGCTTGAAAGAAATTGTTCTGAGGAATTTTGAAAAACAGGGGAGAAGGGCAATGGAACAAAAAAAGAGGACGGAAATTGCTCTGGTGCCGGGCAGCTATGATCCGGTGACAAAAGGTCATGAGTATTTGATTGCAAAAGCGGCAGAAGAGTATGAAAAGGTCTATGCGGTGATCTTTGTGAATTCGGAAAAACAATGCCGTTTTTCTCTTGAGAAACGGCTGGAAATGCTGGAAGCGGTCTGCAAAAAGTATCCCAATGTGACGGCAGATGCTGATACCGGAATGCAATATGCCTATGCCAGAAGGGTGGGCGCTACGGTGGCGGTGCGGGGCTGGCGGAGCGAAGAGGATTTGAAATATGAACAAAAAATGGCAAAGTTTAATGCCGAAAACCTGCCCGGTTACCGAATGGAGCTTTGGCACTGCCCTCCGGAACTGGAGGAAATCAGTTCAACCGCAGTGCGCCGGAAAATGGAGGAGAATGGGGATGTTTCCTCTCTGATTCCCGAGGAAATACTGCCATATATTGCTGAAAAGTGACGGCTTTTGAATATGTAAAAAAATGTCAGAAAAGGTTTGAAATAGCATAAACGAACATCGGTTTCTGAACAAAATCAATCGGAAAATCTTTTTGTTTTCCGATTGATTTTTTTTATTCATTTTCTTGTCGAAAAAAAGCGATTCACGGCTTTTTTTCCTTGCAATGCAGAAAAGTGTGGTCTATAATTCACTCAGGTGGTGGAAAGTGTAGTAAAAATATACCATAGTGGAGCAAAGTGGTGAAACTTCAGAGAAATTTTGGAGTGTGAGACCCTTCCGGTGGAGCAATCGAAGCCGGAAAAGGGAAAAAGAGCCATTTTTCCAGAAAATACAGAGCGGAAGAAAGGAGGGGGGCATTCATGTTCGGTGAGTATGAGCACACAATAGATGGAAAGGGCAGGATGTTTCTTCCTTCAAAATTCCGTTTGGAGCTGGGCGAGAAGGTGTACCTGACACGGAGCGTGGACAAATGCGTTTGCATTTACCCGGTGGAGGAGTGGAAGAAATTCATCGCCAAGCTGGATGAACTGCCGCCCATCCGGGCAAGGGATGTGAAGCGTTCGCTCTGCGCCTCGGCCAACGAGACCGATGTGGACAGCCAGGGTCGAGTTCTGATTCCCCAGCAATTGCGGGATCTGGCCGGTCTGCAAAAATCGGTGGTGGTGATCGGCGTGGGAGAGAAGGCGGAAATCTGGGATGTGGATGCCTACAACGAGTACAAGAAGGGCATGGATGCCACCGCACTGGAAGCCGACCTGATTGCTTTGGGACTGTAAAAGGCAGACGGGGTCCTGCAAAAGAAAAGGGGAAACGGGATGAACGAAGAGACAAAAGAGGAAGGTACGGGCACCTTTTCCCACTATTCGGTGTTGAAGAACGAGGCGATCGAAGCCTTGAACATAAAAGAAAACGGGATATATGTGGACTGTACTGCCGGGGGAGGCGGGCACAGTCTGGAAATTCTGAAAAGACTCTCTCCGGAAGGAAGACTGTTCTGCATTGATCGGGATGATGCGGCACTGAAGGCCTGCGCTGAGCGGCTGAAAGATTACGAGGGACGCTTTTGCACGATAAAAAGCAATTTCTCGGATGTGGGCGAAGTGCTGAAAAACGAGGGCATCGGGCGGATTGACGGAGCGCTGTTGGATCTGGGCGTTTCCTCCTACCAGCTGGATACGGCAGAGAGAGGCTTTTCCTACATGAAAGATGCGCCTTTGGATATGCGCATGGATCAGAGCCAGAGCTTTTCCGCTTACGATGTGGTAAACGGGTACGGCGAAGGGGAGTTGCGCCGGGTGCTGTATCACTGGGGGGAAGAGCAGTTTGCCCCCCGGATCGCAAGGGCGATCGTGCAGAAAAGGGAAAAGGAACCGATCGGAACCACACTGGAATTGGCCGAGATCATCAAGGGGGCCGTTCCGTTAAAGGCCAGAGCCACCGGGCATCATCCGGCCAAAAAATCCTTTCAGGCCATACGGATCGAGGTCAACAAGGAGTTGGACATTATCGAGCCGACCTTGAGAATCCTGGTGTCCCTGCTGCAAAAAGGCGGGCGGATAGCGGTAATTACCTTCCATTCTCTGGAAGATCGGATCACCAAGCAGACCTTTGCTTCTTTGGCAAAGGGCTGTACCTGCCCTCCGGACTTTCCCGTATGCGTCTGCGGAAAAAAGCCGCAGATCCGTCTTTTAGACAAGGGCACCAAGCCGGGAGAAAAGGAACTGGAAGAAAATCCCCGTAGCCGCAGTGCCAGACTGCGCAGTGCGGAAAAGCTGTAAAAAACCGTATACGGACATCCGTATTTGAGATTGAAAGAAAGAACCGAGTGCTCAGAGAAAGGCGGTTGCGGAAAATGAAAAAAAAAGATGAAGAAAAGAAGAAACAGCCTTACTGCTGTGCGCCGATTATTTCCAGAGAGGGAAAGATCAAGCGCAAAGAGCCTTGGGAAACGCCCCGTGGGGAGAAAAAGAGGATAAATGCCGGAGAAAAGACAAAAAAGCAGGGAAAAGCGGAAAAAGCGAAGGAAAATTTACCGGCTCCGGCGGAAAAGAAAGACATGACCATCGGGGAGGTCTCCTTTTTTGCGGAACGAGAGAAAGGATTCCGTCAGAAGCAGAAAAGGAAAATAAAGGTGCATACCATTTCTCAGAAGAAAAAAGTACCTTTTCCGGCAATGACCGTGGTCTTCTGCGGGATCTGTACGCTGCTTTTCATGTCCATGGTTTTCAATTTCGTGCGGATCAACGAGTATACCAAGGATATTTCCGCCATGCAAAGCGAAGTGGAGCAGCTGTCCAATCAAAAGAACCAGCTTCAGACCGAGTTGAACAATAAGAACAGTGTGGACAAGCTGCGGCAGTATTTGGAGAGCACCGGAAATTTAGGCATGGTGGATGAGGGAAAAATGAACGCCCCCATTGCCGTTACACCCCGGAAGGAGGATCAGGTGGAGGACTATGACGCTCCCGAAAAGAGCGAAACCGTGGTTTCGGTGGTGCTGAACGCCTTGGCCAAGAACTTTACCGATGTCTGGGAAGCCTTTACGGGAGAATCGTAGGCTTTATTCCGAATAAATAAAACGATTGAGAGTAGAACAAAAAAGTTATACTCTCAATTTGTGTATTGAGGAATAGGAAGGACAAAAGTAAAATAAATTTATAGAAGCACGCCGATTATCACAAATAGTTCACAAATTCAGAGTACAATAAAACAGAATCGGTTTCGTAAAGACGCCGGGGCCGGAAGAGCCATGGGCGCACGGTTGAAAATCGAAAGGAATCTTCAGAATATGAAACAGTGGTCGAAGTCCATTTACGCAAGAACGATCTTTATACTGACCGTCGTTCTGGTGGTGGCAGGAATATTGATAGCGAATCTTTTCGACCTTCAAGTTGTGAAATATGACTATTATCTGGGAAAGGTTTTAGACAATCTGATTCAGGAAAATGTTATAAAAGCCGAGCGGGGAGCAATTTACGACCGGAATATGCAGGCCCTTGCCATGAACATCACGACCTATCGGATCTTTGTTTCTCCGGCGGACATAAAGGAAGAGGACCGGGACACGGTTGCCAAGGGGCTTTCCGACATTCTGCAGGTGGATTATGAGGACATCTACAAGAAACTTCTGAAGGTCACAAGAAAGGATGAGACCATCAAGAAGGATGTGGACAAGGACACGGCCGATGAGGTGCGCCGGTTTATTGACAAAAACAATTTTGTGGGGCAGATCTATCTGGAGGCCGGAAGTAAGCGGTATTATCCGTATGAAAATTCTGCGGCCCAGGTGATCGGTTATTTGGGAACCGACGGAGGACTTTTCGGGCTGGAGCTGCAATATAATGAGCAGTTGACCGGAACGGACGGCAAGTACATCACGGCACGCAATGCCAAAAATCAGAGTATGCCCAGCAAGTACGACAGCAAAATCGATCCCAAGAACGGCTACGGTTTGGTGACCACGCTGGATATGAATATTCAGGCGATTCTGGAAAACTATCTGGAGCAGACCTACAAGGAAAATTTGGCGGGAAACAATGTTTGCGGGATCGTGATGGATGTGGAGACCGGAGCGATTTACGCCATGGCCACCAACTGGGGCTTTGACCTGAATTCTCCCTTCACGCTGACCGACGAATATGCAGACGAGCTGAAGTTTTCCGGATTGAGCGCCGGGACAGAGGAATACAACGAGTTAAAGTGGTCCCTCATTTATTCCATGTGGCGCAACAAATGCGTCAGCGAGACCTATGAGCCGGGTTCCACATTCAAGATCGTGACCTCCGCCATTGCCTTGGAAACCGGGGCGGTGACGCCCGAAACCCGCATGACCTGCACCGGAGGACTGACGGTGGCAGGTACCCATATCAGCTGTCACAAAAAGACGGGGCACGGCGAAAACAGCTTCTCTTACCTGCTTCAGCAGTCCTGCAACCCTGCCATGATGCAGGCGGCGGCGCTGGTCGGCAAGGACACCTTCTGGAAGTATTTTGAGGAGTTCGGTTATACCGGGAAAACCGGAATTGACCTGCCGGGAGAGGCCTCCGGCATCAATCACAAGCTCTCAAATTTCAATGCGGTGGAATTGGCCACTTCCTCCTTCGGCCAGACCTTCAAGACCACGCCCATACAGCAGATCACTGCGGTTTGTGCCGTGGCAAACGGCGGGTATATGGTCACCCCTCATGTGGTGGAGTCGCTTTTAGACGACCAGGGAAATGTGGTGGTTTCCTACGCAGACAAGACGGCAAAGCGACAGATCATCAGCGAGGAGGTGGGCAAGGAGCTTGCCGAGATTTTAGCCGAGGGCGTGATTTCAGGCGTTGCGAAAAACGCCTATGTGGCCGGCTACAATGTTGCGGCCAAGACCGGTACCTCCGAGAAGAGAGACGAAGAGGACAAAACTCTGCGCGTGGGCTCCACGGTGGCCTTTGCACCGGCGGATGATCCCAAGATTGCCGTATTGATTATCGTAGATGAGCCGGGCTCCAGCGTCAAGTCGGGCGGTACGGTGGCAGCGCCTTATGTGGCAGGCGTGGTCGATGAAACTCTGCAATATTTAGGCGTGGGCAGAAATTATACCGAGGAAGAGCTGGCGCTGCGGAGCTATGATGTTCCGGATTTCACCTCCATGACCCTGGCCGATGCAAGGATCCAGATTCAGAAGGCGGGCTTGAAATACGAGCTGATCGGAGAGGGAGATACGATTTACGGACAGCTTCCTGCGCAAGGAAGCCGAATGCAGATCGAAGGAGGCCGGATCTATCTCTATGTATGCCCTGCGGGGGAAGAACCTGCGGAGCCGATCCAGCCAAGCGAGGTGACGGTGCCCTATGTGACCGGATATAAGGTTTCAGCGGCTCTGACCACCCTGATTTCCGGCGGATTCAATGTGCAGATCACCGGTTCGGTGAATTATGAAGCGGGCACGGGAGCAACGGTGATCTCCCAGTCCATTCCCCAGGGGCGGAAGGTCCCTATAGGCACGGTCATCATTCTGGAGAGCCGGCATACCGACGGCGTTGAGGACAACAACTGAAAAAGCGAAAGGATAAGCTGTATGAAACTGAAGAAACTTTTAGAGGGAATTGAGGTATCGGACTGTAGCGAAGGGGTGCTGGACTATGAAATTGAAGGAATTTCCGAGGACAGCCGGGAGGACCTTGAAGGAAAAGCCTTTGTCTGTCTTGTGGGAGAGCATAACGACGGACACGATTATATCGGAAAAGCGGTGGAAAAGGGAGCGAAGGTACTGATCTGCGAGCGTGTTCCCCAGGGCTTTGAGGAGTATCCCCATGTAATTGTGAATTCCACCCGCCGCACGGACGCCTTCCTGTGGAGCCGGTTCTACGGCGACCCGGCAGATTCCTTGAAGGTGCTGTGCGTGACCGGAACCAACGGGAAAACCACCATCACCTATATGCTCAAGAGCATTTTGGAAGAAATGGGGAAAAAGGTGGGAGTCATCGGTACGATCAAGAATATGATCGGTGATGTGGAGGTAAAAAGCAGTATGACCACGCCTCTGCCTGCACAGTTATACAAGCTGATTGCGGATATGCGGGATGCGGGAGTGGAATATTTGGTGATGGAAGCCTCCTCCCATGCTTTGGACTATGAAAAGCTGGCGCCCATCACTCCGGAAATCGGAATCTTTACCAATCTGACCCCCGATCATCTGGACTACCACGGCACCATGGCCAACTATGCCAAGGCCAAGGCCAAACTGTTCAAGATGAGTAAGATCTCGGTGATCAATGCCGACGACAGCTACGGAAAGTATATGTACGAGCAGGCGTCCGGCAGACGGTATACCTACAGCAGAGAGAGCCGCTACGCCGATTTTACCGCCCAGAATATTGTCAGCAACGGTATCCGGGGCAGTGAATACGACCTGATCAGCGAAAATGAAGCGATCCATATCTCCTGTGCCATTCCGGGAGCGTTCTCGGTGTCCAATTCCCTGGCGGCGGCCGTGTCGGCAAGGCTTTGCGGAGCGTCCTGCAAGGATGTGGCGCTGGCGTTGCGCCGCCTGCAGGGGGTATCCGGCAGAATGGAAACGGTTTCTCTCGGAGGGGATTTCACGGTTCTGATCGACTATGCGCACACTCCGGACGCTCTGGAGAATGTGCTGAAAACGATCCGGGCGTTCAAAACTCCGTCTCAGCGTCTGGTGGCGCTCTTCGGGTGCGGAGGCGACCGGGATAAGACCAAGCGGCCGGTGATGGGTGGCATTGCCACGGCCATGGCGGATTTTACGGTGATTACTTCGGACAACAGCCGGACGGAGGACCCCAAGGAGATCATCCGGCAGATCCTTACAGGCGTTTCGGAGGGGAGCAATTATACAGTGATCCCCAACCGGACGGAAGCGTTGCAGTGGGTGGTCCGGAATGCCCGGAAGGACGACATCATTCTGGTCGCCGGCAAGGGACATGAGAACTACGAGATCACGGCGGAAGGCAAGCATCCCTTCAGTGAGAAAGCCATCCTGAAGGCGGCCCTTGCCGAAAAAGAATCGGGCAGGAACTGACAGAAGGTCCGCAGGAAAGGAAAAGAAAACAGTATGATGAAGGGGTTATTCTACGGGGGAACACTTTTTGCCACATTTTTGCTGACAGTTCTGATTTCCCGTTTTCTCATTCTCTATTTGAAGAGCAAGAAGATGGGGCAGAAAATTCTGGAGATCGGACCCCGGTGGCACAAGAACAAGGAGGGAACCCCGACGATGGGGGGACTGTCCTTTGTCTTTGCATCTTTTCTGGTGCTTCTGGTGGTGGTTCCTTTAGGGTATGCTCTTGATTTTCTCTCCGACATCAAGGGATTGCTGTTGGTATACGGTTATGCACTGTTGAATTGTCTGATCGGGGTGATCGACGACCGGACAAAATTCAAAAAAGGAAAAAATGAAGGGCTGACCCCTCCCCAGAAGTATTTTCTCCAGTTGTTTGTGGCCTGTCTCTTCCTTTTTGTGGGCATTTATCTGAATGTCATTCCGGGCGGGGCCAACGATGCGCTATACATCCCCTTCTTCGGCTACAGATATTGGCTGTCCAATACCGGATTCCGGATATTCTACTATGCTCTTTGCCTGGTGCTTCTGACGGGAATGGTCAATGCGGTCAATCTGACCGACGGGATCGACGGGTTGGCTTCCTCGGTCACATTGGTGGTCGGGCTGTTCTATGCGATTCTCTGCGCATTTCTGATGGAAAACAACAGTGTACTGTTGCTTTCTGCGGCCTTGACGGGCGGATGCGCCGGCTTTTTGGTGTACAATTTTTACCCGGCAAGGGTTTTCATGGGCGATACCGGCTCGCTCTTTCTGGGAGGCCTTGTGGTCGGGCTGGCCTTCCTTGCAAAAAATCCCTTTGTGGTGCTGTTCTGCGGATTGATCTACATTCTGGAGACCCTTTCGGTGATTCTTCAGGTCGGATATTTCAAGCTGACCCATGGCAAACGGCTCTTCAAAATGAGCCCTATACACCATCATTTTGAGAAGTGCGGATGGTCGGAGGTGAAAATCGTGTCGGTGTTTTCGGCACTGACGGTACTTTTCGCATTCGCAGGACTTTGCGGCAGCGGACTGTTTTAAAAGGGACCTGCCCGGCAGGTCGGCAGGAGAGCTCCTGAAGGGCGTTTTTCAAAATTTCCGGCGCAGCCGGCAACCGCAGTATTGCCGCAGAGCTTTGCGGGAAGGCAAAGTATTCTTTGGTTCTGCGCTTTATTCTGCGGCAAAATGCCCTTTGAACACACTTTGAATATGCAGAGGTACCCTGAATTCTGAAGAAAGGACAGGACGGTGAGCAATGTCATTCATTTCCGGAAGAAAAAAGGATAAGAAATCCCCGCCGGCAGAACAGAAGATCAAGCGCAAGGGAGAGGCCGTTTCGGGAGAAGTGAAGGGAAATGCAGCTCACGGTTTTGAGGAAAGCGGCCGAAAAAAAGAGCCGATCCTTCAGGTTCCCGAAGAAAAAGAAAAAAAAGCAGGAAAAAAGCGCTTCTGCTTGCGCAATGTCCTTGCGGCGGCGGAGGATTCAAAGGAGATTTTCAGAGAGCGGGGCGGGGTGGACCGGCCGATGCTGGTCATCATTCTTTTGCTCATTTGTTTTGGCTCGATCATGGTTTTTTCAGCCTCCTATGCCTACGCCCTTTCAAAAACCGGTGACAGCTACTTTTTCATCAAAAGACAGTTGGCTTTTTCGGCAATCGGCATTGCCTTGATGTTCGGAATTTCCTTTTTGGACTATCGGTTTATCCGAAAGATTACCCCTCTGTATTTCGGGGGAGCGGTGTTGCTACTCCTGGCCGTTTTGGTTCTGGGGGTGGCGGAAGGAGAGGCGGTTCGCTGGCTGTATATCGGTTCTTTCTCGATTCAGCCCTCGGAGATTATGAAGCTGGGCCTGGTGCTGATCTTGGCCTATTACTATAGTCTGACCGAAAAACAGGTGTGGGCGAAGGGCTTCTGGCGTTCCTCGCTGTTCAGCACCTTTATCCCGTTGGGAATCGTGTTGGTCGTTTGTATTCTGGTGGCACTGGAGAAGCACATTTCGGGTACGGTAATTATGTTTGCCATCGGAATGGCGGTCATCTGGTCCGCAGGAGGCAAAAAAGTGTGGTTCGCCGCAGCCGTGGGAGGCTTCGGAGCCGGGGTGGCTGCGATCATTGCATTCACGGATTATGCAACCAAGAGGCTGGATATCTTCCGGAACCCGGAAAACTATTCGGTCCAGTCGGAGGTCTGGCAGACACTGCAGGGACTGTATGCCGTGGGTTCGGGAGGTTTTTTCGGCGTAGGTTTAGGAAACTCCAGGCAGAAGCATCTGTTCGTTTCCCAACCGCAAAACGACTTTATCTTTGCCATTGTTTGCGAGGAACTGGGCCTGATCGGAGCGGTGGCCGTCATTGCGCTGTTTGTGGCATTTTTCATGCGCGGATTGATTATTTCCAAAAGAGTACCCGATGTTTTTTCAAAATTGACAGTGATCGGTATTGTGTCCAAGGTGGTGATTCAGGCGTTTCTGAACATTGCCGTGGTCACAAATCTGATCCCGAATACCGGCGTTTCGCTTCCCTTTTTCTCCTACGGAGGGAGCGCCCTGATCATTCTTTTCATGGAGATGGGCGTTTTGCTTTGTATTTCCCGGTATTCCTGCCTGGAGAAGAGCTGAACGGAAGCTTCGTTTTTCCGTATATCCTGAATATTCCGACCATACAAGGAGATTCTATGAAAATACTGTTATCCGGCGGAGGAACCGGCGGGCATGTGAATCCGGCCCTGGCCATCGGCGAAGCCATTGAAAAGCATGACCCGGCGGCAGAGATTCATTATGTGGGCACGCCCGGGGGCATTGAGAATCGTCTGGTTCCGGCAAAATATCCCATGCACCATGTGGAGATACAGGGATTGAGGCGGCGCCTGACTCTTGAAAATGTAAAAACGGCGGTGCTGACCGTGAAGGCTTTTCGTGCGGCGGAAAAGCTTTTACAGCAATTGAAGCCCGATGCGGTGATCGGGACGGGAGGCTATGTTTGCTGGCCTGTCTGTGCGGCGGCGGCTTCCAAGGGCATACCCTGCTTTTTGCACGAATCCAATGCGGAACCGGGGTTTGCGGTCAAGATGCTGGAGCGGAAGGCCGATGTGATTTTTGTGAATTTTGCCAAGACTGTCGAAAAGCTTCCCAGCGCCAAGGAAACGCTGCATGTGGGAACGCCTCTGAAAAGCGGGTACTACACCTGGGACAAGGAGAGCGCCCGGAGGGAGCTGCGTATTCCGGCCGGTTGCCGGAAGGTGGTGCTGTCCTTCGGCGGATCTTTGGGTGCCCAGAAGCTGAACGAAGAGATGCTGGGTGTTTTTGAAAATTACGGAAAGAAGCATCCGGAGGTACTGTTCTTTCATGCCGCAGGCGACCGGTGCAAGGAAGAGTTTGCGGTTGCCTTTGAGAAAACCGGGCTGAAAGACTGCCCCAATATCCGGTGTTCGGATTATATCTACGATATGCCCAAATATATGGCGGCGGCGGATCTGGTCATCTGCCGGTCGGGCGCTATGACGCTGTCGGAGATTTCCGTGATGGGGAAGCCCTCCGTGCTGATTCCCTCTCCGAATGTGACCAACGACCAGCAAACCAAGAACGCCCGGCTTTTGAGCGACAAGGGGGCGGCCGTTCTTCTGAAAGAAAGCGAGCTTTCGGAAAACAGACTTTCCGACGAAGTCGCAAGACTTCTTTCTTCCGGGAAAGAGTTAGAGAATATGGGAATGGCGGCAAAGGGCTTTGCGGTGCGCAATGCGGAGGAAACGATCTTCCGGAAGATCGCAGAGGTTGTTGAGGAGAAGAAAAAAAGAAAGAAATGAAAAGCCCACCTGAAAAGAGGTGAAAGGTCGTGGATGAATGGAAGAGAGAAGAACTGCTCAATGAGGAGTTGAAACAGCAGTTAGAGAAAAAAGTGAAGCGAAGAGGCCGGATGATCGTTCTGACCTGTGTGCTTTGTGCGTTGATCGTGCTGAGTCTGCTGTTTTTGCTGTGCTGTCAGCTCTTTTTCAAGGTCAAAGAGGTGAAGGTGGAGGGAAACACCGTTTACGATTCCGCAGAACTTCTTGAAAAGGCCGGCGTTAAAAAAGGGGATGTTCTTTTCTTTATCAATTCCGGGAAAATCAGAAGCAACATTCTTGAGAATTACAGGCTGATTGAAGATATAACGGTGGAGAAGGACTACCCGGACGGCGTGATTCTGAAGGTACAGGAAGAGCGTCCGCTGTTCTTTTACGAGACGGGAGATTATGCCCTCGGCGAAAACAGCCGAACCGTTTTTGCGGCAGTGGCGGAAAGCGAAAAAATTCTTGGAATATATGAGAGCAGAGCGGCTTTGGAGCAGGCATATCCGGGACTGATCGAGGTAAAAATGCCGGAGGTGCGCTATGCGGTGGCAGGAAACCGTATCCAATATGCGGATGAGGGAGATGAAGGGTATATTCCGGAACTGATCCGTTTGATAAAGGCTTCGGTCTTCGGGGAAGGTTTTAAGGTTTTGGATGCCGGAAGCCGGTTCAATTTAGGCTTTTGGAGTTATAAGGCAGACGGGACGGACCCGGTGGAAGTACGGTTAGGCAATAAGAAGAATCAAAGCGAAAAGATCGCTCTGGCGGAAAGCATCCTGGACAAGCTGGGAAAGGACTTTTCCGGACTGATTTGCGTGGAGGATGTGAAGAAAGCATATGCAAGACCCGGAAGCGAAGCAAAATAAATGTTAATTTTTTGTAAAAAACGAAATCTCCTATTGAAAATCAGACGATAATCCTTTATTATTGTACTATAGGCGTAGAAGATATTCAAAGGGGACAGAAAATATAAAAATCAGGAGGGCAGGGAATGCCAATGGATATGCAGGAACAGTTTGAAAGCACACTGGTAAAAATCAAGGTCGTAGGTGTCGGCGGCGGCGGAAACAATGCCATCAACCGGATGATCGAATCGGGCGTGGAAGGCGTGGAATTCGTGGCGGTGAACACCGATAAGGCAGCCTTAAACAAATCCGTTGCACCGTACAAGGTGGCCATCGGCGAAAAGTTGACCAAGGGACACGGCGCAGGAGCGAACCCCGATGTGGGCGCAAGAGCGGCGGAGGAGAGTGTTGAGGACCTGACGGCGGCTCTGAAGGGCGCAGATATGGTCTTTATCACTGCCGGTATGGGTGGCGGCACCGGAACGGGCGCGGCCCCGATTGTGGCGAAGATCGCCCGGGATATGGGCATTCTGACGGTTGCCGTAGTGACCAAGCCCTTTGATTTTGAAGGAAGAAAGAGAATGCTGCAGGCGGAAGCCGGCATTAAGAATCTGCGGGATACCGTGGATTCTCTGCTGGTGATTCCCAACGAGCGGCTGAAACAGATTTCCAACACCCGCATTACTTTCCTGAACGCCTTTGTGGAAGCAGACAATGTGCTCAAGCACGGTGTGCAGTCGATTTCCGACCTGATCCGGAATATCGGTATTATCAATCTGGATTTTGCCGATGTGACGACCATCATGAAGGATGCCGGATACGCACATATGGGTGTGGGCGTAGCACAGGGCAAGGATAAAGCAGAGCAGGCCGCAAAGGCCGCCATTTCCAGCCCGTTGCTGGAGACCTCCATCGAGGGAGCAAGAGGGTTGCTGATCAATATCACATCTTCTCCCGATATTTCCTTGGAGGAAATTGACATTGCTTCGCATATCATTTCCGATGAGGCTCATCCCGATGCAACGGTCATCTGGGGTTCGATCATCGATCCCACCCTGGAAGATGAAATGCGGATCACCGTTATTGCGGCCGGATTTGACGGAAACAATAAATATACGCAGGCAGAGAAGGCGGCTTCCGCTGCTACGGCCAAAAAAGCTGCTCCGACTGCCAAGCCTGTGAATGAAGGCACCGGTGTAGAGCAGACGGCAGAAAAGACCGAAGAAAAGGACGAGGCGGCTGACAGCGGCTTCTCGGATGACGAATTCGGCGAATTGCTGGATCTGCTGAATAAGAACAAGCGCTGAAAGAGCAGAAGGGCTGTCGGTTACGGCAGCCCTTGATTTTTAAGATTTTGTCAGAGGAAGAGAAAAAATGAGAAGGGTTTTGGTGACCGGAGGAACAAGAGGAATCGGCAGAGCTGTGGCAGAAGCCTTCCTGCAAAGGGGCGACAGGGTGCTTTTTCTTTACCGGAAATCGGAAGAACAGGCAGAAGAACTAAGGCAACTGGGTGCAGTGGGGTACAGGTGCGACCTTTCAGACCTTTCGGCCCTGAAGGAAACCTGCAAGAGGATTCTTGCGGAGGAAGGAAGCGTGCAGGTGCTTGTGAACAATGCCGGCATTGCTCAGTTTTCTCTGCTTCACGAGGTGACCGATGAGATGTGGGAAGCGGTGCGGTCGGTAAACTACGATGCGCCGTTTTATCTGACCAGAGCCTTTTTGCCGGGGATGATTCGGCAAAAATACGGTCGGATTCTCAATATCTCCTCCATGTGGGGACAGGTGGGCGCATCCTGCGAAGTGGCGTACAGCGCCGCAAAAGCCGGAGTGATCGGTTTCACAAAGGCCTTGGCCAAGGAAGTCGGGCCCTCCGGAATTACAGTCAACTGCATAGCACCCGGGGTCGTGGATACCGAGATGAATGCCGGCCTTTCCGGAGATACACGGAAGGAACTGAAGGAAGAAACGCCTTTAGGAAGATTGGGCACCCCTTTGGATGTGGCAAAGGCCTGTATTTTTCTTTCCTCGGAGGACGGAGCCTTCATTACCGGGCAGGTTCTTGGAGTAAACGGGGGACTGGTGATTGTCTGAAAGCCCCAAAAAGCAGAATTCTGTAGAAATCTTGTGAAAAATACTTGATGTTTTGGTGCTTTTCGTGTATAATGAATCAAGCGGGGCATTGCCTGAATTTTCAGGAAGGAAAACAGTGGAATGAAAAAAGTATTTGTGATTATTGCCTGTGTGTTGGTGGTTCTCTTGCCTACCATTTTTATGGTGGGGTATCATTTCTATTCGGGAAGTGAGTCTGCCAAGAAGCTGTCGGATATTGAAAAAATGGTGCTGAAAGCCGACGGCATAACTCTCGAATGTGACAAGGAGAGTGAGGCGCTGAAAATTTTTTCGGGACTGCACGGGGAAGAGGAAAAAAACAGACCCACAGCGTTGACGGTGCTTCCCGAGGAGGCGCTGTCTTATGAGCGGTACGAGGCCACCTATCTGGATGCCTATGGGGTGGAGCACAGTTATGTCTATTATCTTTCTTCCGACAGCAATTCCTGCTATTTTACCGATGCGGAACAGCGGGTATATAAGATTGCGTCCGAAAGTGCGGGTGCTTTTCTGGATTCTGATTTTTCGGAGGCGGTGTACGCCGAGGCGAAAGCGCCTGTCGTGTCCTTCGGCGGAAAGAGCCTTGTTCCTTACACACTGGACTGGCACTATAAAACAGCGGGAGGACAGTTGAAAACGGCCTCCTGCTCCTATGCCGACCGGGATGAAAAGACCTTTGTTGAGGGCTTCAATGCGATTTTTTCTCTGGACAGTTCGGTGAAACCGGATGAGGTCCAGGTCGTGATCCGGGAGCAGGACACCAATTATCAGATTTATGCCGGCGGTATGGAGAATCTTTCGGAAATTTCCATTGAAGGCTCCAAGAATGTGTATGTGGACCTGACGGCATACTGGAAGCAGAGCGATGCTAAGGGGTACTACGGCGAGGCCAAATACTACTTCAGCGGCAGAATGTTCGGTACGCCGGCCTTCTCCCTGAGCAAGAGCTTTGCCCGGTGCGGGGAAGTGCTGATCCTTTCTGCCTACAATGTGGTGGACCCCAATGAAATTCAGTTTACTTCCGAGCCGGAGCTGGGGTACACGCCCCAATTCTATAAGGTGGGCGAGAGCTGGCAGGCCCTGATTCCCCTGAAGATGGATCTGGTGGATTCCGAAACGGCCTATACGCTCCGTCTGACCTCTTCCACCGCCACCGATATTCTGCTTCTGACCGTTTCGCCCTTTGCGGACAAAGGCGAAATTCCCTATTCTTTTGAAAATGCAGAGCTTCTCTATACGGACGAGATTCTCAAAGACCTGAATGCGAAGATGATGAAGGTGCTGACAGCCGATTCGGCCTTCTCTTTTGCCGGCGGAAAATTTGTTCTGCCTGCCGCCAAGAACTATGTTTCGGATACCTCCAACTACAGTTTCGGAATGCGGGTGCGGATCGTGGAGTTGAACAAAACCTATATCGCCTACGACAATATGTATTGCGCAACCACCGGCGGACAGGGCATGAATGTGGAAGGAAAGATCACAGAGGTTCACGCCGCCTTTGACGGGAAGGTGGTCTTTGTGGGAGAGCATATCTACACCGGGCGCATGGTGATCGTGGATCACGGAAGCGGATTGATGACCTGGTATACCAATCTTTCCTCAGATATTGCCGTCAGCGTGGGCGACAGCGTGACAGCCGGTCAATTCCTGTCCCATGCGGCGGACGGCGGCTTGAATTCAAGCTTCAATTTCAATTTCCATGTGGGTGCCTCGGTATACGGAGTGCCGGTGGAGTTGCAAAAACTGATCGAAAACGGTTTGATTGCGGAAAACAGACTTTCATAAGAGCGATTGAGTCGGAAAAGAATACAAAATGTATTTGATGTAAGGATGGAGGAGAAAAAGGGTGGACGGCTTTTTGAGGTTTTTCAGCGATATTTTCAAGGAAATCGGTGCCTTTCCGCTGTTGTTATTGGTGTTGTTACTGCCCTTTTTGCTGCTCCTGGTGATCCTTTTGCCCATAAGAATGTTCCGGGGATTCCGAAAGGGTGCCGCCCTTTCGTTGATCTCCCTTACGATTACGGTGGTGGCGCTGTTTCCGGCGGTTTTCCTTGCAAAACTGATCGCAAGACCCATTGCAGGGAAAATCTATTCATCTGTTTTGAAAATCGTCTCCCGCGAAAGCGGAGATGTGGGGCGGACCCTTGAACAGATGCCCTATACCGGTGCGCTTTCAGAGGGTCTGATTACCGCACTGGTCGCCTTGGGATTGTTTTTGCTGCTGTATTTTGTTTTCCTTCTTTTGGGAAAGTTGATTCTGGGCGGTGCTTTTCGGCTTGCCTTTGCCGTAAGCGGTGCAAAGAAGCATCTGAGAGTGATTGGCATGGTAATTGGCGCAGTAGACGCTCTTTTGCTCTCTTTCTTTTTCCTGTTGCCGCTGTATTCCACGGTAAACAGCGTGGCAACGGTGGCAAAGGATTTTTCGGAGGAATTGGTTCAAAACGGGTTTTTGGAGGAGATTTCCAAAAGCGAGGGCGTGTCTTTGGAGAAAGATGTTTCAAAAGTTACGGATTCGGTTCTGAACTGTCCTCCGGTCTGGTTGGCTTCAAAAGTGCCTTTTAATTTTTGCACAGGCTACTTTGGGGCATTCAACATGGAAGGGACCCGATACAATGCCTTTGAGGTGATTGATCACAGCGCCGTTGTGATTGCCGACGGAATGAAGATTGCCACGCTTGAAGCGGATACATACAAAGAGGCGGACAGTCAATTTGTCCGGCAGATCGGAGAGTCTGTGGCAAATGAAAAGTATATCTGCGGACTGGTTGCGGATTTCTGCCGGTACGGTGAATCGACGATTGAGGAGGACGGCGAGGGTGAGAAGGATTTGAAAGGCATTCTTACTCCCTTGGCACAGTGCGGTGCGGAGGATGTGCAAGAAAGCATTGTAGGTATTGCGAAAATACTGGACGCCTCCATCGAACAGGAACTCTTCCGGTATACCGAGGATAAAGAGCAGTTTTTCAAGAAACTGGGCGAGGAGCGGTATACGGCAATCTTAGTGAGCAATATCCGGTCCGGCAAAATGACCTCCGAGATATTTGACAGCACGGTGTTTTATGCTTTTGACCGGCTGGAGGAGTCCTTTACGGTAAAGGAGGAGCATTTCACAGAGCAGATGCATTCCATAAAAGAACAGATGCGCCAGAGGGCAGATCAAGGTGTTCAGGATGTAGCAAGAGAAACCCGTGCGGTTTCTTTACTCAGCAACGGGCTTTCAGGAATTCTTTCTTCCGAAGAGGAATTGAAGGATCTGACTTTTGAGAAGCTGGATGTTGAGGCGCTGGCCGAGTTTGTTCTGGGCTTTTGTGCCCATCCGTATGTGTGCGAGGAAAGTGCGGAAGCGCTGATGCGCAGTATTATGCCGAAAATGGGCGACAATGCGGCGCAAGCCTTCAGAGATGAAATGCTGAGTATGACTATTTCGGCCTTAAAGAACGATTTGAAAAATTTACCGGCCGCAGGGGAAGAGTGCAGACTGAAGGCCGTATTCCGTCAGGTAAAAGAGAGCATCCTCTTTGTGTTGGAACACAGGTGAGTCAAAGCTCGGAATAAAGAAAAAATTTCTTTTTTTCCGGAAGAGAATCTGCTTGTCTGTGCGATGTATAGCAGACGGCCGGAAAGTGCATACTGTTTAGGCTCTTATGGAGTAATATTCCCGAAAGAAGGAAAGAAAGCGTATGCTTGATAAGATTGCTCTGACGCTTGCAATTATCGGTGGAATCAATTGGGGCAGCATCGGATTGTTCCAGTTTGATATTGTTTCCTGGATTTGCGGCGGCAGTGACTCGGTGTTGAGTCGTATTATTTTCACCATCGTGGGCATTTCGGCTCTTTGGTGCATTTCTCTCTTGGTCAGAGATCGCTCGGAAGTATTCAAAACTTCCCGCAGCGACCAATAAACAAAAAGGGGCTGTAAAAAACTCGATGTTTTTTACAGCCCTTCAAAATGTCGGTGTGGGTTCCGGCATTTTTGAGGGGATCTTGGTCGGTTTTGCCCTTCATTTTTTAGAAATTTCAGTGGAGGCCGCGGCCAAATGACGGCTGAAAGCCGCCCATGTTGTCGGGACTGTAAAAAATTGTAAAAAATTCTGAAAGATTTTTTAACAGTCTCTTTTTTTCTGTTCAGAGGTACTTCTTCAGAAAAGAAATGAAATTGCTTCCGGAGATTTTTTCGACGACTCTTTGCGGATAGTGCTTCAGGAGAAACTCCGCAATCCGGTCGTGCAGGGAGGAATCCGGAGTCAAAGGCTCCGGATACCGGTCAATTCCGTCAATATCCAGTCCGAATCCAAGGTGGTCCTCGCCAAAATGGGCAAGCCCGTATTCCAAATGGTCAAAAAATCCGAAAAGGGTCTGTCTTTCCTCCCGATCGGAAAGAAATTTCGGGCAGAGGTTCAGGCCGATCATCCCGTCCTGCCGTACAATTTTCTGGGCCATTTCATCGGTTAGATTCCGATTGCAGGAGCAGAGTGCCCGGAAATCGGAATGTGTGGCAAGAATCGGCTTTTTTGAAAGAGCAGAGAGATCCCAAAAACTACGATCTGACAGGTGTGAAACATCAAAAAGCATCCCCAATCGATTGCCGGCCTCCACCATTTTCCGTCCCTGGGCGCTCAAGCCAGTGTCTTTTTCCCCTTCCAGAAGCCGACTGCTCTTTGCAAGCTCGTTGTGGGTCCAGCAGAGCCCCATAACTCTTAAACCGGCGTTATAGAATTTTTCAAGAATTGCAGGATCGCCCAAAAGTCCGGTGGAACCTTCCATGGAAAGAAGAAGCCCGTTCCGGTCGGAGCGTAGAAATTCGTCTAATTCCAAAGAATTGCGCACGGGCAAAAGCCCTTCAGACGAAAGAGAGAGGGTATACTGCCCCAGAAGCCTTTGGGCACGAAGGTAGCTGTCTTTGGGCGATTCTCCTTCAACTCCGCAGAAGATCGCAGCAAACTGGAGCTGCCGATGGTTCTTGGAGAAGTTGTAGGGGGAAATGAGAGAGCTTTGGGTTTGAGAGGCTTTTTCCAGACTGTCGCAATGGGCATCCACCAGAATCATGAAGCGGTTCTCCTTCCGAAAGGAACTATTTCACATACTATGAAAAAAGAGAAGGGGTTATGCCTGTGTCCTTGTCAGAATCGAGCAGGAGTTTTCATAAACCGGATGCTCCAGAATGATTTCCCCGTAGGAATCGGCCACGATCCGGCCACTTTTCGGGTTTTTAACCGAAAGAATCGAGCCTTGCACATCGGCGTTGACCTCCGAATACTCAAAAGACAGGTCGGTTTCTTCCATGGTGCAGTTTTGCAGGGTCAGATTTTTGCAATAGCAGAGGGGCTGGGTACCGATGATGCGGCAGTTGATCAAGGTTAATCCCTCAGAATACCAGCCTAAGTATTCGCCTTTCACCGTGCTGTTTTTTACCTTAACATTTTTGGCGTGCCAAAAGGCGTCCTTGGTATCCAGAATGGAATCCTCAATCACCATATTCTCCACATATTGAAAGGAGTATTTGCCCTTCATCCGGACACGGTTCAAGACCACATCCTTGCCTTCAAAGAGAAAGTATTCGCTTACAAACTCGCTGTCTGTGAGCCGTACATCCTTGCACCGCCAGCCGAACTCCGGAGAATGGACCTTGCAGGATTCAAACTGCACCTGGGTACACTCCCGCAGACATTTCACTCCTTCCACAACGGTATTCACGAAAGTGCCGTTTTGCACATACCAGGCAGGTGCCCGACAGCCTTCTTCCAGAATACAGTCGGAAACCGTGCAGTTCTGAACATGCCACAGGGGATAGCGAAGGGCAAACACACAGCGGTCGATTTCCAGATTCCGTCCTTCCTTCAATGCCGATTCTCCGTCCAGGGGACCCTCAAACCGGCAGTTGGACACTCTGGCGTTCTGCAAATTGTAGAGGGCCCGTTCCTCGTCCATTCTTTGATTTTCAACGATTTTCATAATACTATTACTCCTTTAGTATGGGATACTGTTCTTCACACAATGGAAAGAGGACGGAACTGCAGATAGTCGGAGGAGGCGAGGGTGAAGGAGATCCCTTCGTATTCAAAAGTGGGGGCAAGATTGTATTGTCCGTGCATATGCCCGAAATAGCACCGTTTCACTCCGTAGCGGAGCAACACCTCCAAAAGTTCCCTACAGACAAAACTCCCCCACACAGGAGGGAAGTGCAGAAAGGCCAGAAGCTCCTCCGCTTCCAACTGTCTCCCTGCCTGCAGGGAGCGCTCCAGGCGCCCGGCTTCCCTTAAAACGATTTTTGCCCGGTCGGTGCAGGGAGGATTGGTGCTGTCGCTGTACCAGCCTCTCGTGCCGCACAGAGCAAAGCTTTCCACCTTATAGGCGTTGTTGAAAAGCAAAGAGAGCGTTGAAAGCTGATGCTCTGCAAAGAATTTTTCAATTTTAGAGACGGTGGACCACCAATAGTCGTGATTTCCCTTCATAAGAATCTTTTTTCCCGGAAGAGAATTCAGAAACTGCAGATCGGGAAGGGCCTCCTCCAAGGTCATGCCCCAGGAAATATCGCCCGGAATGACCACGGTATCGCCTGTTCGGAGTGTTTTTTCAAAAAAATAGCCGATCCGTTCGGTATGATTTTTCCAGCGTTCCCCGAAAATGTCCATAGGCTTTTCGGTAGCACCGGAAAGATGTGTATCTGACAGAACATATAAAGCCATAAAATTTCTCTCCCATGTATACAATCGGGCGTTGGGGGCAAAATAAAGGGGCAACAACAGTGAAAGGAGGAGCGAACATGAATCAGTTTTTACCGCCTGAAGAGACCAGTACCGAGGGAAAGAAAAAATTGAGAGGCGTGGTTTGCGATGTGAAAAACTGTGTGTACAACGACCAGCACAGCCACTGCACCGCCGAGAAGATTGCCGTAGGTCCGACCTACGCCACATCCTGCACCGACACCGTCTGTGCCACCTTCCGTCAGAGAAGCATCTGAAAAAACGATACCAAAGGGACTGCGCCCTTCTGTTCGGAAGAAGGCGCAGTTCCTATTTTTCGGTTTCAAAAGGGGTTCCCGCAAGGATTTTTGTTAAAAAGCTCTTTCTGTGGATGGGACAGGGACCGTAGGTGCGCAAAGCCTCTGTATGGGCCTTGGTGGCGTACCCCTTGTGAGCGGAGATTCCGTATTGGGGGTATTCCCGATCCCACAAAAGACACATCCGGTCTCTTGTGACCTTTGCCAGAATCGAGGCGGCGGCAATGGAACAGGAGCATCCGTCTCCCCCGATCAGGGTTTTGGTGGGACAGGGAAAGTCCCTTGCAATATTTCCGTCCACCAGAACCATATCCGGAAAAGGGTTTAACTGTGCCACCGCCCGCCGCATGGCAAGCTGGGCGGCGTTGAGAATGTTCAACCGGTCTATTTCCTCCACGGAGGCAGAGGCGATACCGAAGGAAACCGCCTTTTCCCGGATGACCTCAAAAAGATACTCCCTCTTTTTTTCCGAGAGCTTTTTGGAATCGTTGAGTCCTTTGATCGTCAGTCCGGAGGGCAGAATGACGGCTGCCGCCACCACTTCTCCGCAAAGGGGACCTCTTCCTGCTTCATCGGTTCCGGCGACAAGCGCAAAGCCCTGGGTTATGGCTTCCTGCTCATAAAAAAAATCCGGCGTCTGCATATTTTTACCAGTCTTCAAATAGAATTTGTTTCAAGAATTTCAGGTGTTTCCAAGGAGATCTGCCCGATTTTTGCCGAACGGAATTCGTCCAAAAGCATCAAGGCAGTCCGTTCGGTGTTCACGATCCCTCCGGACATCAGAAAGCCTCTCCTTTTTCCGATCAATTCAAAAATCTGCCAGCTTTCAAGGCCTTCAAGAGCTTCTCTTTCCAGCTTATAGCGAGCGCAGAGCTTGTCCGGCGCAACGGCGAAAAGCCGACCGCAAAGCGCCACGGCAATAGCTTCGGTATCTAAAATCTGATCCTTGATCGCTCCCGTGGCCGCCAGGTTCTCGCCCACCAGACGATCCTCAAATTTGGGCCAGAGCACGCCTGGCATATCCAGAAGGTCCATACCGGCGGAGGTGGTGACCCACTGCTTGGTGACGGTCACGCCGGGACGGTCCTCCGCCTTTGCCTTTACCCGACCGGCCAAACAGTTGATGAAGGTGGATTTTCCCACATTGGGAATGCCCACCACCATGGCTTTTAGACGCTTGCCGGACATGCCTTTGTTTTCGTATCTCCGGATCTTTTCTTGCAGGACGGTGCGGATTTCCGGCTCTATGCGGTTGAGCCCCACGCCGGTCTTACAGTCAATGAAAAGGGGATTTCCGCCGTTTTTCCGATAATGGGACACCCAGCGGTCGTTTACGGCCGGATCGGACAGGGAAGATTTGTTGAAAACCGTCAGAATGGGTTTGTTCTCACACAGGGAGGAAATTTCGGGATTTTTGCTGGAATAGGGGATTCTGGCATCTAAGATTTCGATAACCAGATCCACCAACTGCAGGCACTCCCGGATCATCCTCCGCGTTTTGGCCATGTGCCCCGGAAACCATTGTATTTCAGTGGAAGGCATAGTGTGTCCTCTCTCTGTTGTTGGTCTTTCAGCTTACGGTGCCGAAGCGGTCAAAGGGGAAAATGCGCAAAACGGATCGGCCTACGATCAGCCGTTCGTCGATAAAGCCAATGTCCCGGCTGTCTCTGGAGTTGTTCCGGTTGTCTCCCATCACAAAGACAAAGCCTTCGGGAATTTCCAGGGTGCAGATGTTGCCCATTCCGATGAAATAGCCCGCACGCATATCCGCATCCGTATAATTTACATAGGAGGTGCTTTCTCTGCCTTTTTCTTCATAGACCACATTTCCGGTGGAATCGGTGACCGTAACCTTCCAGTTTTCCCGATCGATCACCAGCGTGTCTCCACCCACGGCAATGATTCTCTTCACGATCGGATGGTTCAGGGAGCTTTGCACCGTTCCTTCAACATTGGTGGTCTGCAAAACCACAATGTCGCCTCTCTTCGGCGTATAGAACATTTTGGAAATGAGAAGCACATCCTTGGTTTCTCCTCCGGTTTTCGAGCTTCCTTCAATGGTGGGATTCATGGAAGGACCGATAACCGGCGAGTGACGCAGGACAAAGGTAAGCAAAAGCATGACAATCGTCAGCGAGACGGTAACCAACTCCACAAAATCAAAAACCGTTGCAGAAAAGCCTTCCTTCCGGGATTTCTTCCGGCCGGAAGTTTGAACCGAGCCTTTTTCGGGTGTTTCGGATGCTTTTTCGGTTTCGCTTTCTTCTCCGGTCTTTTCCGAAATTTCGGGAAGGGTTTCGTTGTCCGTGTCCGAGCCGCTGTTTTCTTCTGTGATAGGCAATTGCACTTCGCTTTCGTTGTGAAGATCGGAGGCATCCTCGGAATTCTCCGATGGAGTCTGATCCTTGCCCGCTTCTTTCTTCAGGCATTCTTCATTTCCGGATTCCGCCTCCTCTGAGGAAAACTCTTTGTCGGCAGGAGAAGCCGGCGTGGAATCCGGAGCTTCCTTCGTGGATCGTGTATATTCGTTGTCGCTGGGACAACCGTCCTTTACAATGTCAGCATCCTCTTTGGAAAGGCCTTTTTTTTCGAGTTCATTCTGATCTTTATCCGGCTGTTCAAGATACATGATTCGATCACTCCTATAAATCTGCAAAGATACCCTTGTACTTCTTCAGGGTGCGTCTTCTATACCCTTCATTATACCATACCGTTTTGAAAAGTACAACAGAAAACTTTGAATTTTTCCAAAAAAATCCGGGATGTCCGGCTTTGAGGCCTAAGCTACCGAAAAAAAGGAGAAGGGAGCCCGGAGGATACAGGGCAGAGAGCGGTTTTCCCGGTCGGCTTCAACCGTTTTGTCCTTTTGGGGCTTGAAAACAGGGTCCGAACTGCAAAAAATTTCAGTTTTTTCAAAAAAGCACTTGCAAAGGAGCGGAAGATGTGTTATAGTAAGAAGGTAAGATAGTTCAGTATGGAGGGCAGTTTGAAAAAACTGCTCTTCCTTGTTGTAAGAGAACCTTCAAAAAAGTGCCTTGGGGCGCAATACCGGAAGAAAGGGAGACTTTGCAAAAATCTTGCAAAAGGCATAACGGAGCAGAAATGGCTACAGAACAGAAAAGCGTAGCGGCGGCGGTGTACAAGGCCGTCAGGGAACCGGTGGAGGCACTGGGGTATTCCATCTGGGATTTAGACTATGTAAAAGAGGGCAGCGAATGGTACTTGCGCATAACGATCGACAGTGAAAAGGGCGTGGACTTAGACGACTGCGAAAAGGTGATGCGGTTGGTAGACCCCATCATCACCGAGCTGGACCCGGTGGAAGGGGCATACCATCTGGAGGTCTCCTCTCCCGGACTGGAACGGGAACTGCGCACGCCGGAGCATTTTCAAAAGTCCCTGGGGGAAGAAATTGTGCTGAAGCTTTTCACCCCGGTGGAGGGAAGAAAAGAATGGAAGGGCAGACTGATCTCGGCGGAGGAAGACGGCACGGTACATTTGGAGGCGGAGAACAGAGAGCTTGCCATCGAGAAGAAGAAAATTTCAAGAGCGAATATCTATTTTGATTTTGACGGAATGGATTCAGAGGAACAAGAACCGGCGGATCTGTCTGAAAAGGAAGAGAATCGGAAAGTTAAGTGAAAGAAAGGAAATAAGAAATGAGCAACGAAGTAATTTCTGCTTTGGAGGATCTGGAAAGACAGAAAGGCATTCCCAAGGAGTACATGCTGGAAAAGGTGGAAGCAGCACTGCTGAGTGCCGTGAAGAAGGAAGTGGGCGGCAACAATGTGCGGGTGGCCATTGACCGAGAAAAGGGAGCATTCCATGTGTACCGTCAGATGACGGTGGTGGAGGAGGTTACCGATCCGGTTTCCGAATTCACCATGGAGGAAGCAAAGAAGCATACAAGACGGCATCTGAATGTGGGCGATCTGCTGGAGATTGAGATGAAGACCAAAAACTTTGGCAGGATTCCCGCACAGATTGCAAAGCAGGTGATCATTCAGGGCATCCGAGAGGCCGAGCGGGGCATCATGATTCAGCAGTATGAGGACAAAAAAGAGGATATTATCTCGGTGACCGTACAGAAAATCGATCCGACTACCGGAAATGCGGTGGTGGACACCGGTACGGGCTACGCCACTCTTCTGAAGAAGGAGATGCTGTACAGCGACAATTTTGATGTGGGCGATCATGTGAAAGTCTTTATCACCGAGGTGCGCAAGGAAAGCAGAGGGCCTTTGGTGACTCTGAGCCGGATTCACCCCAACTTTGTCAAACGGCTCTTTGAACTGGAGATTCCCGAAATTGCCGATGGCTCCGTAGTCATCAAGGGTGTCACCAGAGAAGCCGGATACCGGACCAAGATCGCCGTGATGAGCCGGGAGGAGGGGGTAGATCCCATCGGCTCCTGCATTGGCTCCAAGGGCATACGGATCAACAACATCATGTCCGAATTGGGCAACGAAAAGATCGATGTGATCAAATACAGCGAGGACCCGGCAGAATTTGTCCGTGCGGCCTTGTCCCCCGCCACTGTGGACGAGGTCATTCTCGACGGAGAGCGGAGCTGTCGGGTGGTGGTGGCGCCGGATCAGCTCTCCCTTGCCATTGGCAAGGAAGGACAAAATGCCAGATTGGCGGCACGGCTGACCGGGTTTCGCATCGACATCAAGACGGATCGGCTTTGATTGAGAAAACGCTGATTTGAAAGGAGGAGAGGTTCTGTGGCAACGGTAAAAAAAATTCCCGAAAGACGCTGTGTCGGTTGCGGAAAGGGATTTCCGAAAAAGGAACTGATACGGGTGGTTCGGGATCAAAACGGGCTTGTAAGTCTGGATTTCACGGGCAAGAAGGCAGGAAGAGGAGCATATATCTGCCGGAATGCGGAGTGCTTCCGGAAGGCAGTTAAGGCAAAGCGACTGGAAAACAACCTGAATTGCACGATTCCGGAGGAGCTTTTGCGGGCACTCGCAACAGAACTGGAAGAACATGGAACAGAGTAAAATCAGCGGATTATTGGGCATTTGCCGGAAGGCAGGCAGAACGGTCATCGGCACGGAGTTGACAATAGAGGCGATCCGGAGCGGAAAAAAGTCGCCGTATCTGGTGCTGATTGCGCAGGATGCTTCGGAAAACACCGTAAAGAGAATCACCGACTGCTGCAGGTATTACGAACTCGATACGGAACGCCTTTCCATGACGGGTGCGGAATTGGGGCACCTGCTTGGAAAAAGCGGAGAAGTGGCAGTAGTGGGTGTATGCGATGAGGGCTTTGCAAAAGCTATTCTCAATCAGAAGAAAGGGTAGGGCAACATATGGTAACCAATAAATACAAATACAAAATCAACAGTCTTTCAAAGGATTTCGGAATGAAGCCGAAGGATTTTGCCGTCTATACCGAGAAGGCCGGTCTGAAGGACAAAAGCAATATGGCGACCTTGGAAAGCGAAGAATTTGACGCACTTCTGACGGTCTTGACCGGCGACAATCAGATTTCCGATATGGGAGCATATCTGATGGGCGAGAGTTATATCCGGACGGAAGAGAAAAAGCCGAAGGAAGAAAAGCCCGAAGAGGAAAAGCAGAAAGCGGAAAAACCGAAAGAAGAGAAGCCCAAGGAAGAAGCCAAGGCGGCTGAAAAGGCATCCGTTGCAACTCCGAAAGAGACTCCGACAGAAGAAAAGAAAGCATCGGCTCCCAAGGAAGAAAAGAAAGCGCCCAAACCGGCACCTGCCCCCGTGCAGAAGAGCAAAGCGGAAATCGCCGCCGAAAAGCAGGCCCGTTTCAAGGACGCTTTGCAGAAGCAGATGGAGCTTCAGGTTCAGAAACAGCAGGAACGGCAGAAGAAACAGCAGGAAAAACAGCAGGAAAAGCAGAGCCAGAAGGTGTTTGTACCCAAGACCGGACTGCACAACGATCAGCCGATGACCACAGTCACCACGCTGGACGAAAAGTCCTCCCGTGTGGCCGGCACCAGGGTCGTGGACACCAGAAGCTCCGGAAATGTGGACCTGTCCAAATATGACGAAAAGCTGGAAGGCTTTGTGGATACCTCCAAAAAGGCCTTTGCGGGCGGTACTCAGAAGCTGAAGAAGCAGAACAAAAACAGCCAGTTGGAAGGCAACAAGGGCGGAAAGAACGGCAAAAATCAGAACCAGAATAACCAGTTGGATCGGTTTCGCCATCAACAGCAAAAGGCCAAGGACGCCCCGAAAAAGCAGTTGGAAATTACCATCGGAGACGAGATTGTGGTCAGCGATCTGGCCTCCAAAATGAAGAGAACCGCCGCTGAAGTGGTGAAGAAGCTCTTCGCCATGGGAATGATGGTGGGTGTCAATGCAACCATTGACTACGACACTGCCTATTTGATTGCCGATGAATTCGGTGTGAAGGTACAAAAGGAAGTGGTGGTCACCATTGAAGACCGGCTCTTTGAAGAGGAAGCGGATTCCGAAGAAAGTCTGAAGGAGCGGGCACCGGTGGTTTGCGTTATGGGTCATGTGGACCATGGCAAGACCTCGCTTTTGGATGCCATCCGGCACACCAAGGTCACTGCCGGGGAAGCCGGCGGCATCACGCAGCATATCGGTGCTTACAGAGTGCAGGTTCAGGGAAAGGACATCACCTTTTTGGATACCCCCGGACACGAGGCCTTTACTGCCATGCGTGCCAGAGGTGCCAAGTCTACCGATATTGCCATTCTGGTGGTGGCGGCGGATGACGGCATCATGCCTCAGACCGTGGAGGCCATCAATCATGCCAAGGCGGCCAATATCGACATCATTGTGGCCATCAACAAAATGGATAAGCCGCATGCCAATCCGGATCAGGTAAAGCAGGGATTGACCCAGTACAGACTGGTGCCCGAGGAATGGGGCGGAGATGTGATCTGTGTGCCGGTTTCGGCACTGACCGGAGCGGGCATTGACGAGCTTCTTGAAAATGTGTTGCTGGTCGCTGAAGTGAAGCAGTTGAAGGCCAATCCGGACCGGCGTGCCTCCGGCTTGGTGATCGAAGCGAAGCTGGATAAGGGAAGAGGGCCGGTGGCCACGGTGCTGGTGCAGAACGGAACCCTGCACAGCGGGGATATTGTGATTGCCGGAACCACTGTAGGCAGAGTGCGTGCCATGACCGACGAGCGGGGAAAGGTGGTCAGAACTGCCGGCCCCTCGGTGCCTGTAGAGATCACGGGACTGGCCGATGTGCCCCAGGCGGGGGATGAATTCAACGCCGTGGAAGATGAGCGGATGGCAAGAGAACTGGCCGAACAGCGCAAGACCAGACAAAAGGAAGATCTGTACAAATCCACCGCCAAGGTATCCTTGGACGACCTGTTCAATCAGATTTCGGCCGGAGCCAAGGAACTGAATATCATTGTGAAAGCCGATGTGGGCGGTTCTGCGGAGGCGGTGAAGGCAAGTCTGGAGAAGCTGTCCAACGAGGAAGTCAAGGTGCGGGTCATTCACTCGGCTGTCGGCGGCATTACCGAGGGCGATGTGATGCTGGCGGCGGCTTCCAATGCCATCATCGTGGGCTTTAATGTCCGTCCGGATAAAACGGCGATCGATTCGGCAAAGCGTCAGTCGGTGGACATCCGGACCTACCGGATCATCTATGAGTGCATTGACGAAATCAAGGCGGCCATGGCGGGCATGCTGGCACCTACCTTCCGGGAAGAATTGGAAGGACACGCCGAGGTGCGGCAGACCATTCATGTACCCAATGTGGGCACCATTGCCGGATGCTATGTGCAGGACGGTAAGGTTACCAGAAAGGCTCAGATTCGGATCGTGCGGGATGGCATCGTGATTTTCGAGGATAAGATTTCTTCTCTGCGCCGGTTCAAGGACGATGTGAAGGAGGTTGCCGCCGGATATGAGTGCGGCATCGGCATCGAAAAATTCAATGACATCAAGATAGGCGATATTCTGGAAGCCTACGAAATGGTGGAAGTGAAGAGAGAAGTATAAACAGGGCAGAGTAGAAAGGCAGATACCCGGAAAACGCCGGGCATCTGCCTTTTTGAATATTTAATTTAAATATTTAATTATGCAATCCATGGCAAAAAAGCGGTTGTTCCAAACCTTTCGGCAAGGATCAACCGCTTTTTTCTATCTGTCTGCCCGTGACAGATTTTTTATTCAAACCTGAAATTGTCCGCCGTAAAAATGATCGCTACACCTGCATTTTTGAAGTACCAACGCAGGAAGTTGACCCTTTCAAGATCCAGTTCTTGCGATCCTGCTTTCGTTTCCGGCTTAAGGTCGGAAATGTGGAGTGTGATTGTCACCTTCTGCCCTGCGGTAACGCTTCCGAGTGCCTTAAACGCCGCGGCAGCGTCCCAGTTCGATTCGTCCAGATCGCATTTGCCGGAGGATGTAATTTCAAACTGCGACACCCCCGAAATCAGCGTGAGATCCGCATCGGCATGGAAGGTCACATCAAATTTCAGCGCCGTTGCGGAACGAATATCATAGCAATCGCTGAGCGCATTTGTGAATAATACGGTGGTGCCGCTCTCCGGAACGGCAGCGTTTTCCTTTTTCAACTCTGTAAGAACGGTATTGAGCTTGTCAATTCCGAGAGAAGGCTCAACCGGAGGTTTGGGCGTGAGATCGGGTTCATCTTCTAAAAGCCCTGCATTTGGGTAATATTCCAGCTGAGAGATCAATCTTCTGGTGCGGTACACCGCACTTCCGTTGATTACTGCATCGCTTTCCGCAACGATATAACGGCTGACAGCGCGATCCGGAGTAATTACAAGATCTCTGAAGCCCCAATAGTAATTTTCCGTATCGCTGCTTCCGCCCTTGCCATAGGCAAAGTTACCGAGCTGTGCGATGGTCTTGTTCTGACAGCTGTTTCCAAGCTGTATGACCGTTGTTTTGTGGTCGTGTCCCATGAAAAAGCCGACGATGTTGTCATGCTCGGCGGTAAGCTTTTGCAGCTTTGCCATTTCGCTGTTTTGGTTGATGTAATGGGCACAGATGTAGAAGTTTGCGTTGGGATAGGAATCAAATTGTTCTTCAAGATATGCCATATCAATGCCGGTGTATGTTCCGTCCGAATTGCCCGTCGGATCAAGATCCCCCGCAAAGGTATCCAGCATCACAAAGACATTGTCTCCCAGTACTACCGTGCCGAAACGGTCATTGCCGGTAATCTTTTTCCATGCTTCGTTTCCATACTGCTCGTGGTTCCCCGGCAGATAGAAGACCGGGACATCTGCCGGAAATTTCGAGGCGATATTTTTCACGAAATCCTCGGTGTTGCTTTGGCCGTTATTGAGCACCGAGCCGCCGTGCACCCAGAAGTCGAGCGAGTAGTCACCCAAAAGCAGGATCAGATCAAAGGGTTGCTTTTCATGTTCTGCATTGACGGCGGAAACGAACATCTCCATTCTTTTCTCGTTAGAGACCCCATACCAATTCAGTTGATTGTTGTTGTGAATGTCGCTTGCCAGCAACACTCGGTATTCACTTTTTTCAGGTTCACTTGTACTTTCCTCTGAGGGAGAAGCACTTTCCTCTGAGGGAGAAGTTGTCGGATCCGGCGTCTCATCGGATGATGCCGTGCTTTCCGTGCCGATCACGGACGGTGTTTGACTCTCCACGAGAACGCTTTCCGACGGAGTATTCTTGGTTGTTTCCTTCGGTTGTTCGTTACAACCGGCGAACAAAAAGCAGGGGAATAACAGCGCCCCGAACAGCAGTGCGGAAATTGCTTTGTTTTTCATAGTTTTATGCCCTTCGTTTTGGTTAGAAAAACTTCCTTTCTTATCGGATGATGAGTGGCTTTCGCTGAAAATGGATGCACAGCGGAAAACGGTCCGCAAAACACGGTTTGAAAGAGTTGTACTCCAAATTCTTTTGTTATCTCAAAACTGCAGTCAAAAGTGCAACCGCAGTTTTGATTCGTCAGTTATTTCTTTTTGCGCAGGATGATGAAGAGTGCCGCCGTAGCGATCACAGCGACGGCAATCGCCGCAATAACGATATACAAAACGCTGTGATCCTTCCCATCCTCCGGACGAGGATCTGTCGGCTCAGAGGGTTCGCTGTCGGGATCAATGCCCGGAGCTTCGCTCGAAGTGTCCGCAGGGCTTTCACTGGTCTGTAGAGAAGGTTCTTCGCTCGGACTCTCGGAAGGCGGCTCGGTGGAGGTATCCGTTTCATCAGAAGGAAGCGCATCAAGACTACCCTCACCGGCACTGCCGAGCAACTCGACCTCTGCGACAGTTCCTGCCGCATCAAAGGTCAAACGGTAGTAGCGGTAGTTTCCGCGCATACTTTCCGGGATGGCGAACGGTCTGATATAGTTGTTGAACTGCCAGGACTCATCGGTTTCACTGCGCACGCTGACCCAGGTTTCTTTGTCATTTGAAACTTCAAGAGTGAAGGCGGTGGGTGCATTCTTTTTGCTTGCAGAAGTGATGGTGAGTATGGAAACCTTTCCTGCGCCCGCATCCAGCGTGATGCTGTCCCCCTTTGTAACAGTAGCAGAGGTCAAGCTGTTGTTGTCAAACAGCTTTGCGCTGTCTGCAATGGCTGTTTCCACCTTCGCAGAAACCAGGAGGTCTTGTCCAGGCGCATTCGGTGCGGCTCCGGCAACGGTGAGCGAGGTTGGCTCGCTGTCCTCGTCAGAGCCCCAGGCGGAGGGTTCCGATCCCATTTCAAAAACAATCTCACAGCCGCTTGTCAGCTGCTCGTGCGTTAAAAACATCTTGTTAAAGCTCTCTCCGTTCAGCGTTGCGGACTGAATGTATACATTTTCCTGAGAATTGTTGTTGGCAACGATCACAATATCATTTCCGTTTTCAAGATGAACGGTCACCTTTTTAAAGAGGGGAGAGCCGATGACATACTCGCCCGACCCGGAGCTGTAAGGATAGAAACCAAGGGCATTAAAGACATACCAGGCAGACATTTCGCCGTTATCCTCATCGCCCGGATAGCCCTGTCCGATCTCAGAACCGACATAGACATGGCGGAGTACCTCCCGGGTGTATTCCTGCACCTTGTAGGGTGTGGAAGAGAATGCATAGGTGAAAATAACATGATGGGAAGGCTGGTTGTTGTGCATATACTGTCCCATCTTGACTTCCTTGAACTCACTGATCTCATGGTGAACGGAAGCAAGCTCCACCACATTTTTCATGGCAGTTATGCTGTCATCAAAGAGGGCATCCAACTTCCTGGTCAGCGCTTCCTCACCGCCGTAAAGAGCAGTAAGTCCTTCTCCGTCAAATACCGCCGGGAATGCATTGACCCAACCGACCGATTCGGTGTAGTCGTACATATCGCCATTCCATTTTGCAGGATTATAGCCGGAAGCAGTGCTGGAGAAGATGCCCGTCGTAGACTTGCCCATAAAGAAGTCGGCATCCTTGTTGAACAGATGGATGTAGCTGATGCAACGGTTAAAGTAGTACTCCGCTTCATCGGTCATTCCCATTGCCTGTGCCATTCTGTAAAGGCCGTAGTCGTTGATGTATCCTTCAATCGAGCTGGAATATGCCTCCTGCACGAACGAGCCGTCAACAGGATCATTATTGGCAATGTAACCGTAATAGGGAGCGGTGTGGTTTTCCTTTCTGCCGCCGGAGGTCATGTTGGAGGAATAGGAAGAGGCATTCTTTAGCATCGATTCCCAGGCCGCTTCATAATTGAACTTTACTCCTTTCAGATAGGCATCCGCAAAGATGGTATCACTGGAGGTGCCGACCATGCAGTTTACTGCCCCCGGACCAAGCCATCTGGGCATCCATCCGGTTTCGATATAGTGCTGCACCATACCGTTTAAGTAATCCGTATCCCGTTCGGGAGTGAAGAGGGCATAGCCGGCCCATGCGGTGCGATAGGTGTCCCAGAAGCCGTTGTTTGTGTACATCATGCCACTGGTTTTTATACCGCTTTTGTAGGGAGAACCGTATACCCATATCGGATCTTCATTCGTTCCTTCATTTTCGGAATACAGGCTGGGATATGCGTACATTCTGTAAAGCGAGGAGTAGAAGGAAACCAGTTCTGTATAGCTTGCACCCTCGATCTCAAAGATGCCGCAAACATCATCCCACGCAGTGCGTGCGCTCTTATAAATGGCATCAAAGCCGGCGCTTCCGATCTCAAGCTCAAGATTGTGTTTGGCCTGGGCGGAAGAGAGGAAGGAAGTTGCAACCTTCATGGTCACCACACGAGTGCCCTGCGGGAAGGAAACGATTCCCTGTTTTCCTCCGATCACCGTGGCAGAAGCGGGATTTTGATCAAAGACACCGTAAACGAGCATCTTTTTGCCGTGGTTGGTGGTCGCTTGGAAGGTTTTGCCCTCATCGTCGAATTTAAGGGTGCCGGAGGACCAAAGATTGTCGAAGATCACATTGGTGTTTGCCGCATCATCCGGAAAGGTGAAGCGTACATAGAAGGCGTGGGAAGTGGGTGTGATCTCAACCTTCACCTTAGATGCCGGGCTGCCTTCATCAAACACCACACTGTAATAGTGGGCGTTTGCCGTCTCGTTGTCGTGACTGAAATTCGATTCACGGTTTTGCGTGGATAGAGCACTTTCGCTGATGTTTTGAGTGCTGTTCCGGGTGTTCACCGAGCTGTTTGGCATGAACTGGAAGGAACCGTAGCTTCCGATCCAGAAGTTGGGGGCATGAATGACCGAGAAGGAGTCGATCGGATTGCCGTCCCCGTTCTGCTGATAGGTGTAAGGCAGGGTGGGGGCCTCAGGATCGGTCACGGGAGTGACAAAGTTAAAACCATTGGGAACGGTCACACCGGGTGTGCACATTCCTCTTGAGAAGGCAATATTGTTGTTGGTTCCTCTTAAAATGTTGATGTACTCGGAAAGATGCTCGTACTTTTCTTCCACCTTATTTTCGATCTTGATATCATCAAAGAAGGTGACGAATTTAGAGGCATCCTCCGCTTTGTCCATCTCAAAATAAGCAAGGATCTTTTCAATAGTCTTGCCCTTTGCCGCACCGATGTTGGCTTCGACATAGTTCCACTGTGCGGTGTACAGACATTCGCCCGCCACCTGTCCGGCAGGGGTAAGCACAGAACCGTTCTGATCCTTTACCGTGAGATCGGAAAGGTAACTGCCATCGGTGAATTTCAGGTCGATGATCACCCTGCAGGATGTGTATTCATAATCATACTGATTGATGTTATAGAGTCCCGGGAAAATAACATAGCTGAGCGTGGTGTCTTCTCCTACCTTGATGGAAAGACCTTCAAAGATCACGCTCTTTGCGTGGGTATCCTCTTTCTGGGTCTGCACACCGTAGATTCCAAGACAAGCCCTGCCGCTCCATGCACCGGGCTGGTTGCACTCGGTTGAAATCGGACCGAAGACGATCTCCGTCTTCATACCGGGACCGGCGGTGTCGGAAACATCCTGCTTTTCACCGACATAGAGCTGTAGCTCCGCAAGCTGTACGACATTAAGACCGACAGAATCCTTGCCGTTGTTGGCGGTGATGTCCAGCTTGTAGTATTCGTATACGGTGGTATTGTCAAAATAGAAGGAATAGCCCGTATTTCTGTCCGGCAGATCGGCTTCCTTGCGGGTATCGAGCATCGTCCATGTTACTCCGTCATGCGAGCCGTAGAAATTCCAATCCTTAGGGTCTCTCGGATCATGGTCGTTTGCCGATACGATGCGGTACATATTGATCGCCGCAGGTGTCTTCAGCTTCCCGGAAATCCACAAGGTGCTGGTGTTGACGATACAAGCCTTGCTGTCGACATTGCCATCAAATGCATTTAAAACGCCTTCGCCGCCGGAAAGGGTTCCGGAGGATCGGATAGTGGGAAGGTCAAATTCATACGGTGTTCCAAGATCTACTTTCTCTTCGTCAGAGCTATCACCCTTTTCGTAAAGGGCAAGACCGGAAAATTGAGTCAGCGACTCACCGCCGTTGGCAGTGACATGGAATTTATACCACTTGTAGGACACGGTGTTACCGATTTCAAAGCTCTTGGTGGTCATACGGGTGGGGAAGGTTATCCCGCTTTGCGCGTCGATCTTTTGCCATGTCTTACCGTCGCTTGAGCCATAGAGCGTCCACGACTTGGGGTCTCTTCCCGGATAGTCATTTGCCGAAGAGACTTCATAGCGGTCGATCACTACCGACTTTTCGGTTGAAAAACTGACATAAATGTCTGCGCCGCTTGAGATATACTTGGTGCTGTTCTTTCCGTCAAACAGATTGAATTTGTTTTCACTGCTGACATAATCGGGAGAGCCCTCAAGGCTTTCATACAGTATCGGGATGCCGGGGCCGCCGCCCATCGGGCTTTCGCCCATCACAACGCCGGATACCGATCCTTCTTCTGTTTTGGAGGGCAGAAAGGCCCCTACAGCGTTTTCTTCAAACGATGTTTCAAACAGGGTCTCGTTTGTGGCGCGGCTGTCTGATCCTTCTGCAAAAGCGGGAAGGAGCATTGCACCTTCCGGAAGAAGAAGCATTGTCGTCAACAGAAGTGACGCCGCATGGATCAATGCCTTTTTTAAACTTGTCATGGTAAACCTCCAGGTTGGTTTCTTGATAATTGTAAACTCTGTTTACTAATGCAATTATATCAAAATGATTTGCCAGTTGGCAATATGTTTTTCATACAATTTTTCTTTAGAATATTTGTGCAGAATAGACAAATTCAGGAGAAAGGCTCCTGGTATCCTTCCGAATGGAAATCTTCAACGGCCGCTGGCCGTTTCTTTGCCTTTGGTGCCACGGTATTCCCGGAGAAAGCACACCTTGCCTTGGCCGATGGTTTGTGGCGGTTCGTTATACCATATCCCCGTTGTGAATTTCATTTTTGGTTTCTGGGTTTCCGGAATTTCAGCACATACACAAGAATCGGATACTTTTTTTGATTTACCCTTGCAATTCCGAGAAAAATAGAGTATACTGAAGAAAAGTATACGGAGGAAGAGTATGCGGAGAGGGACGCCTTCTGCGGTTGCGCTTGTATGAAAAAAAGTTCTGAACAACTGAAAAAGCTATTATATCGTTTTTTGTTGCCGATGAGTGGGATTTTCATGGTCTTGATTCTGCTGTTCTTTCTGGCGTCCGGCGCATCCTCCATGGATCGGAAGCACATTTTGGTTCTGCTTTTTGTTGCGGCCGGCATTTCGCTGACGAACCTGGTGTTCTTTGTTCCGAAGCTGAATCTGTATTTCAGGGTTTCCACGCATTTTATTTGCACCGGTCTGGTGCTTTTGGGCATGATTTATTTTTCCGGGTATATGAACCGGTCTGAAAAGTGGGTGCTGTTGTTGGTGGCCTATCTGATTCTCTATGCGCTCATCTGCCCCATTGTGCTCCTGATTTATCTCGGAAGAAAAAAGAAGAAAAAGGCGGATAAAACCTATACTTCCATATACAAATGAAAGAGGAGATTCTGCGGTTTTCCTTTTGCAGAACAGGCGTTCATCCGGTGCGGGAACAGGTTTTCCCGCACTTTTTTTGCCGTCGGCATCTGTTGAACAGGGAGAGGTGTCCTTTATCCTGTTGAGGACGGTCCGGCAGATTTCACGGAACTTCTCAAAGGAGTTAAAAGAATATTTACAAACGAAAGAGAAAAGCCGTTGACTTTATTGTTTTAGCATGATAAAATAGTAAAGAGCCAAAATGAGAGGGTAGAGAAATGAAGAGAATAAACGATCAGGAAACAGAGCGGTTCTATGAGGCGATTCTGAAATTGCGGACCACAGAAGAATGCGAGGCTTTTTTTGAGGATATCTGCACCATAAGAGAGATCATGGATATGTCCCTTCGACTGCGGGTGGCAACGATGCTGGATGAGGGGAAAGGGTATCAGGAAATCTCAAAGGAAACAGGGGCAAGCACGGCCACCATCTGCCGGGTGAATAAATGCCTGGTTTACGGCAGCGGCGGATACCGCAGTATTCTCGATAAAATGAAGGATAGAAATGGACAGTGAAAGGAAGAACGGCAAAATGATCGTTTCGGATGATATTCTGACCTTCGGAGAGCGGACAGAGCTTTCGCTTCGGAGTCTGTACAAAAGCTACGGGTATACCCAGTATAAAATGAACAAATTCGAGGAGTATGACCTGTATGCAAGCAATAAAAATTTTCTTGTTTCGGACAATGTGATCACCTTCACCGATACAGACGGAAAGCTGATGGCGCTGAAGCCGGATGTGACCCTTTCCATTATCAAGAATGCACATCCCAAGCCCGCCGAGACAGAAAAACTGTTTTACGATGAAAATGTATACAGAGTGTCCAGCGGCACCCGGATGTTCAAGGAAATCAAGCAGGTAGGATTAGAGTGCCTTGGAAATATCGATGTTTTCTGCATTTCCGAGGTGTTGGGGCTGGCGGCGAAAAGTCTGGAGCTGATTTCTTCCTGCTATGTGCTGGAGATTTCCCACGCTGGCATCCTTTCCGATATTCTGGACGAATACGGCTTTTCCGCAGGCACAAAGAACGAAATCCTGAAGTATATGGGCGAAAAAAATCTGCGCGGTGTCTGCGAAATATTTGAAAGCAACGGCCTTTCTCCCGAAAAAATAGAATCCCTGATGAAGATGAAGGGAAGTGTTCAGGAATCCCTTATTTTTTTGCAGAAAAATTTTCCGGGAAAGGCGTCAGAGGAGTTGGCCGAGGCCGTGGGAATGCTCTGCAAAGAGGTACCGGCCGACAAGCTCCGCATTGATTTTTCGGTAGTCAATGATATGAATTACTACAACGGGATCGTGTTCAGAGGCTATGTGAACGGAATCCCCTCCGGTATGCTGTCCGGAGGGCAATACGGCAGTCTTGTCCGGAAGATGGGCAAAAACTATGAGGCCATCGGCTTTGCCGTATATCTGGATATGCTGGAGGAGCTGAAGCGCAAGGAGGACGGTTATGATGTGGATGTGCTGGTGGTCTATGGCGATGATTGCGATCTGGAGGAGCTTGCAGGACTGTGTGCCGGGCTTCGTAATCAAGGAGAGAGCGTGACGGCGCTGAAAAATATTCCGGAGAGGTTCAGATACCGGAGACTGCTCCGTGCCGACGGAGGTAAAAGCCATGGATGAGATGCTGAATGTGGCCCTTCCCAAGGGAAGACTGGGCGAAAAAGTGTATACGATGTTTGAAAAGGCGGGCTTTGAATGCCGGTCGATGATGGAGAACAGCAGAAAGCTGATATTCGAGAACCCGGAAAAAGGGGTACGGTACTTTTGGGTGAAGCCGTCGGATGTGGCAATTTATGTGGAGCGGGGAGCCGCCGACATCGGCGTTGCCGGAAAAGACATCCTGTTGGAGTATGAGCCGAATGTGTATGAGTTGTTGGATCTGAAAACCGGTGTTTGCCGGATGGCCGTGGCGGCAAAGGAAAATTTCCGGGACGATACCAGGCGCACGCTGAAGGTGGCCACGAAGTTTTCCAATATCGCCAAGAAATACTACCGGTCGCTGGGACGGGACATCGATATTATTCATCTGAACGGCTCCATCGAAATTGCACCGATTTTGGGATTGTCGGATGTAATTGTTGACATTGTGGAAACGGGTACAACGCTGAAAGAAAACCGTCTGGAGGTCATTGACACGATCGTGGGCATCAGCGCAAGGCTGATTTCCAACAAATCCAGCTATCGGTTCAAGGATCGGCCGATCGAGGAGATACTGTCCAGTCTGTCCCTTCAGGTAGCCGAAAAACAGTGAGGACCGGGCAGACGGCCGGAAAGGAATGAAGGATACATGATTAAAATAATGAAATACGGTGAGATTCCGGACAGCGAGATTTTTGCAAGAGCTGTTCCGGAGACCGATGTGGAAAAAACGGTTTCGGAAATTCTTGAAAAAGTGCGTAAGAAAGGGGATTCGGCGTTAAGGGAATACACCGAGCGATTCGACCGAGTGAAGCTGGAGAGCCTTGAAGTGACCGGGGAAGAAATTTCAAAGGCCTTTGAGACGGTGGAGCCGGAGTTCATCAAGGTGCTGAAGCAGGCAGAAGCCAATATTTCAAAATTCCACTCCAGACAGGTGCGCAACAGCTTTATCATCAACGACAGCGATGGGATCGTGATGGGGCAGAAGGTGATTCCTCTCGACCGGGCGGGCATTTATGTTCCGGGCGGCACGGCGGCCTATCCCTCCACAGTTCTGATGGATACCATTCCTGCCAAGATTGCCGGTTGCGGGGAGATCGTCATGGTCACGCCTCCCGGCCGGGACGGAAAGGTGAATCCGGTGATTCTGGCGGCCGCCAAAATTGCCGGTGTGGATCGGATCTTCAAGGTCGGAGGTGCGCAGGCGGTTGCGGCGCTGGCTTACGGCACCGAGAGCATTCCCAAGGTGGACAAAATTGTGGGACCGGGAAACGCTTTTGTTGCCGAAGCGAAAAAACAGGTATTCGGTCGGGTGTCCATTGATATGATCGCTGGTCCCAGCGAAATACTGATTATTGCCGACGGAAAATCGAACCCCCGGTTTCTGGCGGCGGACCTGCTTTCCCAGGCGGAGCATGACAAGCTGGCAAGCGCCGTGCTGGTGACCGACAGCGAGGAGCTGGCCGAAAAGGTTGCCGAAGAGTTGGAAAAGCAGATTCCCGAGCTTCCGAGAAGAGAGATCGCACGGGTCTCCATTGACGCAAATGGCAAGATCATCGTGGTGCAGGATCTGAATACGGCGATTCAGGTGTCCAATACCATTGCTCCCGAACATCTGGAGCTGTGCGTGGACGAGCCCTTTGATTATTTAGACAAAATACGCCATGCCGGCTCGGTCTTTATGGGACGCAACTGTCCGGAAGCGTTGGGAGATTATCTGGCAGGGCCAAATCACACCCTGCCCACCGGCGGAACGGCCCGGTTTTCCAGTCCTCTTTCGGTGGATGATTTCGTAAAAAAGACCCAATACACCTATTTTACCTCGGAGGCGCTGGGGCGGGTTTCCGAAAGTGTTTCCTATTTTGCCGAAAAGGAAGGGCTGACCGCCCATGCCGAGAGCGTGCGTATTCGGGGCAGGAAGTCCTGGTAGTGAAGAAAGGACTGGCAAAAACAGAAAATGAGTGAGTTTCTTAGCAGCAGATACAAGACGCTTTCCCCCTACACACCGGGAGAGCAGCCCCGTGGTATGAAGTATATCAAGCTGAATACAAACGAGTCTCCCTTTCCCCCTTCCAAAAAAGCGGTCATGGCCGCAGCAGAGGCGGCAGAAGGGTTGCAGTTGTATTCCGATCCGGAATGTGCTCTTTTGACAGAGAAAATGGCCAAGACGCTTGGCTTGAACCGGAATCAGGTCTTAATGACAAACGGTTCGGACGAAATACTGAATTTTGCCTTTATGGCCTTCTGCGATGACCGAAACGGTGCGGCCTTTGCGGATGTGACCTACGGTTTTTATCCGGTTTTTGCGGCAATCAATTCGGTTCCCTATACCGAAATACCCTTGCAAAAAGATTTTACCCTTTGCGCCGAGGATTACTGCGGCATTCACAAAACGATCTTTATCGCAAACCCGAACGCTCCCACCGGCATTGCGCTTCCGACCTGTGAGATCGAAAAGATTCTCCGCTCCAATCCCGACAATGTGGTGGTGGTAGATGAAGCCTATGTGGATTTCGGAGGAGAAAGCTGTATTCCCCTTATAAAGAAGTACCGAAATCTGCTGGTAACCCAGACCTTTTCAAAATCCCGTTCCATGGCGGGGGCAAGACTGGGATTGGGCGCCGGGTGTCCGGAGCTGATTGAAGACCTACGCAGAATGAAGTATTCCACAAACCCCTACAATGTAAATTCCATGACCATGGCGGCGGGCATCGGGGCCCTGTCCGACCCGGAATACACCGAAAAAAACTGCCGGATCATCGAAGAAAACCGGGAATATACGGCGAAAAAGCTCCGGGAAATGGGCTTTGAGGTTTGTCCCTCCAAGACGAATTTCCTGTTTGTGCGGCATGGAAAGATAGCGGGGGAGAAGCTGTATCGGGAGTTGAAGGCCAGAGGGATCCTGGTGCGGCATTTCGGCCTTGAGCGAATTCGGGAATACAACCGAGTCACCATCGGCACAAAAGACCAGATGGAGCGGTTCTTCGAGGCAACGGAAAGCATTTTGAAGGAACCGGTATAGAGGGCGGTTCAGAATTTTCAGAACCGGTTGAATACAGGGCCGTGTTCCTATAAAAAACAGGACTGTACCGGAGTTGTTTCAGCCGTCCGGTGCGGCGGGGAGTGAAAAATGAGAAAAGCCGAAATCAAGAGAAAAACAAATGAAACCGATATTTACGCCGAGATCAATCTGGACGGCAGGGGAGTGGGGAAGATCGACACCGGAATCGGATTTCTCGACCATATGCTCGCGCTGTTTGCCCGTCACGGCCGATTCGATCTGACGGTAAAATGCACAGGCGATCTGCAGGTGGACGGTCACCACACGGTGGAAGATGTGGGTGTCTGCTTGGGAAAGGTCTTTTTGCAGGCTGTGGGAGAGAAAAGGGGGATCTGCCGCTATGGATTTACCGTGCTTCCGATGGATGAAGCACTGATCCTGACGGCGGTGGATCTTTCGGGCAGAGCTTACCTTGGCTACGGGTTGGATATTCGTGCCGGAAAGGTGGGAGATTTTGACACGGAACTGGCCGAAGAGTTCTTTTACGCCTTTGTGCGGAGCGCAGAGTGTACCCTTCATGTGAAACAGCTTTCCGGAAGCAATGCGCATCACATTATCGAAGGAGCCTTCAAATCCTTTGCACGGTCGCTAAGAAGGGCCGTTGCAACGGAGAGCGGCTTTGAGGATGAAATTCCCTCCACCAAGGGGGTACTCTGATGGTTGCCATTGTCGATTACGGGGTAGGAAATTTATTTTCGCTTCACAGCTCCTTCAAGGCCGTGGGAGAAGAAAGCTGTGTCACCTCTGACCCTGAGGTGATCGAGGGGGCGGATCGGTTGGTGTTGCCCGGCGTGGGCGCCTTCGGAGACGCCGCAAAAAAACTGAGAAGTCATGGGTTGGACGAAATCGTGTGCCAACAGGTTGCCAAGGGCAAGCCTTTGCTGGGCATTTGTCTGGGGATGCAGCTGCTGTTTGAAAAAAGCTATGAGTACGGCGAGCATTTGGGTCTTGGACTGATTCCCGGGGAGATACGCCCGATTGCCGAAGTAATTCCTGCGGGCTTGAAGATTCCCCACATCGGCTGGAACGCTCTTTCCTTCCGGAAGAGCAGTCCGCTTTTCGGGGAACTGAAAGAGGGCGACTTTGTGTATTTTGTCCACTCTTTTCATGCCGTGCATTGCAGTGAGAGCGTGAGTGCCGTGACGGAATACGGCGGGACATTGACCGCCGCCGCAGAGAAAGACCATGTTTTTGGCTGTCAGTTTCATCCCGAAAAGAGCGGGGAAAAGGGTCTTGCCATTCTGAAAGCATTCTGTGCCGTAAAGTGAGGGAACAACATGATTATTTTTCCGGCAATTGATCTGTACGGCGGAAAGGCCGTCAGACTGTACAAGGGCGACTACAGCCGTATGACGGTATACAGCGACTCTCCTCTGGAGGTAGCCAAGGATTTTTGGAAAAAGGGTGCGGAGCAGGTTCATATCGTAGACCTGATGGGCGCCCGTGACGGAGGAACGCCCAACCTTGAAATGGTGAAGGAAATCATCAGGGAGATTCCTTTTGTGGAGATCGGAGGAGGAATCCGCACGATGGAAGCCATTGCCTCCTATATTGACGCAGGTGCGTCCAGGGTGATACTCGGCACGGCGGCGCTTGAAAACAGGGAACTGTTGGCGGAGGCTTTAAGGCAGTACGGGGAGAAGATCGCAGTGGGTGCGGACATCAGAGAGGGCTGTATTTCGGTCAAAGGCTGGACGGAAACCTCGTCGGTCACGGTGGACGACTTCTTTGCCGATATGGAGGCCTTGGGGGTTTGCAATATCATCTGTACCGATATTTCAAAGGACGGTGCCATGTCCGGGACAAACCGGGAGCTTTACAGCCGGTTGAGCCACTCCTATTCGGTGCGGATCACCGCTTCGGGGGGCGTATCCACCTTGGACGATGTATGCGCACTGCGCAAAATGGGGCTTTACGGAGCGATCATCGGTAAGGCTTACTATACAGGAGCGATAGCTCTAAAGGAAGCGATAGAGGCGGCAAGATGATTACAAAAAGAATTATTCCCTGTCTGGATATACGGAACGGCAGGGTCGTGAAGGGCACAAATTTCAAAGGACTGCGGGATGTTTCCGATCCGGTGGAGCTGGCGGAATACTACAGTCAGAACGGGGCGGATGAGCTGGTTTTTTACGACATCACGGCCTCCTTTGAAGGCAGACAGCTCTTTACCGAGGTGCTGAAAAAAGTGGCCTCCGCCATCTTTATTCCCCTTACCGTCGGCGGAGGAATCGGAACTCTTGAGGATTTTGAAAATGCGCTGAGGAACGGAGCAGACAAGGTCAGTGTGAATTCCGGGGCCATACGGAATCCGGGATTAGTGGGTGAGGCGGCAAAACGCTACGGAGACCAGTGCGTCGTCCTTTCGGCGGATGTAAAAAGAGTCGGAAACGAGATGCATATTTTTGCAAAGGGCGGAAGAGAAGATACAGGTCTTGAAGCAATCGAGTGGATCAAAAGATGTGTCGGTTCCGGTGCGGGAGAGGTCGTGGTGAATTCCATCGATACCGACGGCGTGAAGAACGGTTTTGATCTGGAAATGCTGTCTCTTGTCTGCCGTGCCGTGGAGGTTCCGGTAATCGCTTCGGGCGGAGCCGGATGTGCGCAGCATTTTGTGGAGCTCTTTCAGGCGGTGCCGGGGGTGGACGCCGGTCTTGCTGCTTCGGTCTTCCATTTCGGAGAGGTTCGGTTGAAGGACCTGAAGAAAGAGCTTGCCCAAAACGGAATCCATGTGAGAATCTGAGGACAATCTAAAAGAAGGTGGTAAAAGTCATGGTGGATATAAATGAGCTGAAATTTGATGAAAAAGGATTGATTCCGGCCATTGTGGTGGATTCGGTGTCCAAAAGGGTGCTGACACTTGCCTATATGAATCGGGAAAGTCTGGAAATCTCCATAAAGGAAAAAAGGACCTGCTTTTTCAGTCGGTCCCGTCAGAAGCTGTGGAGAAAAGGCGAAACCAGCGGAAACTATCAGAATATTGTTTCCATAACCGCCGATTGCGACAAAGACGCACTGACCGTTGTGGTGGAGCCGGAGGGGCCGGCCTGTCACACCGGAAGCTTTTCCTGCTTTGAAAATCCCGTGTGGCAGAACGAAGAGCTTAGCACATTCAGCCTGGAAGGGCTTTATCGGTTGTTGGAGGAGCGAAAGGCAAAGCGGCCCGAGGGCTCCTATACCACCTATCTTTTTGATAAAGGCTTGGACAAAATACTGAAGAAGGTGGGAGAGGAATCGACGGAGGTCATCATCGCCGGAAAAGCCGAGGACAAAAAGGAGACGGTCTATGAGATTGCCGATTTGGCGTACCATGTGCTGGTGCTGATGGTGCAGATGGGCATTACCGTGGAGGATGTGCATAGGGAACTGGCCTCCCGTCACATTATAGACCACAAGGTAAAGCAGGAAAAAATGACAAAATAATTTTCCGGAATTCAGGCATATCCGGGATGCTCGGCATAAACAAGCGTAAAGAGACCAAGACCGTTCTGAAATTCGTTTTTGCCTGGCGCCGGCTATCAAAGAATATGCTCATAGCCGATGTCCGGGCGTGATGCCGACAACGGCAGATCGATCGTGCCTGTACCGAACACCTATTTTCTTTCGGAAACAAATATATAGAAATCCGAACCCTTTGCCAAGCGGCTTTGGGTTCGGATTTCTCTTGCTCGTAACAGGTAACGAAAAAGATGCCACCGCAACCTTCTGATGCGGACCTGAACCTGCAAAAAGTTGGCAGAGACAGCGGACAGCCGCTGCAAGCAAGACTTTTTGCAGAAGGAAGGATGAAGGTTGTTGCGGCAAAATGACGGCTGAAAGCCGCCAAGACCAATGTCGTCGGGGATGGTAAAAAATTCCGAAAGAATTTTTTACCATCCCCGTGCTTTAGCATTTTGCGAGAAGTCATTTCTTGTTTTTTCGTGTCCGGATCATGACAACAGTCAAAATCGCAACATCTGCTATGGCAAACACTGCGCAGATCACGATGATCGCCGTAACGAGCGCTTTTTTTGTCTCGGAACGAACGGCGGTCAGCTCGTCTTCCGTAGTGACCAGTCTTTCATTCAGCGCATCGATTGCAGCCTGAAGTGTGGTCTGTGCCGCAGAAATCTGTCCTTCCAGTGCGGTCTTATTGGTTTCGCCTGTTGTATCAAGTGCCGCCTTTGCGGCATCCAGCGCATTGCTCAGTGCTTTGATCTTATCGTCCAGCGTCTTATCGCCGTCTGCAATGGCTTTGTTGAGTTCTGCTTTGGCATCATCAAGATTTTGTTGCACCTGATCTATGACGGTCTGAAGTGAAGTCCGGGCTGCTTCTATTTGATTTTCCAGTGCAGTCTTATTGGCTTCGTCCGCTGCTTCAAGTGCCGTCTTGGCAGCAGCCAGTGCATCGCTCAGTGCTTTGATCTTATCGTCCAGCGCCTTGTCGCCGTCTGCAATGGCTTCTTCCAGAGCTTTCTTGATCTCTTCAAGTTTATTCTCCAGCTTCTTCAACGAATCCGGGTTGAATGCCCATTTCGCAGTCAATATCAGATGAGAGTGGAGCCACCGGCCTGAAGATTCAAACCGTGACCGGCAGAAGCTGGACGGATGACTGCCACCGGAATTTTACCGTTGTTCCAGTCCCCGATATCCTTGCTGGATTTCAGCTCCCGGACAGCAAAGCGCTTTTTGATACGCTGCAGGTCGTGCTTAAACCAGTAGGCCACCAGCACCGGCTTTTCGTTTGCTGCTTCTATCAAATCTTCCAAAGCATCCAGCTTGCGGTCATGGAACTCCACAATATCGCCGGTATCGGTGTAAATAGCACCATTAGCCAGCTGCACCAGTTTTCCGGTCAGAGAGGCGGCATTAGCAGCAGCGATTTCTTCATCGGACAGGTGCAGGACAAGCTCTGCCTTCAACTGCTCGTAGCGGTTTTTCTCGTCTTCGGAAAGCTGCACCTCATATTGGGAAGAGATCAGCTCCGGTATCTGCAGATAATCGGTGCTTTTCATGGAAATCGTAATGTCCGAAATCTGTTTATAGATGGCATCCTCTGCATACGGCAGCGGCTTGTAGGAATAGATGATTTGCCCGTTGCGCTTATCCGGCATGAAGTAGTTGTTTCGGTACTGTGTGATAAATCTGCCAAGGCGCTGGCCATATCCAGCAGTCGGAACTCAGCCCACAAATCCATGAGGCCGTTGGAGCTTGGCGTACCGGTGAGGCCAATGATGCGCTTGATTCTTGGTCTGACCTTCAGTAATGCTTTGAAGCGTTTTGACTGGTGATTTTTGAAAGAGGAAAGCTCGTCAATGACCACAGTATCGAAGTCAAAGGCAAGGCCGCTGTTCTCAATCAGCCACTGCACATTTTCACGGTTGATAATGGTGATATCTGCACCGGCCAGCACCGCAGCTTTTCGCTCTGCCGGTGTTCCCACAGCAACAGCGAAGGTCAGGTGCTTTAGGTGGGTCCATTTCTTCAGCTCCGCAGGCCAAGTGTCACGGGCCACACGAAGCGGAGCGACCACCAGAACACGATGGGCCAGAAAGCTGTCAAACAGCAAATCTGCGATGGTAGTCAGGGAGATGACCGTTTTGCCAAGACCCATATCGAGGAGAACTGCGGATACGGGATGGGTTTCAATATAATCAATGGCGTAGGTCTGATAATCGTGAGGCTCGAAGTTCATCCAGCATCCCTCCAATCTTGTTCTGGCTTATCTATCACATAGACCTTGAATCCCAAGGAGCGAAGCAGCCGGTGTCGTGCTTCCTGCAATGGGCGTGGGCGCTTTCCGGGAGCCTTCAGTTCCACGAAGGCAATAAGGCCATCAGGTAGTAATACAAGGCGGTCGGGCATATGTGAATCCGCCGGCAGAGTATGGGCAAATCGTTCGCGAGCTACGGGCAATCGGCAGTAATGTTCATCAGCTTTTACTCAAGGCAATTCAAATCAAGTTCATCGACGAGGTTATGGTATGCGACCTCTACAACACCGTGCTGGATATGGACGAAAAGTTCACCTCCACTTTTTCATCCAAACGCTACAAAAAGAAGATGAGCGAGATGTGGAAAGGAGATGAGGATAATGAGGAATGACATGGGGCAACCACTCAATTTGAGAGGTTGAAGAAATCGGAATTTTTGGTAGGTTCTCATTGTGAGGACTTACCAAAATGAATCAGCGGTTGGTACTTGCTCAAAAAGAGCACATATCAAGCCAACAACGATTGTGAGCTAACGCATCAGTTTGATGCGCTACCAAAAACTCAAAAAAGAAAGGAAAACCAATGGACGAGAATCAAGATATTCACAAACTGATAGACGAAATAGTAATCGCACAATCTCGTATGACAAAGGAAGATCGCTTAAAGCGTTATGCCGCAAGCCTTTATCCCGAGCCGCTTGACTTTGTCAAGGAGATTGACGAAACCAAATATATCGTGCGAACATTCTTTGACAAGGATGCTTCAGAGAGTGTTCACGAGAAGATAAAAAGAATCATATCAAAGAAATGACACTTTATGACAATGCCTTCAATCTTGAAAGCTACATCCTCAAGCAGTTCGGTAAGGCACTCGCCAATGCCGAGGAGGATGCATTCATCAACGGCACGGGTGTCGGTCAGCCCCTCGGTCTGCTTGCCGCCAACGGTGGCGCACAGGTCGGTGTTGTTACCGCATCCGAATCCGAGGTAACCGCAGATGAGATTATCGACCTCATCTACTCCCTCAAGCGTCCTTACCGCAAGAATGCCGCATTCCTCACCAATGACAAGTGTGTGGCTGCTCTTCGCAAACTCAAGGACAAGAACGGCCAGTATCTCTGGCAGCCGCCCCTTCAGGCAGGGGAACCCGGCACTTGCCTTGGATACAAAATTTACACCTCTCCTTACTTCCCGGTGCCTGCTGCCGGTGGTGCGGCTGTCGCATTCGGTGACTTTTCCTACTACAACATCGGTGACCGTGGCACTCGTTCCTTTGCAGAACTCAAGGAACTCTTTGCAGGCAACGGTATGGTCGGCTTCCTTGCCAAGGAGCGCGTGGACGGCAAGCTCATTCTGCCCGAAGCGGTACAGCTTCTCAAAATGAAGGCAACTGCCTGATGACGGGAGGTGGCGGTGATGAATGACCTGCTTACAAAAGTCAAGCAGAACCTAATTCTTGAACACTCGGCTGACGACACGCTGTTGCAGTCCTTTATTACCGCTGCCGTTTCCTATGCCGAGAGTTATCAGCACATCCCTGAAAACTACTATGCGGAAAACACCATGCCTGCGACCACAGAGCAAGCGGTCATTATGCTTGCCTCTCACTTTTATGAGAGCAGAGACGGCTCGACGGGTGGCTTTTTCGCAGACAATGTACAGGCGGCAACACAAGTGTGGAACACCGTAAACCTTCTGCTCCGCTTGGATAGGAGGTGGTCGGTATGAGCCTTGGACGGCAAGACCACTTCCTTCAAATCGTACTGCCTACCACCGAGAAGGACAACGAGGGCTTTTCTGTCCAAATGGATAAAGAGGTGGCAAGAGTACGCGCCTATCGAGAAGGACGGCACGGAAGCAAAAAATGGGCAAGCAGAGCCGCCTTTACAACGGCTACCGACCTTTTCCGCTTCCGTGCCACCCCTTCGGTGGAGATTACCACCAAAATGCTTATTATTGATGCAGGACAGCGGCTTGAAATCACCTCGGTCGAAAATGTGAAAGGTCGCGGAATGTATATCGAAGTGCTTTGTAAGGAGGTGACGGCAAGTGGCAAAGGCAACGATTAAAATGCCGGAGGAGTTTCTTTTGAAGGTCTCCCGCCTTGGTGCAAAAACCGATGAAATCTTGCCGAGAGTGCTTGAAGCGGGTGCGGAAATCGTGGAAGACAAAGTTCGCTCCAACCTTACCGCAGTTATCGGCAAAGATCTCAAGGAGAAAAGCCGAAGCACCGGGCAGCTTTTGTCTGCTCTCGGTACTTCCGGGGCTTTGCAAGACAGAAACGGTGACTTTAATGTCAAGATCGGCTTTGCAGAAAACCGCACCGATGGGAAAAGCAATGCAATGCTTGCAAATATTCTCGAATACGGCAAGCATGGTCAGCCTGCAAAGCCTTTTTTGAAACTCGCAAAGACAAGCACAAAATCTGCCTGTATCTCGGCAATGGTGCAAAAACTTGACGAGGAGATCGATAAGGTATGAATATCCTTGCAGACATCAAACAAACTCTCACACCCCTCGGCATTCCGCTTGAAACCATAAGCTCGTTTACAAGCATGGCTCTGCAAGCCCGGAAGATAGCGGTCACTTGCAAGCCCTTGTTTCACCAAGAGAGAAGTGTTTCTTCGCACTGCATCTAAATTGGATAACACAAATTTGGCATCTAAATTAACCTGTAGACACACAAAAAGCACTTGCGCCGCAAGTGCTTTTTTCGGTTATATACCCTGTCGTCGGCACTTCATCCGCAAATTGCGTGATTGAGATTGAAAACTGCGTGGATTTATGGTATAATGAAGCATCGGAAAAGTGCGCGGAAGCGGAGGAGGAAGCATGGTCAAATCGGAAATTTATATAGGGCTGCACGATTCAACCACGAAAACACAGCTGTTTGAAAGCGAGAAGTACATCAGGGTGCTTCGCAATGTTTGTCATTCATACAAGGTGCCGTTTTCGTTCGGCATACAGGAAGGCGGATACATTTATGAAAACGGGGAATATGCCAGAGAAACAAGTCTTGTGCTTACTCTCATTGACGTTGAAAAAGCCGTTGTGAACGATATTGCAAAAGATTTTTGCGCCTTTTTCCGTCAGGAATCCGTTCTTGTTACCGAAAGCGAAATACAGGCGTATTATGTCCGTGAATCATTGAAATGACGCGCCGGAGCGCTTATCAAAATTTTAATATTAAAAAAGCAAGCGATATCAGTTTATCCTTTCAGATAGACAGATATCGCTTGTTTTGTGTTTTATGACGGCACCGGAATTTTTCCGGTTTATGCCGCGCGTCGGTTGACGCTGCTCCGATATGAGATTATTTCTGATTGATGTTCAGTTTCAACAAACAGTACGGGCATCTGAAATGCCTCTGAGTAAGTAGTTCCGTAATGGTTATCGGAATAAATTTGCCGCAACACGGACAGTTAATACCGGGGACTTGTGACGATTTGCCGCCGGAAACGGCTTTCAGTTCTTCTTCCGTGAGGATGTATTCCTTTGTTTCGTTGTTTTTGTTATCCATGTTCGTGAGTCCTTTCTTTATATTAAATATTTGTTTCGTAATCCGGCAGAGCCGCCGCAATTTTTTCGGCGTAGCCGTTTTCCCAGAAAAGGCACTTGGAGGGATCGATTCCGAGCCTGTCGCCTGTAAGTGCCAACGCTATAGCGCGACAACCGCCGTTACAGCGTTCAAAATAGGAACAATTGCCGCACTTGCGGTTGCTTTCTTTCAGTGTTCCGAGCGTGGTGCAGACTTCGTCAAGGTATTTTCCGCCCGAAAGGAAATCTTTCAGCGGCGTTTTTTTGACATTGCCGAGAAAATATCCGTGCTGCTCGTAATAGCCGGACATTTGATGGCAGGGGTAAAGATTTCCGTTGGCCGCCACCGCAACCATGCCGCGGTTGCCTTTGCACACGGGGGCGCTTGGGCGATATTGGCCTGTGCAGGAATTGACGGCGGCAAGGGTATAAAATTTTGTTTTCGGATAAAGCGTTCCAAATTGCCATACGGTCAGAGCCATATCATGCGCTTCCGATGCGTATTGCTGCCAGAGAGAAATCGTTTTGTCAAAATATTCTTCAAAGGTAAGGCAGGCGTCGCCGGCATTCTGTACCCAACGCGGAGCTTCGGTGGTGCGGATCATCCGCGTTTCGCTTACGCCCATCGCGTCCAGCTTTTTGGCCGTTTCCAGCATTACATCGCAGTTTTGGCGGTTCATGTTGGTCTGCACTTTGACGGGAAACCCGTTTTCAATACAGTGAGAAATCGCATCCAGCGCAATTTGCTCGGCACCCTTATGATTCCGCATCCAATCGTGATAACCGATGCCGTCAAAGGATATTTTCACGAGCGGGACGCAGCCGATGCTTTTCAGGCGCTCAAGCGCCGCCATGTTTATGAAATGACCGTTTGTATTCAGCTCTTCGACGAACATTCCGCGCGAATAGATGCCTTCAATAATTTCAAAGAAATTTTTGTGCAGCATAGGCTCGCCGCCGGTGATTGTGAACGCATTGATTCCGCAATCGCGCGCCTGATCGAGAAGCGTATTCATTTCATCCATAGTCCATTCGCTCATCAGCGGGGCATTGTCCGCGGCATTGAAGCAATGAATACAATTATAATTGCATTTGCCTGTTATCATCAGATTCATGGCGGGAAAATAACGGTTTTCAAAAATGCGGGGTTTGCTCCAATCGGAGAGCGTTTCGCCGTCCTCCGCCTTGCGGATAAAGCCTTTGGCAAGAAGCTCGTGCGCGAGAGCGCTTTCGCTTTCGTCCGGCAGCTCGGTTTTTCCGTCGCACACCGACAGAAATTCAAATTCTTCTTTTTTCAGTCCTGCCGCATTGCGTTCACCCTTTATGTAATAGGCGTAGGGGACGAGCTGCCATGAACGCAGGGCGACATTGGGGTTCAAAATATAACGCATATGCCCGAATCAGTTCATTTGTCCTTGTTATTGCAAAGCCAAAGCCCTTTTTCATATGAGCACCAGTAGCAGTTATTGCAATGTGATGATTTTCCGCACCTACTGCACTTAAAAGTGCCGTAACCGGCATTTTTCCATTTCACTCCGCATTTGTTGCATTCCCAATATCCGCATGAATAGCCGGCGGAAACTACAAGTCTTCCGTCACTCTTGCGACATCCGCCGCCGGATACATTGTCAAGCTCGTCGTCTGCAAGCTCGCCGGCTTTCGGATGTATGATTTCAAAATATGCGTTTGCGCTCTCATCGGTCATTTCAATGCCGTTTTCTTTCGCGAGAGACAACAGCTCCTCGGGGGTTTTTGCTTCCTTTGCTTTTGCGAAAAGCTCTTGATTGTTTTGCATAAAAATCTCCTTGCCTCAAATTTATTTTGTAAAAGCTGTCTTGTTCTCAGCTCTTTATTACATACGACTCGCTTAGCGTTATTTCACTTCCGTCATGTATTTTCAGGGTATAATACCATGCGTCGTTTTCATAGCTTCTCTTCACGACCTTGGCGGACGCGGTTATCCTGTCTCCTCCCAACCAGCCGCAAATATAAAGAACGGATTCACCAACGCCGAATTGAGGATGGGGTCTGCCGGCAACATATCCGCCGCCACAGCCGCCGGAAACATTATCGAGTTCCTCATCGGATATCTCGCCGGAGCTTGTGCTAAGCTGCTTAAAATACTCATCCGCTTTTTCTTTTGTCATTTCAATGCCGCTTTCTTTTGCGAGAGCCATGAGTTCTTCGGGAGTTTTCATTTCTTTTGCTTTTGCAAGCAATTCTTTGTTCATTTCCATCTTTGAATCCTCTCTGTACAATTTAAAATATTCTTTAGCAGGGTCTCGGATGAACCTTGCATTTTAATACCGAATCGCTCTTATCCCCAATACTGTTCCTACAGTTCCGACAGCGGGGGTCGCTTGCAAAACATCCGGAACAACGCAACACGCCGGTGCTATGGTCAATACCCCTTGTGCCGCAACGGCTGCATACATAGTCGGACAAACAGTAGCCGTCCGCCATACAAGTATCGTAGGGGTCATCCGCCCATGGGAGACAACCGCCGCCTGCTACGTTGTTGAGCTCTTCGTCTGCAAGCTCGCCCGTTTTGGGATTGAGCTGTTCGAAATATGCTTTTGCGCTCTCTTCGGTCAGTTCAACGCCGTTTTCCTTGGCGAGCGCCATCAGCTCTTCAGGGGTTTTTGCGGATTTTGCCTTTTCAATAAGTTCGGGTGTAAATTTGTTTTCCATAAAAATCTCCCTGTTTAAGGATGTTTATTTCATGTTAACGGGGTTATTGCAGAGCCACAGCCCTTTTTCGTAGGTACAATACTGACATGAATGGCAGTATGCGGCGACCCCGCAGGTGTTGCAGCGTACCAGTATGTCGTATATATCGCATTGGGAGCCGTCATCCTTGCAACGCCATTCATCGCAGTAATGCATTACGGAAACGACAAGCCTGCCGCCGTTATGGCAACCGCCGCCAGCCACGTTGTCCAGCTCGTCGTCGCTCAGCTCGCCCGTTTTCGGATGAAGCTGTTCAAAGTATGCCTTTGCTTCCTCCTCGGTCAGATCGATGCTGCTCTCCTTTGCAAGCGCGGCCAGTTCCTCCGGCGTCTTTGTTCCTTTTGCTTTTGCAATCAGTTCTTCGCTGAGTTCCATGGTCGAGCTCCTTTCCGTTATTTTTTTCTGCCAGGGTCCTGCAGATCGCTTTTTTTGTTGAGATCAAAGGAAATTTCAAGTCTCCTGCCGCCGCTCACCGTTTCGAGAGCCTCGTCGTTCAGCGGCTCCGCCGCGGTCTCCTCCGGGATGCTGTTCCGTTTTTCTTCCTTTTTCATTTTGTTCCTCCTTTGATTTATTTGATTGGAGCCTCAAAACACTCCCGAAGCGTTTTGAGGGCATTGCTGTGCAGTATCTTGACGTAGGCGTAGGATACGCCGAGCCTTGCCGCCGTGTCCTTCAGCGACAGCCCCTTGCCGTACCGCAGGACGATCAGGGCGCGCAAACGTTCGTCCAGCCTGTTCAGGGCTTCACCGAGCGCCTGAAGGGATTCCCTTTGCAGCAGACCGTCGTCTATGCCGGCTGCGTCCGGAAGATCCTCCGGCAGCTCCACGCCGGGACGATGGGTGCGGAAATAGTCGATGACCGTATTTCGGGTGATGGTGTAGAGCCATGTGGAAACCGAGGCGCGGTCCGCGTCAAAGGTCGGGTACTTTTCATACGCCTTCAGAAAAACGTCGCTGACAAGATCCTCCGCGTCGTGCCGGTTTGCGACCTTGCCGAACACATAGCCCCGGACCTTTTCGGAATACGCCGTGTACAGCGCTTCTCTTTCTTCCGTCCGATTCATACCGCGCCGTCCTCATCCGTTCCGCGCCGCTTGATGCGCTTCGCCTCTCCAGCGGCGCTCACCTGCACGAGATCATCGTCCGACAGCTCCGCGCAGTATTCGTTCTCGGTCTCGTCGAGCAGCGCCTCCAGCTCCGGCTCATGCTCGAAGCGTTGGTAATCGAAGAGCAGGGAGAGCGTTTTTTCATTCAGACCGGAGGCGTCCCCGGACCATTTCGCTTTTTTGTGTTCCATTTCTTTCTCCTTTGCTTCTTGATACGAACCGGAAGCGGAAAAGGCTAATGCAATCGGAAAATTTTCTCAAAAAATCTTCCGCGCGGCGTGTAGCGCCGTTACAAAGCGGCGTCCGGTACGTCGTCCAGCCTTTGGCGGGCCACCAGTTCGGCGAAGAAGCCGCTTGCGGCGATCAGCTCGTCATAGGTCCCGTCCTCGACGATCTTTCCTTGGTCGAGCACGAGGATGCGGTCGCATTGCCTGATGGTGGACAGGCGGTGGGCAATGACGATGCGGGTACACTTCAGCCGGTCCAGCGACTCTGACACCTTTTTCTGTGTGATGTTGTCCAGCGCGCTCGTCGCCTCGTCGAACATCAAAATCTTGGGTTTCGGCGCGATGGCGCGGGCGATCATCAGCCGCTGGCGCTGTCCGCCGGATATGCCGCCCGAGCCCTCCGATATGACCGTGTTCATACCCATGGGCATTCGGCGGATGTCCTCGGCGATGCCGGTCAGCTCCGCCGCCTCCCACGCGTCCTGCTGCGACAGCCACGGCGCGGAGATCACGATGTTGGAATAAATGTCGCCCTGAAACAGCTTCCCATTCTGCATCACAACGCCGATGCGGCGGCGCAGGGAGCGCAGGTCGATCCGCTCCAGATCCTTTCCGTCGTAATAAATGGCGCCCTTCTGCGGCTTTTCAAAGCCCAGGAGCAGACGAAGCAGCGTGGATTTCCCGCAGCCGGTCCGGCCGACGATAGCGACATACTGCCCTGGACGGATCTTGAGCGAAAGATCGTCGAGGATCAGCGGCATATTTTCGTTGTACCGGAAGGAAACGTTGTTCAGCTCGATGCCGCCGGACAGCCGCTCGATCACCTGCTTGCCGTCCGAGACCTCGGGGACCGCGTCAAAAAACGGCTGGACCATCGTGAGAATGGGCCTGATCTGCGCCGCGCTCAGCGCGATCCCGGCGAGCGACAGAAACGCGCCGGAGACCATGCCGTAGGCCGTGTTGAAGGCATAGTAATCCGCCACAGACAGGCCGGCTCTTACTGACATATAATACATGACGAGCGTTCCCGTAAGGCTGATGGCAAGGCTGATGACGGAATTGAGCTTCAGGAACATCGGCGGATCGTACGTCATTTTTGCGCTCTGCGCGTAGAGGTTGCCCCATCTCGCGAAGGCGCGCTTCTCCGCGCCCGCCAGCTTGATCTTCTGTATCCCCGTGATCAGCGCATAGGTCATACCACTCTCCCGCCCGGAGAGCGCCATCTGCTCCGTGCTGATCTTCATTTGCGCCAGGGAGGAGACCACCGAGAAAACGACCGTGACGAGCAGGATCGCCAGCGCCGGTGCGACGAGCGTCGGCGCATAGGCAAAGATCTGCGATATGTATATAAGGGAGAACAGCGAGGTCAGTCCGGTCGATAAGACCGTTGATACGAGCATCCGGCACAGCGGGCCGACCTGCGCCGCGCGGCTGGAGAGCTCGCCCGCGCTGTACTGCTTGAAGAAATCCGCCGGCAGCGACATGACGCGCATCATAGTCGCCGCCTCGACCGATAGATTCAGCTTTGTTTCAATCCGCGCCGTAAGCATACTTTTTACCGCGGAGAGAAGCAGCGTGCTGACGGAGACGCAGACGGTAAAGGCGGCAAGCGCGAGAAGGATGCGCGTATTCTCGGAGGGCAGCACACGATCAAACAGCAGCCGGCTGAGCATCGGAGAGAGCAGCCCCACGAGCGACACGGCAAGCGTTGCCAGCGCGATCAAAACGAAGTCGGAGACGGAAAGGGTCTGCACGATGTAGGCCGAGAGCGAAGCGATGCTGAGCTTCTTGAGGGGAAAGGGCTTATAAAACGCGATCGCCTCGTCGTCAAACAGGTGCTGATTTTTGCGCGTGATGCGCCGCGCCTTTCCGGTTTCATAGTCAAAGAAGCTGTAGCCGGAAAGACCGGACGGAATGAGCGCCACGACCCGTCCACTCTCCGACAGGGTGCCGAGCATTGCGCCTACGGCGTCGCGGTACCAGCCGTCCTCCAGCTTCACCGTGCGCCGCATGATGCCATACGGGCGCATCAGGAACTCAAGCTGCTCGTTCACATCCTTGATGCTGTCGGGGACCTCCCGGCTCTTTACATGGTAGTATTTCAATATTTCGTCGATCGCGTCCTTGGTAACGGCGCGGTCGTTGGTGAACGCCGCCTCGAACCGCTTTCCCATCACGGCGGACGCCATGTTCGCAAAGGCCTCGGAAAACGCGTCGTCGTCGTATTGCCTGCGCTCTTTTATCTGTTCGTCAAACCAGCCCATCGTGTCGTCACCTCCTACTCGTTGGACACCAGGCGCGTATAGGCGCCGCCGTTTTTCATCAGCTCCTCGTGCGTCCCGCGCTCCACGACATTGCCCTGCTCCATCACGATGATCTCGTCGCAGTCGCGTATGGTGGATAAGCGGTGCGCCACCACGATGCAGGTGATGCCGCGGTCCTTGATGGAGCGCACAACGTCGTATTCTGTTTTCGCGTCCAGCGCGCTCGTCGCCTCGTCCAGAAGGATGATCGTGGGGTCCTGCGCAAGCACGCGGGCGATCTCCATGCGCTGGCGCTGCCCGCCGGAGAGGTCCTTGCCGCCCTCGGTCAGCTTATACTGATAGCCGCCCTCGCGCCGCATGATGTCCTCGTGCAGCTGGGCATCCCGCGCCGCCATGATCATCTCGAAGTCCTCGATGGAGTTATCCCACATTTTTATGTTGTTTGCGATGGTGTCCTCAAAGAGAATGATATCCTGATCCACCACGGCGAGAGAGCCAGTAAACACGCAGCGGTCGATCTGCGAGATCGGTTTTCCGTCAAACAGGATCTCACCGCTCCACGGCTTATAAAGGCCGGAGATCAGCTTGGAGATCGTGGACTTTCCGCAGCCCGAAGCGCCGACAAACGCCACGCGGTCCCCGGGCTTGAGCGTGAGGTTGAAATCCCGGATCAGCGGCTCGGCCAGGCGCGAATAGCCGAAGGTGACATTTTTGAGCTCGATATTGCCGGACAGCTTGCCGTATTCCGTGCTCTCATCGCCGCTGTCTTCCGCAAAGACATCGTCGTCGGGATAGCGCATCACATCCTCGATCCGCTCCATATCGGTGCGCATTTCCTGCAGCGTCTGTCCCGCCGAAATGAGCGTCGTCGCGGGGGAGAGGAAGGAGGACAAAAAGCCCTGAAACGCCATGATCATGCCGACGGTAAAGCTGCCCTGCATCGCGAGGAACACGCCTGTCATCAGAACCGCGGTGCTGCAGATCGAGCTGACAAGCGCCGGCAGCAGTCCGAGGAGCTGGTTCATGCGCTGGAAGCGGACCTGACTGGTATTGACGCTCGCCTGGTAACCCGCCCACTTTTCAAAAAAGCCGTTCTCCGCGCCGCTCGCCTTGATCGTTTCGATCATCTCGATGCCGGCGACGGTCGTCCCGGCGAGCTTGCCCGCGTCGCGCATCTGCACGCGGGTGAGGTTGATCCGCTTTTTTGAAATGACGCTGGAAAGGACCAAGTTGGCGAGGATCGAAACGAGTCCGATGAGCGTGAGGAGCACGCTGTAGCGGAGCATCACGACCAGGTAAAACACCATCATGGCGGCGTTCAGGGCAAGCGGTGCGAGCGTGCCGACAAGCTGCTCCGCGATCATCGCGTTTGCGCTCTGCCGGCCCTGAATATCTCCCGCCATACGCTGTGAGAAAAACGCCATCGGCATGTGCAGGACTTTCCACAGAAAGGTGGTATTTCCCACCATTGCAAGCTTTCCGTTGATCCGGAGGGAATAGACCGCCTGGATCCACGCGACGATGAGCTGAAGCACGCTGATGCCCGCGAGCGCAAGCGTGAAGGACATAAGCCACTCCGGGTTTTCGCCGGTCAGCAGCCGGTCGAGAAAAATACGGGAAAACGCCGGCGTCACAATGCCGAGCAGCGACGAAATGACCGTGGTCAGCGTTACAAAAGCGATCGCGGTCCCCGCGCCGACCAGCCGCTTCTTCGCGTATTGCAGCATGGACTGCGGCTTGCCCTCGGGAGTAAAGCCTTCGGCGGGCTCGAAGAACAGGCAGATGCCGGTGAAGGAGTCGTCAAAGGTCTGCATCGGGACGGAATAGGTCCCCTTTGCGGGGTCGTTGAGCACCGCCTTGTTGCCCCGAAAGCCGTTGAGCACGACAAAGTGGTTGAAGTTCCAATGAATGATGCAGGGGAATTTTCCGTTCGCTTTCAGCCCCTCCGGCTCATACCGGTAGCCCTTTGCGGTAAGACCGTAGCTGCGCGCGGCGCGAAGAATGTTGCGCGCGTTCGAGCCGTCCCGTGAAACGCCGCAATCCAGACGCACCTGCTCGAGCGGGATCCACTTTTCGTAGTAGGCAAGGATCATCGCAAGACTTGCGGCGCCGCATTCCAGCGCCTCCATCTGCATGACAACGGGCACCTTGGCGACGCCCGCCGTGATCGGCGACTTGATCTTTTGTGCTGCTCTCATCTTCGCGCACCTCAGTTCAGGACGAAATCAAGGGGCCTGACGCGCTCGATAATAACGGATACGGTATAAACGCCGTCCTTGAGATCGGGGGCCTCCGCCGACAGGGCGTGCACCCAGTCGCCCGCGGAGACCCCGATGAGATGGAGCAGATACGGATCGGTGTGTTCGTCAAGCCGGGTGGGCATGCCCGCCGCATCGGATACGACCGCGTACTCGGCTTCACCGACCGAGAGGATGGCGTCGCCGTCTGATCTGGCAAAATCACTCTCGCTCAAAAAGACCGTCAAGCGTCCGTTTTCGCAGACGCCGCCGGTTTGTACGACGGTATCGAGATGCCCGAACGCACCCCATACGCAAACGCCGATCAGAAGCACAATGACCGCCGCGAGGAGCATCCATACGCTTGGATTGGAAACGCGGATATAATCGTTCATCTGCTCCGGCGATGTGATCCTTTCCATGCTTTTTTGACGAAAGACCGAATGATCCATAGCTCCGCACCCCTTGTTCAGAATAAATATAGTCTAACAATAGTGTATCATATTGCGCGATAAAGGCAAGAAAATCCACGCAATTCGGATATATATTTTTAGCTGGATCCGACCCGGCGGCCGCTAACGGTTCGCTTTGAGCATCCAGGCATTGAAAAGTTCCGCGTGCGGAAGCGCGGAACATAAATTGCCGTTGGGACGACCGACAAGACGGAGAGCCGGGAAGGTCCGAATCCCGGACGGCATACAAAAAGCCTCGAAATCGCAGGATTTCGAGGCTTTTTGGCGTTCATAAGCTTTCCAGAAATATTTATCACGCCTTCCGTAAAAGAATATTTTTACAAAGAGTGACGTTAAATTTTTGCAAAAATTATTGCTCTTTAGCAGAAATGGGGCCCAAAGTATATGAATATGAAAAAGTGCTAAAATGTTGTTGAATCAAATGAAAGGGGAAGCGCAATGTATTTTACCGAAACGATGTTTAATCCTGAGTACATAAATCCGCTGTATTTTAAGCAGCAACAAACGCAAATGACACAATACGACTTCTGGCAGGATCAGGAGGTTTGCAAGGCATCTCATGCAATCAAAGAGCTATCCGCAAACGAAAGGACGGACGTTGGGAAGGACGCTACACCGTCGGTCACGATCCGGAAACCGGAAAGTCCATCATCAAAAATGTCCTCGGCAAGACGCAAGCGGAGGTGAAGGAGAAACTGAAGAAAGCCATCGAGGAAAATGTGGGCATCGACTACGGACGGCCCAAGACCTACACCGTGGGGAGGTGGCTGG
>ERZ857757.242-NODE-242-length-62293-cov-16.377647_pt1 | contig 62293 bp, 59 predicted proteins | sample MGYA00519764_ERZ857757 | MGnify/ENA primary metagenome ERZ857757 (study PRJEB31778, sample SAMEA3449359) | human gut metagenome | biome: human gut; feature: human-associated habitat; material: faeces | place: United Kingdom | collected 2010/2012 ...
AGTACCAGAACTGGGAGCCCATCAAAAGGCGGATCGCATCGGCATTTGGCGCTTTTCCATAAATATGTGAAAAGAATTCCACTGTTTGTTCCGCTTTACGATTCATCAGTTCATGTAGCATGGTTTCAATAGAGCTGCCATCGCTGCGGCAGAAAAACAAAGTGCAGTCGTCACGATGTTCGGTCAGCAGCCGAAAATATACTTGCTCCTCGGCGTTTATGGCACGGAGGATATCCTCCGGCTGTGCGCTGCACTTTGCTTTTTCGTATTCTTCGGCAATAGGTGTAAACAAGGTCCTCATCGTCTCAAAAAAATTCTGAAGCAAACTGGCAAACAAGGCATCTTTATTCTTGTATCTTGTGTAGATCGCTCCCGTAGTGACGCCGGCCTTTTCAGCAATCTTATGCAGAGAGGCTTTCTGAAAGCCGTAAGCAAGAAACTCTGAATAGGCAGCCTGAATGATCCCGTCATCCAGGGAATGGTCTCTATTGGCCATGTGTTCACCCCTCTGCACCTAAATAATAATATCACTATCGATAACGTTGTTATTATAGCGCTCTTTTGGGTGCTTGTCAATGCGAATTGCACACTCCTTTGCAAAAACACACCTTGACAATGCTATTTGGCGAATATCCGCAAAAATCCGTTGTTGATGCTGCCGTAGAGTTCTCCCCACAGGCAATCGAGGCAGGACACATTTTTAGAATTGATGCAGATCATCAGTGTCCTCTTCCATATGGAAGGGGCATCCCACGGCGTGGGATGCCATAATCAAAGATTACCGACAGCCGCAGGCTATCGCACCGAATGGCCTGCGGCTGTTCCTGCGCTGACAAAGCAATCTCGTAGAGTTTCGAAACAAGGAGGTTTTATGAAAAGGATCATCCTCTTTCCACTTTGCACATTCGCCACCATTAGGGCATTGGTTTAGCGGTATCTCTTTCTCACGACTCCTTCAGCCAACGAGAAAACTCCCCTGGTGTGATCGTGCCGTTGCCCTCGGCATTGTAGTATCTGTGCGCAGACAGCCTCCACCCCGGTGCCAACAGACAATACCGTGCAGGTGCGTTTGTCTACGCTGCGCCTGCTTTCATGCATCATTCGTTCCTCCTTCCGGGCTGACGCCCTCATTTTTTCTCTGAAAATGCAAAAAGAGTGCCGGTTCGATGGTTTTACGAAACCAACAAACCGACACTCTCACTTTTCTATATGTTGTTTTTTGGATGCGAACCGCTTGAGGTCAGCACTTTCAGCAGTGTTCAAAACCTACCGGAAACGCTTGGTTCGCATTCACACAAATCTTCTCAATAAGTTGCGAAAAGCTGTGAAATATGTAATTTCACAGCTTTTCGTGGTGGACCTGAAGGGATTCGAACCCTCGACCTCTCGGATGCGAACCGAACGCTCTCCCAGCTGAGCTACAAGCCCGAATATGAAGTTGTTTATCTTGTTGACGAATTTGCGAGGTGGTTTTTGACCACCTTGCCAAAATTTTCGGCAACTCCGGTGGCGAGAATTTTGGCCGCGAGATTTTTGCGGGACAAGGTTGCAATATATGGGCTTTGCTCTCCCAGCTGAACTACAAGCCCGTATTCACTTGCGTACCCTGTTATTATACACATTTTACGCAAAAAAGCAAGAGGAATTTCTGCGCCAGCCGCATCATTAGCTAATCAAAATGCAGATATCAATTTTATGTATTTTACTTATGTTTATTTTGTGATATACTATTGTTTGTTGCGCGTTTGCGCTGCCTTTGACGATTTCAACACAACACCTTAATTATATCAGGAGGGCTTCCGCTATGAGCAGAACTTTGGGTACCGTGGTCCGGGGCGTGCGCGCCCCCATCTTCCGCGAGGGCGACAGCGTGGTGGACATCACCGTCAGCACGGTTCTGAACGCACTCAGTGAAAACAACATCACCGCCCGTGACGGCGACGTGGTGGCCGTGACCGAGTCCGTGGTGGCCCGCTGCCAGGGCAACTACGCCACCTGTGAGCAGATCGCCGAGGACGTGCGCGCCAAGACCGGCGGCAAGACCGTGGGCGTGGCATTCCCCATCCTCAGCCGCAACCGCTTCTCCCTGCTGCTGCGTGGCATCGCCATGGGCGCGGAGAAGGTCGTGCTGCTGCTGAGCTATCCCTCCGATGAGGTGGGCAACCATCTGGTGAGCCTGGACCAGCTGGACGAGGCCGGCATCGACCCGTGGCACGATGTGCTGTCGCTGGAGCAGTTCCGCGCGGCCTTCGGTGAGGTGGTGCATCCCTTCACCGGCGTGGACTATGTGGCCTATTACAAGTCCATCATCGAGGAGGCCGGTGCCCAGGCGGAGATCGTGTTCGCCAACCGCGTCACCGCCATCCTGCCCTACACCGACACGGTGATCACCTGCGACATCCACAGCCGCCAGCGCAGCAAGCGTCTGCTGACCGCCGCCGGTGCCAAGGTGGTGCTGGGTCTGGACGACCTGCTGACCGCGCCCGTGGACGGCAGCGGCTACAACGCCCAGTACGGCCTGCTGGGCAGCAACAAGGCGGACGACGACCGCGTGAAGCTGTTTCCCCGCGACGCCAAGGCGGTGGCGGAGGCCATCGGCAAGGCGATGAGCGACGCCACCGGCAAGCGGGTGGAGGCCATGGTCTACGGCGACGGCGCGTTTAAGGATCCCGCCGGGAAGATCTGGGAGCTGGCTGACCCCGTGGTGGCTCCCGGCTATACCAGCGGTCTGGTTGGTACGCCCAACGAGCTGAAGCTGAAGTATCTGGCGGACAAGGAGTTCGCCGACCTCAGCGGCGAGGAGCTGAAGAACGCCATCTCCGAGAAGATCAAGGCCAAGGACGCCAAGAAGTCTCTGGTGGGCAACATGGTGTCCGAGGGCACCACGCCCCGGAACCTCACCGACCTGATCGGCTCCCTGTGCGACCTGACCAGCGGCTCCGGTGACAAGGGCACGCCCATCGTCTACATTCAGGGCTATTTCGACAACTACACCAACGAGTAAACAGCAGCAGTCCCCCGGCCTTGCCGGGGGACTGCTTTCACGTATACCGCCAGCCCCCGGCAGAGCCGGGGGCTGGCGTATCAGCTCAGTTGTACAATATCTCGTCCACGGCCACGGTGGAGCTATCATAGGTGCCGTCCACCTGGAACTCCAGCCCGTCGATGAACTTCTGCATCCGCAGCGCAAAGGCGGGCACGTTCAGCGGCACGGTGGTGGAGGTCTCACGGTCGATCACCACGCGGAGCTGTATATCCATGTCATAGCCCTTGGCATAGGAATAGAAGTCGTCACTCCGCGGATCCAGCGGCCCGGAGCTGTTGGCTGCGTCAGCCAGAGCCAGGGAGGCCAGGTCCTGCGCCTGCTGCCGGGTCAACTCGGCCACCTCGTCGGTGTCGTACCGGCGGACGTAGCCGCTGATCACGGCGTTCACGCCGCCGTACCGCGCCAGCGAGTCGATGCCGATGAGGCTCTCCCGGCTGTCGGTGCGGTTCACCAGCTGGGTCAGCAGCCGGTGGACATCGGAGCCGTTGACGATCGATACCCTCCACTCACGACGCAGACTCGTGCCGTTCCGCAGCTGGTAGTCCACACGCACATAGCGGGTGATCGGGCCGCCCTCCGTGTCCAGATAGGTTTGGTTCTCCAGCCTTTCGCCTGTCTCATCGTACTGCTCCAGAATGGCGCGGTGGAGGGAGATCACGCTCTCCACCGCTGCGGGATCATCGGCGGTGAAATCCGCATAGCTGGCGCTGAAGCGGACGGAGGTCACGTCCTCCGCGTCCGGGACGCGGTGCTGATAGCCGGTAATGTCCAGCTTCACGCACACCGTCACCGCCGCCAGCACCAGCACCATGGCCGCCGTCTCCAGCCACCAGCGCTTGTTGAAGATGCGGAACTTCTTTTGCAGCAGCATCTGGGCGGCGAAGAAGCAGATCACGCCCATGACCAGCTGGCAGATCAGCAGGCAGGCGAAGCCGCCATCGATAAAGGCGGTATAGCGCAGGAACAGACCCAGCCCCAGACCGCCGCACAGACCGATACTCCACCGGGCGATGGGGCGCAGCCACCGGAAGGACATAGCGTCGCCGGCCGTCTCGCTGGGGCGCTTTTTATACAGCCACCACACCAGCGCCAGCAGTGCGATGCCCACCGCGGCGTAGATGATACAGGTGGAGAAGGCGGAGGCTGGCAGCTGGACGCGTTGATAGCTTTGGGCGCCGATGGGCTCGCGGAACTGCACGTCGATGGGCTGGGCGCCGCCGTTGGCCACGGCATCCCAGATCCGACCCACCGGCGTCAGCCAGGTGATGAACTCCGGAATGTCGCTGTTGCTGTAGCCGAAGTAAAACATCTGCGTCATCGTGCTTATCACCGCGTACAGAAGGAGGGCGATGACGTTCATCGCGCCGTAGAGCACCGGCACCGCCAGCAGCCATCCCGTGACCATGGCGCACAGGGAGCCGAGCGCGAAGAAGAACAGCGCCATCAGCTCCGTCAGCAGCAGCCATGTGCCCAGCGCCGCCCAGTCCACGTAGGAGAAGCCGGCGCTGCACAGAGCGGTCAGCAGGAAGATCAGCACGTTCCCCGCCGTCAGCGCTCCCAGCGCAGAGAGGACGTGGGAGAAAAATGCCTGTGTCCGTGTCACCGGCAGGGCGTGCATCAGTCCCACGGTGCGGCCGGACATCAGGTACGACCACACCGCCATGGCTGCAAAGCAGCCGAACAGCAGGGACATGACCACGGAGGCGGGTATGGACTGGATGATGACGTTGTGCTGCCGCAGCTGCAGCACGGTCATGATGCCCTCCGCCACGCCGTCGCACTCCCGGCTCGCCGACAGTATCTGCATGGGAAGGATCACCACCCACACGGCCACATACAAAAACAGCAGCGGCCAGTAGCGCTTTATATCGCTGCGCAGCAGCGCGGCGTTACAGAAGGATGTCTTTCGCGGCATAATCCACACCTCCCAGCTCGTAAATGAATATCTCCTCCAGCGTCAGCGGGATGGACTCCAGCAGCACCGGCTCGGTGATCTGCATCCGGCGCATGATCTCCTGACTGCTGCCCCGGACGATATAGGTGTACACCCGTCCCACGTGGCTGCGGTGCAGGATGTTCAGCTCCACCGGCAGCGGCGGCTCGGTAACGCCCTGATAGGCCACCTGCAGCTTTACCGTGTTGTCCTGCAGATCGGAGAGACTGCGCTCCAGCAGCACCCGGTCCTTGTTCAGGATGCCCACGTGGTCGCACACGTCCTCCAGCTCCCGCAGGTTGTGGCTGGAGACCAGCACCGTCGTGCCCCGCTCCGCCACGTCGCCCAAAAGCAGCGACCATACCTGCCGCCGCATCACCGGGTCAAGGCCATCCACCGGCTCGTCCAGAATGAGGTACTCCGGCATACAGCACACCATCAGCCAAAAGGCCGCCTGCTTCTGCATACCCTTGCTCATCCGCCGCAGCATCATCTTCTCATCCAGTGGGAATACCTGCTTCAGCTTCTCGTACCGTTCCCAGCTGAAATCGGGGTAGATACCGGCGAGGAATTTCGCCATCTCCCGGATGCCCGACTGCGGGAAGTAGTACCAGTCGTCGCCGATAACGGCCATACGACTCTTCACGGCGGTGTTCTCATATACCGGCTGACCGTCCACCAGCACGTCGCCGCTGTCCTGCCGGTAGATGCCCGCCAGATGGCGGATGATGGTGGATTTCCCCGCGCCGTTGGGTCCTACCAGACCGTACACCGCGCCGTGGGGCACCGTCATGGTCAGGTCGTCCAGCGCCCGGAAGCCGTCAAAGGTCTTGACGACGTTTTTTACCTCGATCATTTACCCTCTCCTCCTTCCCAAAGTACCAGCAGCTGTTCCCGGGTATAGCCCAGGCTCTTCAGCTCCTCCAGTAGCGGGACCAGCCGCCCCGTCAGTTCAGCGATGCGCCGCAGATGCTCGCCGTCCCCGGCAGAGACAAAGCTCCCTCTGCCCGCCACAGAGTAGATGTACCCCTCCGCCTCCAGCTCCGCGTAAGCCCGCTGGATGGTGTTGGGGTTGATGGCCAGCTGCGTAGCCAGAGAGCGCACGGAGGGCAGCTTTTCGTCTGGCTCCAGCAGCCCTGTCAGCATCATGCGCCGCAGGCTGTCCTTCACCTGCTGGTACAGGGGACGGCTGTCCCGGTAATCCAGCACGATCATATCGCACACGCTCCTTTCCGTATCAAGTGTATTATGCATGTTAGTACAGTTAGCATATCACGATGTTCTCCCTCCTGTCAAGGGAAAATTTTTCTTTTCATCCCCGGGGTTTCGTAGTATAATGGCTCCAAATTCTTTTCCCGAAGGGGGCATTTCTATGCGTATCACGGTAAAAGTCGGCACCTCTACTCTGGCCCACGCCACAGGACGGCTGAATATCCAGCGGATGGAGGGCCTGTGCAAGGTCCTGAGCGACCTGAAAAACGCCGGGCACGAGATCATTCTCGTCTCCTCCGGCGCCATCGGCATGGGCGTGGGCAAGCTGAACCTGCCGGGACGACCTAAGGATATGCCCACGAAGCAGGCGGCCGCCGCCGTGGGCCAGTGCGAGCTGATGTACACCTACGACAAGCTGTTCAACGAGTACAACCACACAGTGGCACAGGTGCTGCTCACCGGTGAAGATGTAAAGAACGAGCAGCGCAGCCGCAATATGCGGAACACCATTTTTCGCCTGTTGGAGCTGGGCGCGCTGCCTGTCATCAACGAAAACGACACCGTGGCCACTGACGAGGTGGGCGTGGAGAACACCATCGGCGAGAACGACACGCTTTCCGCCATTGTGGCGGCGGCGGTGCAGGCCGACCTGCTGATATTGCTCAGTGATATCGACGGCCTGTATGACGGCGATCCCCACAGGGATCCCGCCGCAAAGCTTATCCCCGTGGTGCCGTCCATCGACGCACACATTCTCGCTCTGGGCGGCGGCAGCGGCAGCGGCCTGGGCACAGGCGGCATGGCCACCAAGCTGAAGGCTGCGCAAATCGTCACCGAGGTCGGCTGCCAGATGGTCATCGCCAATGGCAGCAAGCCCGTCCTGCTGTACGACATCGTGGGCGGAAAGCCTGTGGGCACCCGATTTCTGGCAAAGGAGAAGTGAGCCATGACCACGATTGATATTCTGAAAAAGACCCGCGCCGCCCGGGGCGGACTGGCCGTCCTGGACGAGGCAGGCAAAAATGCCCTGCTGCTGTCCATGGCCGACAGTCTTCTGTCCCATGAGGGCGCTATTCTGGCGGAAAATGAAGCCGACATGAGCGATGCCCGGGGGCATATCTCCGATGTGATGCTGGACCGGCTGCGGCTGGACCATGACCGACTGGCGGGCATGGCCGACGGAGTGCGGGCCATTGCCGCCCTGCCGGACCACACCGGCCGTGTGCTGTCCGAGGTGCACCGCCCCAACGGTCTGGTCATCCAGAAGGTACAGGTCCCTCTGGGGCTGGTGTCCATTATCTATGAGAGCCGCCCCAACGTTACCTCAGACGCGGCGGCCCTGGCGCTGAAATCCGGCAACGTCTGCGTACTCCGCAGCGGCAGGGAGGCCTACCGTACCGCCCGCGCCATCGTGCAGGCGCTGAAGGCCGGCATCGCCGCCGAGGGCGGCGACCCGGATATCCTGAACATCGTGGACGACACCACCCACCAGTCTGCCGCGGACATCATGACCGCCAAGGGTCTGGTGGACCTGCTGATCCCCCGGGGCGGCGCGGGACTGATCCGGGCCTGCGTGGCCGGCGCCACCGTGCCCTGCATTGAGACGGGTACCGGTATCTGCCATGTGTATGTGGACGAGAGCGCCGATCTGAGCAAGGCCCTGAACATTGTGGAAAACGCCAAGGCCAGCCGTCCCTCCGTGTGCAACGCCGAAGAGGTACTGCTGGTACATAGCGCCGCGGCGCAGTCTTTCCTGCCCCGGCTGAAAAAGCGCTTGGTGGATGACCGAGCCGCCGCAGGCAAGGTCCCCGTGGAGCTGCGGCTGGACGAGCGCGCCGCGGCGGTCATTCCCGGTACCCCCGCCGGCGAACGGGACTTCGACACCGAGTTTTTGAACTATATCCTGGCCGTAAAGATCGTGGACAGCGTGGACGAGGCCATCGCTCACATTGCCGCCCACTCCACCGGCCACAGCGAGGCCATCGTCACCGAAGACCCCGCCCACGCCGAGGCCTTTGTCAACGGGGTGGACAGCGCCGCCGTGTACGTCAACGCCTCCACCCGCTTTACCGACGGCGGCGAGTTCGGTCTGGGCTGCGAGATGGGCATCTCCACCCAGAAGCTCCACGCCCGGGGACCCATGGGGCTGGATGAGCTGACCACATATAAATATGTCATCCGCGGCAACGGACAGATCAGATAAAGCAAAAAGAGACGGCATCCGCCGTCTCTTTTCATATTTCCACGATCTCTGCGCCCAGGGCCGCGGCGTCCGCCCGGTCATGGGTGACGCACAGCACCGCCGCGCCGTTCCGGTGCCGCAGAAGGTACTGCGCCGTCCGGTCCCGGGCCGCACCGTCCAAACCCTTGAAGGGCTCATCCAGCAGCAGCAGCTCCGGCCCATAACATACTGCCCGGGCAATGGACACCCGCCGCCGCTGTCCGCCGGACAGTTCCGCCGCCCGCTGGTCCAGGCAGTCCGCCAATCCCAGCTCCCGCAGGTGCGCCTCGATATCCGGCCGGGACATGGCCCGGCCCGTGACCAGACGCACGTTCTCCACGGCGTCCAGCTGCGGGCACAGACGGTCCTCCTGAAACACGAAACCCAATCGCTCCGGCACGCCGGTGACGGTGCCGCTGTCCGGCATCTCCAACCCGGCGATACAGCGCAGGAGCGTGGTCTTGCCGCGGCCGGAGGGGGCCATCAGACACACCACCGCCCCGTCCGGGACGGTCAGGCTCACGTCCTCCAGCACGACCTTGTCGCCGAAGCGCTTGTACAGATGTGCCGCGTTCATGCGCCGCACCCCCTTTCCAGCCGACGGAAGCCCCGCCGCAGCAGGGCCAGCACCAGTCTCTCAAACAGGGCACTCAGCGCCACGATCACCACGGTCCAGGCCAGCAGGTCGGCGGTCTGGAGGTAGATCTTCGCGTCGTACAGTCTCTCGCCCAGGGAGCCGGCCACCACACCGATGACCTCGGCCGCTACGCCGGCCTTCCAGCTCATGCCCAGGGCCGCGGCGCAGCCCGCCAGCAGGAACGGCTCCACCGCCGGCAGCAGAATGCTGTGCAGCTGCCGCCGCCAGGGCACCCGGAAGGCCCGGGCCATTTCCAAAAGCTGGCCATCCGCACTGCGGAGGCCCGCCAGCACGTTGGTGTACAGAACGGGGAATACCATCAGGAATGAGATGAACAGCGGCAGCACCGATGTCCGCATCCAGATCAGTGCCAGGATGATGAACGACGCCACCGGCACCGCCTTGATGGCCAGCACATAGGGCCGCAGCAGCACCTCCACCACCAGCCAGCGTCCCGCCGCCAGCGCCAGCACAAAGGCCAGCACCAGCGCCAGGGCAAAGCCGCCGGCGATACGGCAGAAGCTGAACGCCACCGCCCGCCGGAAGGCCTCTGTCACCGCCAGGGCGCAAAGCCGCCCCAGCACCGTTACCGGTCCCGGCAGCAGCAGTGCTGAGCCCACGGCCCAGGAGACCGCCTGCCAGACCGACAGGGCCAGCACCACCGCGCCGGCACGCTGCCAGGTCTTTATTTTTTTGTCCGCAGGTGTGCTCATGCGCCCATCCAGTAGAAACCGTCGCCGGGCATGGCGCCGCCCACAGCCTCCGTCTTCAGGTCATACAGTGTTTGCAGATAGCCGCTCACGGCGACCTTCATATCCACGCCGGTGATGCATACCAGGTTGCACTGGGGCAGCGCCTTCTCCGCCACGGCGGCCTTGACGATGCCATATTTCTCCACCAGCACAGCGGCCTCGGCCAGGTGCTCATTGGCGTAGTCCGTGCTGGCGGCGTAGTCCTCCAAAAAGGCCGCCAGCGCCGCAGGATGCTCATCAGCAAATGCCTTGCGGGCCACCAGTACCGAAGTGATCAGGCGGCTGCCGTTGTCCAGCGCATCCCATTCGGCGCTCATATCCAGCGCCACACGCAGGCCCTCCACCTGGCTCTGCGCCACGGTGACAAAGGGCTGGGGCAGCATGGCTACGGCGTTGTCCTGCTCCGCCATCAGGGCCACGATCTCCGTGGGCTCGCTCTTCCACTCCACCTGTACGTCCTCGCCCAGAGTCAGCCCGTGCTGCGAGAGCAGATAGGTCAAGGCGTACTCCGGGGTAGCGCCCTTGCCGGTGGCGTAGATGGTCTTGCCGTTCAGCGAGGCAATGTCCGTTACCGTCTCGCCGCCCTTTTCCACGATATACAGCACACCCAGTGTGCCGGCGGCCAGCAGCACCACGCCGCCCTCCGTCTGGTTGTACAGGATGGCCGCCACGTTGGCCGGCACCGCCAGCACATCCAGCTCGCCCTGCACCAGCTGGGGCGTCAGCTCATTGGCGCTGGCCGCGATGGTGTACGTATACGCGTTCTGGCCCACGCCATTATCCGCGTCATCAAACAGCTTTACCATGCCCATGGAGGTAGGGCCCTTCAGCCCGCCCAACCGCACAGTGACCGGCTGGGCGGCGGATTTGTCGCCATCCTCAATGGGCATAGGCGTTTTCGGCGTTACGCAGGCGCACAGCGTCAATGCCAGCGCCAGCGCCAGCAGCAGGGATATCATTTTTTTCATGTTGTTTTCTCCTTTCCGTGATACGGTCTCTTATACAAAGCTGTCGTGCAGCATGCCTATCTGTCTTCTATCGGTGTGATCACGTTGGAGTACAGCGTCTTGGCACTGACACCCTCCAGCCGCCCGATCTTCCCGCTGAGGGCGGAGATCGCGTCCTGCGGCGCATCCAGCACCACGGAGATGATGTTCACGCCCCGGGCGCGGTAGGGCACACCCATCCGCCCGATGATATACATACCGTACTGGTGCAGCAGCGCGTTCAGCTCCGTCACCGCGTCCTCATTTTCCACAATGACCGCAATGACCGCCACCCGTGTTTCCATAGCAAAAGCCTCCTGTCCGTATCGTCCGCGGCCAAATAAAAAAGCCGCGCCGCCACCGCGACACGACCACAGCGCCCGCTTCGCGGGCGCAGAACCTATGGCGCATCTTCCGTCTCAAGCGTACTTTCGACGTCAGCAGCGTGTTTATTGTACGGCAAACGCCTGCTCTTGTCAAGCCGATCCCGCCGGCGGACTGTTTCAGACAGCCGCCGGTATATAATAAATATAGGAGAGAAGGGCGGGACCGTGGGGTAAGAACGGCCCCGCCCGGAGGAAGCGGTTTAATGCTTTTCGCTGGCGCGGCGGGCAGGCTTCTCCGCACAGCGGACGCCGGGCAGCAGCGTCAGCAGCTGGGCGGCAAGGCCAAATACGGCGGCGGGCAGCAGCCAGCTCAGGCCAAGATCATACAGCGGCAGGGCCTCCACCAGCGGCAGCTTCACGCCATAGGTGTGCAGGGTGCACAGCACGCTGGTCAGCAGTGCGCCCAGCGCGGCGCCCCGGCTGACAAAGTCGTGGACCTTGGGTATGATGAGGGAGACGCAAATAAGCACCAGCGTGGGGGGATATACTATATCCAGTACCGGCGCGGCCACGGCCACGATACGGTCCAGGCCCAGGTTGGACACCACGGCGCTGAACACGCAGATGACCGTCACGAACACCTTGTAGCTGATCTTCCCGCGACACAGCTCCGTGAAATATGCCGCGGCGGAGCTGGTCAGGGCGATGGCCGTGGTGACGCAGGCCAGGCCCACCACCACGCCAAAGATCACCATGCCGGTCTTGCCCATCAGCGCCTCCACGATGGCCATGATGAGGGCCGCGCGGCCGATGGAGGACGTGTACTGCGCGGACACGGTGGCGCCCAGATAGGCCAGACCCATATACACCGCCAGCAGCAGCACGCCCGCCAGCAGCGCGGCGCCGCCCACCACGCGAAGCTGGCTCTGGCCCCGCTGATAGCCCTTGGCGGTGACGCTTTGCAGCACGATGATGCCGAAGGGCAGGGCCGCCAGCGCGTCCATGGTCTGGTAGCCGGCCTTGATGCCGGTGACGGCCACGTTGTCGATCTGCGCCAGGGGCGCGATGTCGCCCAGCGGCGTGATCACACCCTTGATAATAATGGCGAACAGGCCCACCAGCAGCAGCGGCGTGAGCACCTTGCCTACAATGTCCACCACGGCGGACTCCTTGATGCACAGAGCCAGGATCACCGCGAAGAACACCACGGAGAACACCACCGGCGATACGCCGGACAGGTTGGGCGCGATGGCCATCTCATAGGTGCTGGCGCTGGTGCGGGGGATGGCCACCATGGGGCCGATACACAGAATGATGGCGCACATGAGGATCTCGGCGGGGACTCTGCCCGCCCGTTCCAGTACCTTCTCGCTGCTGCCCACGCGGAGCAGGGCGAACATACCCATCATCGCCAGACCGATATCCGCAATGAAATAGGTGGAAAAGCCCGCCAGCCACTGGCTGCCGGCCTCCATGCCCAAAAAGGGCGGGAAGATCACGTTGCCCGCGCCGAAAAACATGGAAAACAGCGCAAAGCCCACGACAACGATATCTGCCGCGGTGTTTTTCCTCTGTCCGATCATTCTGATTTCTCCATTTCTCTTCTCTTGTTCCCGCGCCGCCGACTGCGGCGCACCGTTGCAGACTCACGCTTTAAAGCGCGTTGCATCCTGTGCATATAGCGTATCATGCTTTTCATCATTGCGGAAATGACGCTTATCGAACGGCACATGAAAAATTTTGATGGCGTATAAAAACGTTTACCGCATTTTCCAAATCGTTGGTGGAAAGTTTACGTTTATGGCATTGAACGGCGACAGCTCTTGTGATATAGTTAAAAATAATCGTTGCAATTTTGTCCAATTTGTACAGAAAGCGAGGCCCCTATGGATGACAAACGGCTGCGGGCGCTGCTGACGGCAGTGCAGTGCGGCAGCTTTGGAAAGGCGACGGCGCAGCTGGGCTACACCCAGTCCGCCATGACGCACATGGTGAACAAGCTGGAGGCCGAGCTGGGCTGTACCCTGCTCGCCCGCAGCAGCCACGGCGTCCGGCTCTCGGAGGAGGGTGAGCACCTGCTGCCCTATATACAGGACTATCTGCGCGCCAGTGAGACCCTGCGGCGGGAGGCGGCGGCCCAGGGCGAGGCCCACAACTGCGTGCTGCGGATCGGCTGCTTTGCCAGCATTGCCCGGGCACGGCTGCCGGCGCTGCTGCAGAAGTTCCGCAAGCTGCACCCGGAGATCAAGATCGACGTACTGGTGGGCGGCTATGAGCTGGCCGCGGCGCTGGAGGAGGAACGGGTACAGCTGGCCCTGGTGGAGGAGACCTGCGGCAAGGGCTTCTATTGGACGCCGCTGACGGACGCGCCGCTGGTGGCGGTGGTGCCGCCGGACTTCCCCTGGACGGAGGACGTCATTCCCCTGGAGCGCCTGCTGCAGGAGACATTTCTCTCCTGCCCGGAACAGTATGTGGCGCGCCTGCTGCCGCCGGAGGCACCACGGCTGGAGGTCACGGCGTCGGACGACGCGGCCATACTGTCCATGGTGGCGGCGGGGCTGGGCGTGTCGGTGCTGTCCGCCTTCTCTCTGGCGGGCTATGAGGGCCAGGTGCGGGTGCTCCCGCTGGCGGAGCCGCTGTCACGCCGGCTGGGCGCGGCGGTGAAGACACCGCCGCCGGCCAACAGCGCCGCCCGGTATTTTCTCTCCTTCCTGAAGCGACAGTACCCCGCCGAGCCGGCGGATAACGAATAAAAGGAGGTCCCGGCCCATGTGCACTGCGGCCACATACAAGACAAAATACTTCTATTTCGGGCGCAATCTGGACTATGAGCGCGGCTTCGGCGAGCAGGTGGTCATCACACCCCGGCACTTTCCCCTGCCCATGCGGCACCTGCCGGAGCTGACGCGGCACTACGCCATGATCGGCATGGCCTCCGTACAGGACGGCTACCCCCTGTACTATGACGCGGTGAACGAGAAGGGCCTGTGCATGGCGGGGCTGAACTTCGTACGCAGCGCCGTATACGGTCCCTGCGCAGCGGGGAAGGCCAACGTGGCACAGTTTGAGCTGATCCCCTGGCTGCTGGGCCGCTGCGCCACGGCGGCGGAGGCCCGGGACCTGCTGGCGGAGAGCCGCATCACCGACGACGCCTTTCTGCCGGGGCTGCCCCCGGCCCGGCTGCACTGGCTGCTGGCGGACCGGGAGCAGTGCTTCGCGGTAGAGCAGACGGCGGAGGGCCTGCGGGTCTATGAGGACCCGGCGGGCGTGCTGACCAACGAGCCGCCCTTCCCCATGCAGCTGTTCCGGCTGAACGACTACGCCCAGCTGTCCCCGCAGCCGCCGGAAAACCGCTTCTCCCCCGCCCTGCCGCTGGAGACATACAGTCGGGGCATGGGCGCCATGGGTCTGCCCGGCGACCTGTCCTCCCCCTCCCGCTTTGTACGGACGGCCTTTACCCGGCTGAACAGCCGCTCCGGCGACGGCGAGGCCGAGAGCGTCAGCCAGCTCCTGCACATTCTGGGCGCGGCGGCACAGCAGCGGGGCTGCTGCGTGCTGGAGGACGGCGCGTGCGAGCTGACGCTGTATACCAGCTGCTGCAATGCCGACACCGGGGTGTATTACTACACCACCTACGACGCCGCCCAGCTGTGCGCCGTGGATATGCACCGCGCCGACCTGGACGGCACGGCGCTCGCCTGCCAGCCGCTGGACACGGCGTGGCGGGTACACTATCAGAATTAACGCAGAAAAGTACGGGACGGGGCCTGACGGCCCCGTCCCGTTTATTTCAGCAGGGCGGTAAAGGTGATGGTATCGCCCTCCGTGCGGGCGGAGATGGCACCGCGATGGCCCTCGGCAATGCTCCGGGCGATGGAGAGCCCGATGCCGAAGCCGCCGGCGGTGCGGGCCGGGTCCGCCCGGTAAAACCGGTCAAAGAGCTTGCCGGTATCGATGCTTCCGGCGTTCTCGCAGCGGTTGGACACCCGCCGCGCCACCAACCCAAGCACCGGCAGCGTGCAGATCGCGTCCGCCGCCAGGGACCACACCAGCACCGTCCGCACGGCGCGGCGGGACTGGCTGCACTCCAGGAAGATAGCCATGCTGCGCCCGTCCTCCATCCGGGTCACCAGAAAGCGGTAGCCGCCGCCGCAGCCCAGACCGGCAGCGTACAGACCGGCATGGGCGGCATGGGCAGCATGGGCGGCATGGGCAGCATGGGCGGTCAGTCCGGCCAGATACCCGGCGGCAGCTTTGACCCCGGCAGCGCCCCCACCCCGCCCAGCGGCGCGTTCCGGCCGGGAAACAAGCAGTAAAGGCCGGCGCTGGACACAAAACACCACACCCCACGGCGCAAGCGCCGCGGGGTGTGGTGTTTTGTGGGGAGAGGAAGACAGGAAGAAAGCTCCGTCGGTTATCGTTGTTGATATGCCCGCATGGCCGCCTCGATCCGGTCGGCCGCGGCTGACAGTGCCGCGGCGTCACTGGCAAAGGAGAAGCGCAGGAAGCAGCCCTGAGTCATGCCGTAGGCCGCGCCGGAGACGCCCACCACCTTGGCATGGTCCAGAATGTAGTCACACATCTCGTCGGAGGTCATGTCCACATCGAAGGACACCCAGGCGTAGAAGGCGCCCTCGGGCATCTGGCAGTGCACGCCCGGGATGGCGTTGAGCCGGCCCACAAAGGCATCGCGCCGACGCTGGTAGCTCTGGCGCATGGCCTCTACTTCATCAGGGATGCGGAAGGCCTGCACCGCGCCCTCCTGCAGAAAGCCGCTCATGCAGGAGACGCTCTGCTGGTGCAGCCGCTGGCGGTGGAGGACCTGCCGCCGTTTCAGTACTGTATGTACAACAAAAATCAGATGATCTACGCCTCCTCCCACCGTTTTTTCCAGCATTACAGCATTATTCCCGACACGCTGATCCACTGCGGCGATCCGGTCATCAACCACACGCTGGTGTCCTCTCTGGAAAACTGCGCCTCTTTCGTCCCCAGCTACTTCATTGGCCGGATACCGTCGGATACTCTGCGAAAGCTTATTTTCTACGCCATAGACGTCCCCGAGCTCAGCTGGGAGCTGCGGGTGCTGTACCGTCGGGACAGCGCTCTGGGCGTCTTCGCCCGGGAGATGATACGACTGGTCAGAGAGACGCCCTGGCGCCCCTTGCTGTAAACCGACCACGTCAACAAAAGATACCCGGCGCGCCGAAGGCGTGCCGGGTATCTGCGTCTCATTGCATTTGCAGCCAGCCGATCAAGGCCAGGTGCGCCGGGTAGTACAGGTAAAACAGCCACTTCATCACCGTGTTCACCCGCGGCGACGGCCCACGCTGCCCGTTATACAGCGCCAGCACGGGAACGGCCAGCACCACCGCCAGCTGCACCAGGCCGTAGACCCAGTCCAGCGCCAGGGCGTACACCACCGCGTAAAGCGCCACATAGAACACCATCCACAGCGCCTGCGTCTTCAGCTTTCCCCGATTGGTACCGAAGGCCATGATGCACAGGGCGGCGATACAGCTCCAGTCCGCCGGGAAGCTGACCAGGCAGATCAGCAGGATCAGCGCCACCTGCACCGCCGGGCGGAGCCGCCGGTCATGGACCACCCGCAGCATCACCAGCCCCCATGCCAGCGACCACATGACGCTGGTCTGGTTCAGCACACTGCCGGAGGAAAACGGGATAAACGACCGCCAGCCGGCAAAATCCGCCGACGCGAACACATAGGCGAAGTGGGATATGACCGCGAACAGGAACATCCGCGCCGTGTATTTCCGGATATCCCGGGTGTGGTGATAGCCCTCCGCCACAAAGTAGCACATGATGGGACAGGTCAGCCGACCGATGATATGCATCGCCAGTGGCAGCACCGCCCGGGGATAGCCGGGAAACAGCCACCAGGCCACATGGTCGACGGTCATGGCCGCGATGGCAACGAGCTTAATCGCGTTGGAATCCAGCGTTTTTTTCATAGGCGTTTTCCCTCCCGCACAGCACACTGCCGCCATTGTAGCAGATAGGCAGAAGATGTGCAACGCCTATTCGTGCGGCCGCGGCGTTATGCGCCGGCCTTCTCCTTGCGGATGGCCTCAGCGATACGCTCCAGACCGATCTGCACTGTGGCACGGGGCATGGCCAAATTCAGGCGGATATGCCCCCTGGCGTTGCCCACGAACAGGCCGTCGCCGCCCTCCAGCAGCACACCGGCCTTGTTGGCAAAGAAGTCCGGCAGGTCCTCCACCTCCGGCAGCACCTCCCGCAGGTCCACCCAGGCAAAGTAGGTGGACTCAGGAATGGTGAACTTTGCGCCGGGAATATTCTCCTTCAGGAACTGATCCACCAGGGCCAGGTTGCCGTCCACATAGGCCTTCAGCTGCTCCAGCCAGGGGCCGCCGTGCTCATAGGCCGCCTTGTGGGCCGCGATGGACAGCGGGTTCACCGCGCCGATGTTCTTGTCCCGATCCTGGAAGCGGGCACGCTCCTCCGCGTCGCGGATGATGATATTGGAGTACATCAGGCCCGCCAGGTTGAAGGTCTTGCTGGCAGACATACAGGTGATGAGCCGGTCATAGTCCGGCATGATCTTGCCCAAGGGCGTATGGCGCAGGCCGGCGCGGATCAGGTCGCAGTGGATCTCGTCGGACACCACCCACAGCTGGTGCTTTTCGATGATGGCCGCCATGTGGCGCAGCTCATCCTCGGTCCAGATGCGGCCGGTGGGGTTGTGGGGATTGCAGAGCATCAGCAGCTTCACGTCCGGATCGGCGGCCTTCGTCTCAAAGTCCTCCCAGTCCACGGAGAAGCGGCCGTTTTCCTCCCGCAGGGGCGAGGTCACCAGCTCAACGCCGTTGTATTCACAGGCGTGGAGGAAAAAGCCGTAGGCAGGCGTCATGGTCAGGACCTTGCCGTTCAGCGGCTTGACCAGGTCCTCCGTCAGCTGGTACAGCGCCGGGATGACACCGGGAGAGAACGTCAGCTGCTCCTTGGGGAAGGACCAGCCATAACGACTCTCGCACCAGGCGCGCAGCGCCTCATAATAACCCTTATCGTACACCAGGGTATAGCCCAAAATGCGCCGATCTACCCGGTCGGTGATGGCCTGCAGGATCTCCGGCGCCACAGCGAACTCCATGTCCGCCACCCACATCCGGATGAATTCCTCGTCCTTGTAGGGGAACACCCTCTCCGGCCCGCAGTGGAAAATGTAGGGCCGCCAGCCCTCTACATTCTCGGAATTGGTGTTGCGCCGATCAATGATCTCGTCGAAGTTGTAGGTCATGGTGTATCGCTCCTTTCCTGTTATATTTTTATGATACCAGCTGCCGCGTGCCCCGTCAAAGCCCGCCGCTTACTTTTCAGGAATGAATTTTTCGAAAAACTTTCCTCACAATTATATTTTCCCTTGCACAGGCCGGAAAAAGCGTCTATACTGAAAAACAGAGGGTCAAAGCACCAAAATTTGATTTTGAGGAAAGTACCATGACATTGACAGAAGAGATCGGCGCGAAGATCAAATACTACCGCAAAAAGCGCGGAATGAAGATCGTGGAGCTGGCGGCGCTGCTCCACAAGACCGGGGCCACCGTATCCAAGTACGAAAGCGGACAGATCGCCATGGACGTGGTGACGCTGTACGAGGTAGCGGCCGCCCTGGGTGTGCCGCCGGAAAAGCTGCTGTACTGTGCCCCGCTGCCCGTGGAAGATCTGATGGCCGACAGCGTGCCCGCCTTCTTCCGCGGCGTTGACCGGCTGTATATGTACTATTTCGACGGCCGGAACAACAGTCTGGTCCGCAGCGTCATCGATATCTGGGCCAAGACCGGCGCCAACGCCTATGACATAGCGCTGTACATGAACTTTCAGGACTATCAGCAGTACCGGAACTGTGAGAACACCTATTTGGGTACGCTGAGCCACTACGATGCCCTCAGCAACATCGTTACCCACAATCAGGACACGGAGATGGACGTCTATCTCCTCTGCCTGCCCGCCTCCTATCTGAACGCCGGAACAAAGTGGGGGCTGGGCTTCGGCATCTCCTGCCGGCCCATTATGCCTACCTCCACCAAGGTATTTCTGTCCAAGAGCATCCAGCCGGAGACACCGGAGTTTCTGCAGGACCTGCGCATCTCCCGGGAGGATATTCAGCTGCTGAAGCGCTACAATATGCTGTCCGTGATGTAATCGGCCCCAAACGGATATCCTGAAAGTAGACTTGCTGGCTTATGCGGTGTTCCGCCTTACGATTGAATTCTTTCGATGCAGTGCCTACGACATAGGATGAATAATATCCGATTTTTCATCCTCCAAATATATACGATAACCGTGAAGGCCCCCGGGTAATTCCCGGGGGCCTTACTTCGCATTTTGGTGGGATTTCGCCATGGCAACGCCTATTCGCATCTGCTCGTGCTGCAAAGGCCAATCACAGGCCGATCAGTTCGCAGTAAGCCTGCCAGGCCAGTTCGATCTCGTAGTGGTATGTTTCGTTTTGACAGTCATATCGGCCGCCGATGGTCATAACCGCAAGCGGAAAGACGGTCGCTGGGAGGGCCGCTACACCGCAGGCTGCGATCCCACCACCGGCAAACCCATCCACAAAAGCGTCCTCGCCAAGACGCAGGCAGAAGCCAAGGAAAAGCTCAAGCAGGCCATCGCGGAAGCCGAAAAACTGGACATGAGCCGCGCAAAATCCTACACGCTGGGCGCGTGGATCAAGCTGTGGTATGAGGTCTACGCCGAGCCGCGCCTGAGAGAGAAAACCAAGGACTACTACCTCAACTACATCAACAACCACATCATCCCCGAGCTGGGCAACACGCCGCTGGAAAAGCTGACCACCATCCAGATCCAAAAATTCTACAACGACCTGCAAAAATCCGGCCGCATCCAGCGGTATACCCACATCAAGCTGAAGGACAATGGTCTCAGCACCCGCGTGGTACGGGGCATCCACACGCTGCTGAACAACTGTCTGGAGCAGGCGGTAGCGGAGCGGCTGCTCCTCGCCAACCCCGCTAAGGGCTGCCGCCTGCCAAAGCTGGAAAAGCGCGAGATGAAGATACTGCCGGAGGAGAAGATCGGCCCGTATCTGGCCGAAGCGGAACGGCGCGGGCTGCTGGCGGCCTTCTATCTGGAGCTGACCACCGGCCTGCGGCGGGGCGAGCTCCTCGCCCTGCTGTGGACGGACTTGGACGTGGAGAACATGACCATCTCCGTCAGTAAGCAGGTAAACCGCATCAACGGTGAGCTGGTGATCAGTCAGCCGAAAACGCAAAACTCCATCCGAAAGCTGGCGATCCCGCAGAAAGCCGTGGAGCTGCTGATAGAAGAGCATCGCAAGCACCCAGGCAGCCCTTACCTGTTTGTGTCACCCAAGACCGGCACCATGTTCGACCCGGACTCCTTCCGCCACACCCATGAGAAGATCCTGAAGGCCATCGGCGCGGAGCACATCAGATTTCACGACCTCAGACACACCTTCGCCACGCTGTCCCTCAAGTACGGCGTGGATGTCAAGACGCTGTCTGGTGCGCTGGGCCACTACGACGCGGGCTTCACCCTCAGCACCTACACCCACGCCACGGAGGGGATGAAGCGCTCCGCCGCCGACACCATCGGCAGCGTCATCAGCCGGACCATGTAGCCCGCAAAAAACAGCCGGAGAGGGACGGATGATGCCATCCGCCCCTCTCCGGTGCTTTCCTGAACTCTCGGCTTTTGGGTCACGGTTTGGCTCAAGCGAAAAACGTCAAAATGCCGCGTCACTATTTGAAGACATAAACAGAAAAAACTCCTGATTTCGCAAGAAATCAGGAGCTTTTTAGTGGAGACTGCTGGACTCGAACCAGTGACCTCCTGCGTGTGGAGCGGTCAGGATGCTCGCACCCCCTGTAAACATCAGGGAGTGCAGGCTTTCTGTACGACAGGTTCACTTCATACACAGTTGATCCTCAGGTTCTGTCGTATTTTTGTCGCACAAAGTCGACTGGGGTATTTTACAAATATTGGATGCTTATCCGTGCTATGCACTGACAAGTATCAGACCTTATAGAATTTCTGCTTACTGCTCTTCGGGGTTTCCGGCAGCGTCATTGCCAGCTTGCCCGCCTGCAAAAGCGGCTGCACATAATGCCCCATGGCATAGAACACCGTCTTGACCCCAAGGTAATCAGCGATCTCCCGGCGGGTGCGCGGCGTCTGGCAGAAAGCAAGCAGATCCGTTTTCTCCTGCACGGCTTCAACGGGCGTGGTCACATCTGTGACGCCGTTGAACAGCGTCACCACAAACTCGTTGCGCCGGTTCTCGAATTTCGGCTCCGGCAGACCATATTCCTTCATGGCTCTACGGATGGTAGGAATGCCGGAATAGCGATTTTCAGCTCCAGTCAGTGCTTCCGTCATAACGGCCAGCGCGGGATTACGCAGGTCGGGACGGGCGATCCCCAACTGCTCCACCGTCATACGGCCATAGAGACTGCCAGGACTGTGGATCTCAAGCCGGTCGGCGAAAAGGTCGACCTGCACAGGCGTGCTTTCTGTATAGATACTGTAATCCCGGTGGATCAGCGCGTTCAGGACAGCCTCACGGATGGCCTCCACCGGGTACTCCGGGCGATCGGCTCGGACGCCGGTATCCGGGTCTATGATCGTGCGGGTCTTCATGTTCCGGCGGCAGAAGCCAACCGCCTCTTCCACCATGGAATCGATCGTGCCCTCAATGCGCTTGTTATCAATAAAGCGAGCAGCATCCGCGTCGGTATCGCCGATCTGTGTTCCCGGTACGACCACTGCGGTGATACCCAGCTGTGGAAAATAGCCCTGCGGATAGATGCAGAAATTCAGCACGGCGGCCAGTGTCACCTGTCCGTTTCGGGTGATATTCAGCATCTCCAGCGTCTGCCGGCGGGAAAGCTGAGCAAATCCGGGACGATCTGCCCGGCGCTGGAGGATATAGCGCTCCAGCTTGTCTGCATCCAGCATGGAGAGGTCTGCGCGCTCCACAGGGCGCTCGTCGTCATGCAGATGGCGGCGGAACGCCTCGTAGCTGTATAGCTCATAGTCCGTCATGGGGAGGTCAGCATCTCCCACACGGACATAGGTGCCTTTGATACGCCCAGCACCGCGGTAATAGCAAGGGCGCTCCGCCAGATCCACAGCCGGTATTTCGGCGGCGCAGATCCAGTTGCCATCGACCTCGGCCAATGTGAATACGGCGCGAACCGGAGGCTCCATCTGGTTGCACTGCTCTGTGACCTTTTTCTGCAAGTCCTGCGCATCGTAGACGCCGACTACCTGAAATCCGGCGGTTTCATCTATGCCGAACAGCAGCACGCCGCCGTTGTCCTGATTGGAGAAGCTGGACAGCGTATCATACAGTCTTTTCGGACAATCCACATGAGCCGCCTTGCATTCGATCGTTTGAGACTCAGCTTTTTGTTTGCAAACAGCATTTGCTAATTCAAGAAGTTCGTTTGTTAAAATAGCAAACACCTCCTTCCGATATGCCAATTATAACATATGGAGTTTGCAAAATCAATCGAAGTTTGCACACTTGGCATGACTTTTTTCGAGTTTTCTTAATTAAAAAGTGCGCGAAAGCACCGGTGTCCCGTTGTCATACCCCGGCAGCCGCTCCGCGATCCTCCGGTCGTAGTCCCTGCTCCAGAACAGGCATTTGGACGGATCGATGCCCAGCTTATCACCGGTGAGCGCCAGCGCGACGGCGCGGCAGCCGCCGTTGCAGTACTCGAAATGCGGACACTTACCGCAGGTCTCGTTCTTCTCCCGCAGTGTCCCCAGGGTGGTGCACACCTCGTTCAGGTATGGCCCTCGGGAAAGCAGCTGCGCCAGAGCATTCCGCTTCGCATTGCCCAGGATGTCGCCGTGTTGCTCATAATAGCCCGACATCTGGTGGCAGGGGAACACATTCCCATTGGCCGCCACGGCCACCATGCCGCGGTTGCCCTTGCACACGGGCGCGCTGTCCCGGTATTCTCCCGGGCAGGAGCTTACCGCCGTCAAAGTGTATATCCCCGACCGCGGGTACAGCGTCCCGAACTGCCACACCGTCAGATCCATCGTGTGGCCGCCCTGGGCATACCGCTCCCACAGCCGAAGCGCTTCGTCGAAATACTCCTCCAGCGTCAGGCAGGCGTCACCGGCGTTCTGCACCCAGCGGGGCGCTTCCGTCGTGCGGATGACCCGCATTTCCGTCACACCCATATCGTCCAGCATCTCCGCCGTCTTCAGCATAGCGCCGCAGTTGCGGCGGTTCATATTCGTCTGCACCTTGACGGGAAAGCCGTTCTCCACGCACAGGCGGATCGCCCGCAGGGCGGTCTCCTCCGCGCCCTTATGCGCCCGCATCCAGTCGTGATACCCAATGCCGTCAAAGGATATTTTCACCAACGGGACGCACCCCATGGCCCTCATGCGGTCCAGCGCCTGCTGGTCGATAAAATAGCCGTTGGTGTTCAGCTCCTCCACGTACATACCGCGGGCATAAATGCCCTCCAGGATGTCGAAGAAATGCCGGTGCAGCATCGGCTCGCCGCCCGTGATGGTGAAGGCGTTGATGCCGCAGTCCCGTGCCTGATCCAGGAGGCGGTCCGCCTCCTCCATGCTCCACTCGCTCATGAGCGGCGCGTTGTCAGCGGCGTTGAAGCAGTGGATGCAGTTATAATTGCACTTGCCGGTGATCATCCAGTTCATAGCCGGAAAGTAGCGGTTCAAGCACAGGCGCGGCCTGCTCCAGTCCGACAGCGTCTCGCCGCCCTCAGCTCTGCGGATAAGCCCGTCATCGAGAAACCGGCGGGCCAGCGAACTTTCCTCTGAGGACGGCAGCTCGCTCTTTCCGTCGCAGGACGACAGAAACACGAATTCGTCCGCCTTCAGCCCTTTGGCGTTGCGCTCACCCTTTATGTAATACGCATAGGGCACGAGCTGCCAGGAGCGCAGGGCGATATGGTTGCTCAAAATATAACGCATATGTTTGATCAGTTTATTTGTCCCTGTGATTGCAAAGCCAAAGCCCTTTTTCAATAGAGCACCAATAGCAGTTATTGCAATTCGGCAGCTTTCCGCATACTCCGCACCTGGAAATACCGCCGGAATATCTCGTCGCACGCGTTCCGCAGCGTTTGCATTCCCAGTACCCGCACGAATAGCCGGCGGAAACGACCAGTCTTCCGTCGCCCTTGCGGCAGCCGCCGCCGGACACATTGTTGAGCTCTTCGTCCGCAAGCTCTCCTGCTTGGGGATGCAGGATCTCAAAATACGCAGCCGCGCTCTCTTCGGTCATTTCCATGCCGTTTTCCTTTGCGAGAGTCAACAGCGCTTCGGGAGTTTCTGCCGCCTTCGCCTTTGCGAAAAGTTCTTTATTGTTTTCCATAATGATCTCCTTCTCAGCACTTCATGACATGTGATTCGACCATCTTTATTGTGCTTCCGTCGTGTATTTTCAGAGTATAATACCATGCGCCATTTTCATAGCTTCTCTTCACGACCTTGCCGGTGGCGGTTATCCTGGTTGCTCCCAACCAGCTATGGATGTATAATACGGTTTCGCCCACAGCGAATCGGGGCTGTGGTCTGCCGGCGTCATAGCCACCGCCGCAGCCGCCCGATACATTGTCAAGCTCGCTGTCGGAAAGCTCGCCGGTCTGGGGATGCAGCCGGTCAAAGTACGCCTTGGTCTCCTCCTCGGTCAGCCCAATACCGTTTTCCTTTGCCAGAGCCATAAGCTCCTCAGGGGTCTTCGCTTCCTTTGCCTTCGCAACGAGTTCCTTGGTCAGCTCCATGGTTCTCCTCCTTTAATAGCATTAGCATTTGCCTGTCACTTACTCCACACCGGGGTCATCTTCTGTTCGCCGGATGATAGCAATCACGGGGCTCCATCGCCTTCGCCGCCCTTATGGTCAGCTCTATGATCGTTGTCCAGAGGCTGCCCTTGACGGCGAGGGGGTCGACGCCCCAATACAAGCACCGACAGCAAGTACCCTTCACGCCGAAGGTGGAAGGTCCATCCACATAGTGCCTGCACTTATGGCCGCAGGTGGTTTTAAGGCGTCCTCCGCTGGAGTAGCAGCCGCCGCCGGCCACGTTGTCCAGCTCGTCGTCGGACAGCTCGCCGGTCTGGGGATGCAGCCGGTCAAAGTACGCCTTGGCCTCCTCCTCGGTCAGCTCAATACCGTTTTCCTTTGCCAGCGCCAGCAGCTCCTCGGGGGACTTCGCCGCCCTTGCCTTCGCCAGCTGCTCATTGCTCAGTTCCATTCTCAGTTCCCTCCTGATGCATGATTTTGTTGTTTCCCGGCAGCGTTATTTCATGCGTGCGGGGTCGTTGCACCGCCATACGCCCCCCACGTGTGTGCAGTATTGGCAGGTTTCACAGTTTGCAGGCGCACGGCATTTCGCACAGAAGCCCCCTTGCCTCTTATGCAGCCCTTTTCCTCCACAGTATCTACAGAAGTAATGCTGACACTTCTGTCCCGCCGAAACGACCGTTTTGTCTATCCTCGCGTAGCAGGCGCCGCCGGCCACGTTGTCCAGCTCGTCGTCAGACAGCTCGCCGGTCCGGGGGTGCAGCCGGTCAAAGTACGTCTTGGCCTCCTCCTCGGTCAGCCCAATATTGTTTTCCTTTGCCATAGCCAGCAGCTCCTCGGGAGTCTTCGCCGCCCTTGCCTTCGCCAGCAGTTCATCGTTCAGCTCCATCTCTGTATCCTTCCTCATCCTCTTTTTCCGCTCCCAAGGGCTTTATTCGCCCCGGTCTCTCTTCGCCTGACACTTGTCGCAGTACCCCTCGTCATTGATGAAGGTGTACGCGCCGCATCTTTTGCATGAGCCACGCTTGCCGTCGCCGATGATCACCAGCTTACTGAGGGTCACACTCTGGCCGAGGGTCAGCTTCTTGCCGGGGTTCAGCTTCTTGCTGCCGCCGCCCACCTTTTCAAGCTCCTCTTCGTTCAGCTCAGCCGCGTTCATGATGTTCTTTTCCTCTTTCATTTCGTTTCTCCTTTCGTTATTTACATCGGTCTATATGACCGGCTCGCCCATGTGTTTCCGCAGCAGCCGCAGCGCCTCCTTATGCAGCACCTTGACATAGGCATAGGAGACTCCCAGCCGCGCCGCCGTGTCCTTCAGGGACATCCTCTTGTAGTACCGCAGAACGATCAGCGCCCGTGAGCGGTCGTCCAGCTTGCCCAGCGCCTCTCCCAGCGTCCGGAGAGACTCCTGCCGCAGCAGGCCATCGTCCACACCGCCCTCGTCGGGCAGGTCCTCCGGCAGCTCCGCACAAATGCGGTGGGCGCGGAAATAATCGATGACCGTGTTCCGGGTGATGGTGTAGACCCAGGTGGCGGCCGACGCCCGATCGGCATCAAAGGTCTGGTACTTTTCGCAGACCTTCAGAAACACTTCACTGACAACATCCTCAACGTCTGCCTTGTTGGAGAGCTTCCCGAACACATACCCACGAACCTTTTCGGCATATTCCGCATACAGCGTTTCTCTTTCTGCCGTCATGCTCATGTTGCGCCGCCCCCGCCGCCGTCGGTCCGCTTTTTGCGGTACAGCTCTCCCGCGGCGCTCACCTGGATGAGCTCGTCGTCCGAAAGCTCCGCGCCGTATGCACTCTCCACCCCGTCGATCACCGACTGGAGCTGCGGGTCGTTTTCAAACCGCTGATAGTCGAAGAGCTGGAAAAGCGTTCCCTCGCTCAGGCGGGGCGCTTCGGCCCGATCTAACTTTTTCCCTTCCATATCTTCCTCCTTCACCTATTGATACGAGCCAAAAAGGAAAATGGCTAATACTTTTGGAAAGATTTTCAAAAATATTTTCCCCTGCCATTACACAGCGCCGCCGGAGGCCGTGTCCAGTCTCTGCCGCGCCACCAGCTCGGCAAAGAACCCGTCGGCGGCGATCAGCTCATCGTATGTGCCGTCCTCTATGATCCTGCCCCGGTCCAGCACGATGATCCGATCGCACTGCCGTATGGTGGACAGCCGGTGGGCGATGACGATGCGGGTGCATTTCAGCTGCTCCAGCGAGTCGGACACCTTTTTTTGGGTGATGTTGTCCAGCGCGCTGGTGGCCTCGTCAAACATCAGGATCTTGGGCTTGGGCGCGATGGCGCGGGCGATCATCAGCCGCTGCTTCTGGCCGCCGGATATGCCGCCCGAGCCCTCGGAGATCATCGTGCTCATGCCCATGGGCATGTTCCGTATATCGTCGGCGATACCGGACAGCTCCGCCGCCTCCCAGGCGTCCTGCTGGGTCAGCCACGGGGCGGAGATCACGATGTTGGAGTAGATGTCCCCCTGGAACAGCCTGCCGTTCTGCATCACCACGCCGATGCGCCGCCGCAGCGACCGCAGATCGATCTTCTCCAGGTCCTTGCCGTCATAATAGACCGCGCCCTTTTGGGGCTTTTCAAAGCCCAGCAGCAGCCGCAGCAGCGTGGACTTCCCGCAGCCCGTTTTCCCCACGATGGCCACGTACTGGCCGGGGCGGATCTTCAAAGACAGGTCGTCGATAACAAGGGGCATGGTGTCATTATATCGGAAGGACACATGGCTCAGCTCGATCCCGCCCGACAGCCGTGTCAGCACCTGCTTGCCGTCGGAGATCTCGGGGATTGCCTCGAAAAAGGGCTTTACTATGGCGAGGATAGGCTTGATCTGCGCCGCCGAAAGGGCCATCCCGGCCAGGGACATGAACGCGCCGGACACCATGCCGTAGGCCGTGTCGAAGGCGTAGTAGTCCGCCACCGAAATGCCCGACTGCACCGCCATATAGTACATGACGATCGTCCCCGTAAGGCTGATGGCCAGACTGATGACAGCATTGAGCTTCAGGAACGCCGGCGGGTCATAGGTCAGCCGGGCGCTCTCGGTATAGAGGTTGCCCCACCGGGCAAAGGCGCGCTTCTCCGCCCCGGCCAGCTTGATCTTCTGTATGCCGGAGATGAGGGCATAGGTCATGCCGCTCTCCTTGCCGGAAAGCTCCATCTGCCGGGAGCTTACCTTCATCTGCACGAAGGTGGACAGCAGGGAGAACACAACGGTCACCAGGATAATGACCAGCGCGGGCACTACCAGCGCCGGGGCATAGGCGAATATCTGCGATATGTATATAAGGGAAAACAGGGATGTGAACCCCGTGGACAGCACGGTGGACGCCAGCATCTTGCAGAGCACGCCGATCTGTGAGGCACGCTCTGCCAGTTCGCCGGCGCTGTACGGCTTGAAAAAGTCCGCCGGAAGGGACATAATGCGCATCATCGACGCCGCGTCAACGGATATGCTCAGCTTTGTTTCGATCCGCGCCTGGATCATATCCTTCACCGCTGTGACCAGCAGCACGCTCACCGAAACGCACACCGAAAACACGGCCATAGCTGCCAGCAGCCGGACGCTGCCGGAGGGCAGCACCCGGGCGAAAAGCAGCTGGCTGATCATCGGGGAGAGCATCCCCAGCAGTGACAGCGCCAGCGTAGCCAGCGCGATCATCACGTAGTCCGACGCGGAGAGCGTCCTCACGATATACCCCGCCAACGCGGAAAGGCTGAGCTTCTTCAGAGGAAACGGCTTATAAAAGACGATGGCCTCCTCCCCGAACAGATGCTGGTTTTTCCGGTCGATCCGCTTCCTTCTGCCGGTCTCGGGGTCGAAATAGGTATAGCCGGAAAGCCCCCTGGGAATAAGCGCCACGGCCTTCCCGCTCTCCCGGAAAAAGCCCAGCATCGCGCCGATGGCGTCACGATACCACCCGTCCTCCAGGCGCACCGTTCGCCGCATGATGCCGTAGGGCCGCAGGAGATATTCCAGCTGCTCGTTCACATCCGAAATACTGTCCGGGATCTCCCGGCTCTTTATGTGATAGTGCTTGAGGATGTCGTCAATGGCATCCTTGGCCGCTCTGCGGTCGTCGCTGACGGCGGCGCTGATCCGCTTTCCCATCACGGCGGACGCCATATTGGCAAACGCCTCGGAGAACGCCTCGTCGTCGTACTGCTTGCGTTCTCTTATCTGCTCATCGAACCAACCCATATCACGTCCACCTCCTTCACTCGTTTGATACCAGCTGCGTATACGCGCCGCCCTGCCGCATCAGCTCCTCATGGGTGCCGCGCTCCACGACCCGTCCCTGCTCCATGACGATGATCTCGTCGCAGTCCCGTATGGTGGAGAGCCGGTGGGCCACCACAATGCAGGTGATGCCCCTGTCCTTGATGGACTTGACCACGTCATACTCGGTCTTCGCGTCCAGCGCGCTGGTGGCCTCGTCCAGGATGATGATGGTGGGGTCCTGGGTGAGCACCCGGGCGATCTCCAGCCGCTGCCGCTGGCCGCCGGACAGGTCCTTGCCGCCCTCCGTCAGCTTGTACTGATACCCGCCGTCACGCTGCATGATGTCCTCGTGGAGCTGGGCGTCCCGGGCGGCCATGATCATCTCGAAGTCCTCGATGGAGTTGTCCCACATCTTTATGTTGTTGGCGATGGTGTCCTCAAACAGGATGATGTCCTGGTCCACCACAGCGAGAGAGCCTGTGAACACACTCCTGTCTATTTGAGAGATGGGCCTGCCGTCGAACAGTATCTCCCCGCTCCACGGCTTGTAGAGCCCGGAGATCAGCTTGGAGATGGTGGATTTGCCGCAGCCGGAGGGCCCGACAAACGCCACGCGGCTTCCCGGCTTCAGCGTCATGCTGAAATCGGAGATCAGCGGCTCGGCAAGCCGCGAATATCCGAACGTAACGTGCCGCAGCTCCACCGCGCCGGAGAGCTTGCTGTATTCGGCGCTGTCATCCGTCGCCTCCAGCGCCGGATCAGTGGGGTACTTCATCACGTCCTCGATCCGCTCCATATCGGTGCGCATTTCCTGGAGCGTCTGCCCCGCCGAGATCAGCGTCATTGCCGGGGATACAAAGGAGGAGAGGAATCCCTGGAACGCCAGGATCATACCCACGGTGAAGCTGCCGTCCATCGTCAGATAGACGCCCATCATCAGCACCGCCGTGCCGCAGAGGGAGCTGACCAGCGCAGGCAGCAGCCCCAGCAGCTGATTGGTGCGCTGGAACTTGACCTGGCTGGCGTTGACGCTGGCCTGGTAGCCCGCCCACTTTTCAAAAAAGCCGTTCTCCGCGCCGCTGGCCTTGATGGTCTCTATCATCTCAATGCCGGCGACGGTCGTGCCGGCCAGCTTGCCGGCGTCCCGCATCTGCACCCGGGTGATGTTGATGCGCTTTTTGGAGATGACGCGGGAAAGCGCCAGATTCGCCAGCACGGACGCCAGCCCGATCAGCGTCAGCACCACGCTGTACCGCAGCATGACCACAAGATAGAACACCATCATGGCGGCGTCCAGCGCCAGCGGTGCAAAGGTGTTCACCAGCTGGCCCGCGATCTCGGCGTTGGCCGACTGCCTGCCCTGAATATCACCCGCCATGCGCTGGGAGAAAAACTCCATGGGCATACGGAGCACCTTCCACATAAAGGTGGTATTCCCCACCACCGCCAGCTTTCCGTTGATCCGCAGGGAATAGACCGCCTGTATCCACGCCACCACCAGCTGTATCACGCTGATGCCCGCCAGGGCCAGCGTAAAGGGCATGAGCCAGTTTGGATTTTCTCCCGTCAGCAGCCGATCCAGGAACACCCGCGAAAAGGCGGGGGTGATGACACCCAGCAGGGCGGAGATGACGGCGGTCAGCGTGACAAAAACGATGGCCGTGCCCGCGCCTGTCAGCCGCTGCTTCGCGTAGCTGATCATGGACTGGGGCTTTCCCTCCGGCTTGAAGTCCTCCCCCGGCTCGAAGAACAGGCATATCCCCGTGAACGCTTCATCGAAAGCCTTCATGGAAACGGTGTACGTCCCCTTGGCCGGGTCGTTCAGCACGGCCTTGTCTCCCCGAAATCCATTCAGAACTACAAAATGATTAAAATTCCAATGAATAATGCAAGGAAATTTTCCACTTTTTTTCAAGTCCTCCGGCTCATACCGATACCCTTTTGCCGCAAGTCCGTAGCTGCGCGCGGCACGGAGCACGTTGCGGGCGTTCGAGCCGTCCCGGGACACGCCGCAGTCCAGGCGCACCTGCTCCAGCGGAATCCACTTCCCATAGTAGGCCAAAATCATGGCAAGGCTTGCCGCGCCGCATTCCAGAGCCTCCATCTGCATCACAACAGGGACTTTGGCAACGCCCTTTGTGATGGGGGCCTTTCTCTTTTCCGCCTTCATTTTTATCCCTCAGTTCAACACAAAATCGAGTGGTCTGACCCGCTCCGTGATCACAGACGCGGCGTACACGCCGTCCGCAAGCCCCGGCACATCGGCGTACAGTCTGTATACCCAGTCGCCCTCGGTGAAGCCTGCAAGATGGACAACATACGGGTCGATCTGGTCATCGACCCGTATGGGAGCATTCGTGATCTCAGCCACGGCATACTCGACCCCGTCGACCGAAATAACGGCATTTTCTCTTATTTTGTCATGATCCTCCTCGCCCACCAAAACGGTCAGGCGGCCATCTGCGCAAACGCCGCCCGTCTGCACAGCGGTATCGAGATGCCCAAACATACCCCACACACAAACGCCGGCCAGCAGCACGATGACCGCCGTGAGTACCATCCACACGCTGGGGCTGGAGACTCGGATATAGTCGTTCATCTGTTCAGGAGATGCTATCTTATTTAAACTCTTTTCGCGAAAAATCGTGCTGCCCATGTCCTATACCTCCCTAAAATGTTACAATGCGGCTCGGTTGTTTCTAATACTCCACCCAGCGTCCAGCCTTTGATCATATTATAGCTAAATTGTACCCCACGGGCAGCCATTCGGCAAGAGTAATTTCATTTTTTCGTCCATATTGGGAAGGCAAAACTGCAGTGCGCTGCTCGTTTTTCAAGAATTTTGCAAGAGAAGCTACCGAGAAGGTCGTACCCGATAAGAGGGACTCGGCCACGGGCCGAGTCCCTCTTATTCTTTCTTATGCCGCTCATCAGATGGTGCAGCTTGCCACCACGCGGCAGCCTTCCGGCAGACGAATATCCTCCGTGCCTATCGCAAACGTCCACTTTGGCTGGCCCATCCAGTGCGCCGCCACAGCGGAAAAGTGCAGCAACACGATACCCAGATCCAGCGCACCGTCATGGGGGTCGGTGGGCGCGTCCGCCGTCTGCACCAGGAACAGCCGATGCTCCCGCAGCAGGAAGCCGTAGGGCTGCCGGTTCAGATAGCTGGGGGACAGAGACGCCGCATAGAACGACCGCCACAGCATATCGCCATAGGACAGCATCAGCTCGTCCAAGCCGTCCTTGCAGCCCCACTCGCCCACGGACACAAGCTCGTTGATGCTCTTTTTCGGCGCGTAGTACTGCCGCAGGATGGAGATGTCCACCTTGGACGCATTTTGGATGTTCAGCCGCAGCACCTTCCGCGCCCGTTCCCCGTAGCCGAAGGCTACAATAGCCACCACATCCAGCGGTGATGCCAGCGACAGGGCAAATTTCACCCGGTCACTGTTCGTAAACGTCAGCCAGCAGCTATCGATCTCCAGCTCCGTCAGCTTCAGAATGAGATCCTCCATGAGATAGCCCGCGTTTTCCCCGGCGTAGGGGTGTTTCTCCGACAGCAGCACCATATAGTGCGGCGAACCGATGAGAAACCGTTCATACCCTGCCGAGCCCTCCAGCGCCTTCTGCGCCTCCTGCCCAACGATCACCAGCTCTGTCCCGATCTCCGGGAAAAGACGCAAAGCCTCCGTCTCATAGTAGGCCCGCAGTCCGGCGATTGTCTCCGCCGAGACTTCCCTGCTGCGAAAGGCTCTGACCGATCTGCGGCTTTGAATCATGGCACTGTAATTCATGTTCATACGTATACCTCCTGTCTTGTATCCCTGTTGTCACCTTCTTCTGTCCGTTTTGTGTTCCTGTATCCATACGGTCATGTCCCGCAGACTCTCCTCAATAGGGCGCGGCGTATAGCCGAAGTCCGCAGTGGCGGCTGCGTGGCTGAATTGACCGTTTGAACCGAGTACGTCTACGGAGTAGGGCGTGAAAAACAGTGGAAGCCGCCGCTTCAGGCAAAAGCTCTCGTAAAGCGGCGCGGCCAGCCGCGCCATCCACAGGGGCAAACACAGGGGACGCCTCCGCAGCCGCGCCGCCTGTCCCACGGTGTGCAGCATCTCCGGGATGGTCATATACTGTCCGGAGAGGATATAGCCCCTTCCGGATGTGCCGCGCTCCGCACAGTCCACGATACCCTTTGCCACGTCCCGCACATCCACGAAGTCGTAGCCGCCGCAGACAGCTATCGGAAGATGTCCTTTCAGAAATGCTTCCACCATAGATGTAAAGCTCCCTCCCAACACATCCCCCGGGCCGATTAGGCCGGACGGAAAAACAACGCTGGCACACAGACCGTTCTGTGCTGCCTCCAGGACGAGCCCTGTCGCCGTAGCCTTGGTCTTGGCATAGTCGCCTCTCACCGGAGTTGGGGAGGACATGTGCGCCTCTGTGATCGCGGTCCCCTTCGGCTGTTCCGGAAGCGCATGGACGGAGCTGACATATACCAGACGCCCTACGCCGTACTGCACAGCCATTCGGACGACTTTCTCTGTTCCGCCCACATTAACTTGATACATTTTCGTCCCCGGACAGGAGGCAACAGATATGATACCCGCACAATGCAATACGCAGGTGCGGCTGTCTGCTCCCTCGAAAAACGCCGCAAGAGAATCTTTTACACATACATCGCCGATGACTGTATCCACCCCCCTCGGAAGTAACTCCGCGCAGGGGTCGCCCTCCAGCACCAGCGCCCGAACCGTTTCCCCGCGCCTTACCAGCTCTCTCACTACAGCCAGGCCGAGAAACCCTGTAGCGCCTGTCACTAAGTACTTATCAAACATATGCATCCCCTCCCATTATCGCGTGCGCGTGTACTCAGACTGCACCACCGCTATTCAACACCATGAACGAGCAAGACCGGAAACAGGCACTGCCTGCTCCGGCCTTGTTTATAAAGTACGTCAGCAAAACGGCATGGGGCGGCGAGAACACCACACCGTGTTCTTCTTCGAACGAAAGTAAACTCAAAAAAGGTATCCATAAACTGACGCATATCAGATGCCCTCCCTATCGCCGAAAGCGCCCGCCGTACACGCACAATGTCTGTATTACTTTTATCTATTCCATTATACCAAGAATCCCGAAAATGACAAGTTCTTTCTCCATTTTTTCCAAATCAGGTTGGCTATAAAGAGAAAAGGCTGGGCGGAGCTTTACTGTTGACATTTCAACATCTATGTGTTAAAGTCTTTTTGTTGAAACTTCAACATTTGCAGAAGTGGAGGAGAGCCATGCAGGAAAGATTTGAAACCTTTACAGTTTTGATCAGCAGGATCAGCCGCGACATACGGAAAATCAAAAATCAGGAGATGGCCGACTATCACCTCAGAAGCGCCCATGTATCCTGTCTGTACTACGTTTATTCACTGGAAAGCGTGACCTCAGCGGAGCTGTGCGAGCATTGCGAGGAGGACAAGGCGACCATTTCCCGTGCGGTGGACTATCTGGAGACCAACGGCTTTCTCCTGCGCGGCACCAGCGCCAAGCGGTACAAAAGCCCCTTGCTCCTGACGGAGAAGGGGCGAGATGCCGGCAAAAGGATTGCAGAGAAGATCGGCGGCATTCTTGAAACGGTCAGCCATGCTCTTACGGAGAATGAAAGGATTGAATTCTACCGCTGTCTATCCACCATCAGCAGAAGCCTTGAGGCTATCGTCCAAAACAATGAAGAAAAGGAGATGTGATGCGATTGAAAACAAGGATCATTGTTGATTCCACCGCGGATCTGGCCCCCGAGATCAAAGAGCGGGTCTATACGGTGCCTCTCACCGTTCATTTCGGTCAGGAGGAATACATCGACGGCGTGACCATCGACCACAGAACATTCTATGAGAAGCTGGTCGAGAGTGATGTGCTGCCCACCACCAGTCAGGCGACCCCGAACGACTTTATCGAAGAGTTTGAAAAGGCAAAGCAGGCGGGAGAAGCCGCCGTTGTCATCACCCTCGCGTCCAAGTTTTCCGGCACGTATCAAAGCGCCGTGATCGCGGCGGCGGAGCATGAAAACATCTATGTTGTGGACGGCACAAGTGCAGCGATGGGAACGGGAATTCTGACGGAGCTTGCGTTCCGGCTTTTGGATGCAGGGATGTCCGCGAAGGAAATTGCGGATGCGCTGGAGGAAGAGAAGAAAAAGATCGTTGTGGTGGCGCTGGTGGATACCCTCGAATACCTCAAGCGGGGTGGACGCATTTCCAAGACCGCCGCATTCGCCGGCGGGGTGCTGAACATCAAGCCTGTGATCTCCGTCACTGACGGCGAGATCCACCTGCTGGGGAAAGCACGCGGCTCTAAGATGGGGAACAATCTGCTCGTTCAGGAGATCGACAAGGCCGGCGGCATTGATTTCAGCAAGCCGGTGCTGCTTGGCTACAGCGGACTTTCTGACGCGCTTTTATTGAAGTACATCGAGGACAGCCGCCACATCTGGGAGGGAAAACTGAAAGAAATTCGCTATACGACCGTAGGAAGTGTGATCGGAACCCATGCGGGCCCCGGCGCTGTTGTGGTAGCGTTTTTCAAGAATCAATAGAAAGCAGAACGGAACTGAAACGATTGAAAAAGCTGTAATAAAGACAGAACCGCGCCGCGCCACCGTTTCATTTGACGGTGGCGCGGCGCAGCTTGGGTCATGAGGGCAGCAGATCGGCACAGCTTTGCGCTCTGCGGGGAGGAACAACAGGCACAGAGAAAATGGCTCCCCTGTGTAAAAGACATCGGGAAAGTTAACGGGAGAGAATGATTTTCCTATATGTGCAAATATTTTTCTATGGTCTTTTGAAAGAAGGGTTCCTACAATGAAGGTAGACTGGCGGGACGGCGTGTGCCGCCCTGCCGCGCAGACACAATTCATTTATCATTTATGAGGAGGAACTGAGATGAAAAAGATGCTTGCCATTCTCCTGTCCGCCGTGATGGTGCTGGCCCTGCTGGCCGGCTGCGGCAGTAAGGACAACGACAAGAACAAGGACTCCGATACGCAGGGCGGCGACGCCTCTGCGCTGAATGTGGCCGTGTTCTACTATGACTATTCCGATGTGTATATCTCCAGCGTCCGCAACTCTATGGAGGAACAGTTTAACGCCATGGGCATCAAGCCCAGCAATTATGACGGCGGGGGCAACCAGGCACAGCAGACCGATCAGATCAACACCGCCATCTCCAACGGCGCTAATCTGCTGATCGTCAACATCGTTGAGACGTCCTCTCCCGACGCCGCCCAAAACGCCGTAGAGGCCGCCAAGACCGCCGGTATCCCCATCATCTTCTTCAATCGCGAGGTCTCTGATGACGTGGTGAAGAGCTACGACAAGTGTGCCTTCGTCGGCACGGACGCGCCTGAGGCCGGTCACATGCAGGGTAAGCTGGTAGGCGAGTACCTGTTGGCCAATTATGACGCCGTGGATCTGAACGGCGACGGCTCCATCTCCTATGTGATGTTCAAGGGACAGGAGGGCAACGCCGAGGCCGAGGCCCGCACCCAGTACGGCGTGGAGGATGCCAACGAGCTGCTGACCGCCGCCGGTAAGCCGGAGCTGGTCTACTACAACGCCTCCGCCACCGACAAGTATCTGGTGGATCAGGGCGGCAAGTGGTCCGCGCAGGCGGCCAATGACTATATGGCCACCATCCTTCCCGAGTATTCCGAAGCCAACGGCAACATGGTCGAGCTGATCATCTGCAACAACGACGGTATGGCGGAGGGTGCCATCTCTGCCCTGCAGGGTGCAGGCTATAATATGGGCGATGGCGGCAAGACCATCCCCGTGTTCGGCGTGGATGCCACCGAATCTGCCAAGCAGCTTATCAACGAGGGCAAGATGACCGGCACCATCAAGCAGGATGCCGAGGGCATGGCCTCCACCATCCTGAACCTGGTCAGCAGCGTCAAGGGCGGAGGCAATCTGATGGACAACACCTCCTCGTTCAATGTGGATGCCGGTGTTGCCAAGATTCGTGTGCCTTACGCCACCTATACCGGCGAATAAGCCATAGCTAACGGCTCTCGCCCCAGTAAAGCGCCAAGGAAGAGCGGGGCTGTCAGTCAGACAGCCCCGCTCTTTTGCGAAAGCGGTTCGTATGGTGAGCCGCTTTTGAACCCGCAGATAAGGAGGTACCCGCATATGGAGCAGCCGGCATTGCTGGAAATGCGAAATATTACGAAAGAGTTCCCCGGTGTCAAGGCGTTGGACGGCGTTTCCCTTACCGTCCGACCCGGCACCGTCCACGCGCTGATGGGTGAAAACGGCGCGGGCAAATCCACGCTGATGAAGTGCCTTTTCGGCATCTACGCCAAGGACGAGGGCACGATCGTGCTGGACGGCAAAGAGGTGGATTTCAAGAATTCAAAGGAAGCGCTGGAAGGCGGCGTGGCAATGGTGCATCAGGAGCTGAACCAGGCTCTCACCCGCAGCGTGATGGACAACCTGTGGCTGGGCCGCTACCCGAAGGTAGCGGGCATTATGGTCAGCGAGGGCATCATGCGAAGACGTACAGGGGAGGTCTTCGACGAGCTGGACGTCCGCGTCGATCCCAAAGCCATCATGTCCACGCTGCCTGTCTCCCAGCGGCAGATGGTGGAGATCGCCAAGGCGGTCAGCTACAACGCCAAGGTCATCGTGTTCGACGAGCCCACCTCCTCTCTGACGGAGGCGGAGGTGGAGCATCTGTTCCGTATCATCAACATGCTCCGGGAGCAGGGCTGCGGCATCATCTATATCAGCCACAAAATGGATGAGATACTCCGCATCAGCGATGAAGTGACCATCATGCGGGACGGCAAATGGGTGGCCACGCGCCGCGCCGCCGACCTGACCATAGAGGAAATCATCAGGCTGATGGTGGGTCGCGAGCTGACCAACCGATTCCCGCCTAAGGACAATGTACCCGGCGAGGTGATTTTGGAGGTGGAGCATCTCGCTGGCCGGTATACCCGCCTGAAGGACGCCAGCTTCCAGCTTCGCAGGGGCGAGGTGCTGGGCATCGCCGGACTGGATGGCTCCGGGCGCACGGAGGTGCTGGAGAACCTCTTCGGCGCAATGACGAAGGCCAGCGGGAGCATCCGCCTGCATGGAAAGGCTATCCGAAACAGGACACCCCAGGAGTCCATCAAAAACGGCTTTGCCCTGCTGACGGAGGAGCGCCGCGCCACGGGCATCTTCGGCATCCGCGACATCCGGGAAAACACCGTCATCTCCAACCTGAGAAGCTATCTGATGGGCGGCATCTGCCTCAGTGAAAGGAAGATGCGGCAGGATACTGACTGGGCCATACAGGCTATGCACATCAAAACGCCAGGACAGTCCACGCAAATACGATCACTCTCCGGCGGCAACCAGCAGAAGGTCATCATCGGGCGCTGGCTTCTGACCAAGCCGGAGGTGCTGCTGCTGGACGAGCCCACCCGGGGCATCGACGTGGGCGCGAAGTACGAGATATACCAGATGATCCTCGACCTTGCCAGGGAGGGGAAGGGCGTGATCATGGTGTCCTCCGAGATGCCGGAGCTGCTGGGGATCTGCGACCGCATTCTGGTCATGTCCGGCGGACTGCTGGCCGGTGAGGTGGATGCCCGAACCACCAGTCAGGAGGAGATCCTGACGCTGGCGGCCAAATATGTGTAAGGAGGAGCGACGATCGTGAACAAGGAAACAAAAGCACAGGAAAAGGAAGTGCGCGTCCGCCAGCCGCTGACGGCCAGACGGGTGGGCGATCTCCTTTTGAACAACGCATTGATCATCATCATGGTCATCGCGGTCATCTATATCGCCATCAGAAACCCCAATTTCATCAAGCCTCCGTCCCTCATCAACATCTTCTCCCAGACGGCGGCCTATCTGCCCGCTGCGCTGGGTATCGGCGGGTGCATCGTGCTTACCGGCACAGACCTGTCCGCAGGCCGAGCCGTGGGACTGACCGCCTGCATCTCCGCGTCGCTGCTTCAGAACGCCGCCAACACCGCAAACAAGATGTGGCCGGAGATCGGCACACTGCCCATCCCAGTGGTCATCCTGCTTGCCATGCTCATCGGCGCGGCGATCGGCTGCTTCAACGGCCTGTTCGTGGCGAAATTCAAGCTGCACCCCTTCATCGTGACGCTGGGCACGCAGCTGATCCTGTATACCTGCCTGCTGCTGTATGTGCAGCAGGGCAACAACAATGGCATGGCCATCTCCAACCTCGATCCATCCTACACCAGCTTCGTCAAGGGAGAACTGTTCCGCATCAGCGGTACGCCCGTCCCCATGTATGTTCTGTTTGCAGTTGTGCTGACAGCCGTCATGTGGTTTATCTGGAATAAGACCACCTTCGGCAAGAATATGTTTGCCCTCGGCTCCAACGAGGAAGCGGCCCGGGTGTCCGGCGTCAACGTGTTTGCCATCACAGTGGGGGTCTTTGCGCTGGCCGGCGCCATGTACGGCTTTACCGGCTTCATTGAGGGCGCACGCATCGGCTCCAACACGGCCAATACCGGGTTGAACTACGAGCTGGATGCCATCGCCGCCTGCGTCATCGGCGGCGTGTCCTTCGTAGGCGGCATCGGCAAGATCAGCGGAATCGTCATCGGCGTGCTGATGCTGCGGCTGATCTTCATCGGGCTGACCATGGTGGGCGTGCCGCAGGATCTGCAATATCTCATCAAGGGCGCGATCATCCTGTTTGCCTGTGCCCTTGATATGCGGAAGTACCTTGTGAAAAAGTGATCTCATGCAAAGATGGCACGCCTTCGCGAGCCATCTTTGCTTTATCGGAAGAGTGTGGTATACTCTGTGTAAAAGGGAGAGGGGGCGGAGCTGTGGAGCTATACCGTGTGCTGCTGGTGGACGATGAGGAAAATATCCGCGAGGGTATCAGTCAGAAAATGGACTGGCAGGGCCTTGGCTTTTCTCTGGCGGGAGAAGCCTCCAACGGGCGGGATGCGCTGGACCTGGCGGAGGAGATCCTTCCCGATGTGGTCCTTACCGACATCAAAATGCCGTTTATGGATGGACTGGAGCTCTGCGGCAGCCTGACAGAGCTTCTGCCGGTCTCTAAATTTGTGATTTTTTCCGGCTTTGACGATTTTGAGTATGCCAAGCAGGCCATTCGGAGGAATGTATCGGAGTACATTCTCAAGCCCATCAATGCCGATGAGCTGTCCGCCGTACTGCGGCGGCTGAAGGCAGAGCTGGACCGGGAGCGTGAGGAGAGACGGGATACGGAGCGACTCCGCATCCGCTATACGGAGAATCTGCCGGTTCTGCAGGAGCTGTTCTATGCCAATTTGCTGAGCGGGCGCATAGAGCTGGGAAAGGAACAGGAGCGGGCGGCGCAGCTGGATATTGATCTTTCCGGGGGAAAATGGGCGGCGGCTCTTGCTTACATCGGCGGCAGCCGCGATGCGCCGCTGTCCACGCTGTCCGTCCAAAAGCTGCTGGAGGAGGCCCTGACGGAAGACAGGTGCAGGCTCTTTTTGTACAACGATTGGATCGCTTCCATCGTCAACCTGACGGAGACCTTTTCTGTCTATGACCTGATCCGCGCTCTGGACCGCGCCTGCGCGCTGGCCTCGGCCTATTTAGGACTGACTCTGACAGTGGGCGTAGGCACACCGTGCCGGGAGCTTTCCGGCCTCCCGCGTTCCGCCGCCGAGGCGCGGACGGCGCTGGAATACCGCTCCATGGTAGGGCGGGGACAGGTCATCTACATCGGTGATCTGGAGCCGGACAGAAGCCTGCTGCTCTCCTTTGACGAGGCGGACGAGCGGGCGCTGACTGCCGCCATAAAGCTGGGGAATGACAGAGAGGTCCGAAGCGCGGCGGCAACACTGGCAGGAAAGCTCCGGGAGGCGAAGCCCTCCGCCGGACAGTACAATCTGTTTCTTATGGAGCTGGTGACGCATCTGTTGAAGCTGACGCGGCGCTCCGGCATAGGCGCGGAGGAGGTTTTCGGCGCAGATTTTTCCCTGCCCCCGCAGATGTCCGAGCTTCCCAACTTAACAGAGCTGGAGGACTGGTGCGCGGAGCGCTGTCTGCGCCTCCACACGCTGATCCGCCGCCGACAGACGGCATCGGCGGGACGGACGGTGGAGACAGCCAAGGAGTACATTCGCCAGCATTACGGGGAGAGCGACCTGTCGGTGGAAAAGCTGTGCGCCTATCTGCATCTAAGCTCCACCTACTTCTCCACGCTGTTCAAGCGGGAGACGGGCACGACCTTTACCGCCTATGTCACGATGGTGCGGATGGAGGTAGCTGCCGAGGCCATCCGCACCACAGAGGAAAAGACGTACCTGATCGCACGGCAGTGCGGCTATGAGGACCCCAACTACTTCAGCTATGTGTTCAAGCGTCACTTTGGCACGACGCCGACGAAATACCGCGGCGCGGGCAGGTGACGGGCGGAGAGAGGAGCCCCCAGTGGATAAGAGAGCTTTCTGCTTCAGAGGAAAATGGAAACAACTGTATCATAGCGCCAGTATTCAGCTGATCCTGTCAGTTGCCTTTACCACCGTGGCAGTGACGGGGATGCTGTTTCTGGGGGTCGCTCTGATGCTGCGCTTTTCCTCATCCTCCAACGCGATGGCAGCGGAGAGCAGTCAGCGTGTGCTGGCGCAGGTGAACCTGAACCTGGACAGCTATCTGCGCAACATGATGCGGGTATCGGATACGGTGTACTACCGCGTTATAAAAAACACGGATCTGCAGCGGGAGGACATGGCGCGGGAACTGCGGGACGCCCTGGATCTGCTCTATGCAAAGGACCGGGAGGTGCTGGTGTCGCTGGCGGTGTTTGACGGAAGCGGCAGCCTGGTCTCCGCCACCCCTCTGAGCGAACTGAAAAACAGTGTGACTCCCAGCCGTGAGAGCTGGTTCACCACCGCCATGGAGCGTATTGAAAACCTGCACTTCTCCACACCCCACGTGCAAAATCTGTTTGATGACCCCGATTCGCGGTATCACTGGGTGGTCTCTCTCAGCCGTCACGTGGAACTGTCACGCGGCGGCGTCATGCAAAGCGGCGTGCTGCTGGTGGACATGAGCTTCAGCGGCATCGAGCAGATCTGCAAGGAGGTGTCCCTCTCCAACGGGCAAGGATACCTTTACCTGATCGACGGGAGCGGCGAAATTATTTACCATCCCCGTCAGCAGCTGATCTACGCAGGCTTGCAGGAGGAGAACAATCTGACCGCCGCGGCCTATTCCGACGGGACACACACGGAGAACTTCCAGTCCCAGCGGCGGCAGGTAACGGTCAAGACCGTGGGCTACACCGGCTGGAAGCTGGTGGGCGTGGTGCCGGTGGAGACACTGCGGGACAACTACAGCCAGCTTCTGCTGTTCGCCATGTTCGTGGTGATCTTCTCCATTTTCCTGCTGGTATTTGTGAACCTCCGGCTTTCAGAGTGGATCACTGCGCCCATGAAGAAGTTGGAGCTTGCGGTGCGTGAGCTGGAAAAGGGCGCGGAGTCCGTGGATTTCGATGTGGACGGCCCCTACGAGGTGGAGCATCTCAGCCGCTCCGTGCAGTCCATGGTGTCCACCATGCGTCATCTGATGGAGGACATTCTCCGGCAGGAGGAGGAAAAGCGGCGCAGCGAGCTGGACGTGCTGCAATCTCAGATCAATCCCCATTTCCTCTACAATACGCTGGACAGCGTGGTATGGATGACGGAAAACGGGCGGACACAGGAGGCGGTGGCCATGCTGACGGCGCTGGCACGATTTTTCCGCATATCCCTCAGCAAGGGCAGCAGCATCATCCCCATCGGGGACGAGCTGGAGCACGCCAGGAACTATTTGGCCATTCAGAAAATGAGGTATAAAAACAAATTCTCCGCAGACATCTCCGTGGAGCAGGGTGTGGAGAGACTGTATACCGTCAAGCTGATCATCCAGCCGATCCTGGAAAACGCCATCTATCACGGCATGGAATACGCGGACGGCGACGGCGAGATCCACATCCGCGCCTTCCGCGAGGGCGAGAACATGGTCATTGAAGTGGAGGACAACGGGCCCGGAATGCCGGAGCAGGTGGTGGAGCAGCTTTTGAATCCCGGCATCTCCGTGTCTGCCGCAAGGCCGGGTGGCACGGGCATCGGTCTGCGTAATGTCCACCAGCGGATACAGCTGACCTTCGGCCCAGCCTACGGTCTGACCATCCGCAGCGAGCCGGACAGAGGGACGGTGGTGCGTATCTGCCTGCCTGCACTGGGAGAAAATGAGGTGCGGAAATATCGGAGGGAGGGAGAGGCATGAGCCGAAAGGTGTTATTTCAACTGGTGCTTCCCCTGATCGGATTGAGCATACTCTTCTGGCTGCTGGCCTTTGCTCCCGGCGAACGGAAGAATCAGCCCGCTCTGCTGGAGATGTCTGTCATCCTTCGCGACGGAGACGGCGCAGTTTCCACTATGCGAAGGGGCATGGAGCAGGCGGCGGAGGATCTGAATGTGGAGCTGCGCTTCCTGACGCCCACCGCGGGCAACAGCGCCGCCGAGCAGGCGCATCTGCTGGAGAGGGAGACGGCGGGAGGCTCACAGGCTATCCTGCTGCTTCCGGCGGATCGGGGCGTGCTGGGCGAGGCTGTATCCGAGGCGGCGGGCAGGACGGCACTGGTGACGGTGGAAACGGATATGACCGAATGGGGTGCCGGAGCCGCTGTGACCATGGATCATCAGGCGCTGGGCGAGGCACTGGGCGAGGCGGCGTGCAACGGCGTACCGACCGGCGGCACGGTGCTGCTGCTGGACAGCCTGCCCGGAGACAATGGGATACGGGAGCGGATGCTGGCGGCAAGGGAGACCCTGGAGCGAGCGGGGCGGCAGGTACGGATATATCAGTGGAGCGCTGACACCGCCTCCTTCACGGACATTCTGCGGATTGAAAGACCGGGCGCGGTGGTTGCCTTCGAGGCGGCGGTACTGGCGGAGGCAGCGGAGATGGCGCGGAGCAACGAGAGCTTTCCCCTGCTATATGGCTGCGGCTCTACACCCGCCATCGCCGCCGCGCTGGAGGAGGGCCGCGTGACGGCCATCGCCGCGCTGAATGTGTTCTCCGCAGGGTATCTGGCGGTGGATGCTGCGGCGGCGCTGGCGCGGCATGAGGACTGGACGGGCGTACCCACCGTGGCTTTTTCCATCGTCCGGCAGGAGAACATGTACGACAACGACAACCAGAAGCTGCTGTTCCCCGTGACATGAGCTTGTAAGGGAGAGGAGACGGTATGAAGAGGATCGTTTGCCTGATCGCCGCGCTGACCCTGCTGCTGGCGCTGCCTGCCTGCCGTGCGGATACAGGCGTGGGCAGAACGCTTCGGGTCGGAGTGGCGCTGTACCAACAGGAGGATACCTTTATTGAAACCGTGACCCGAGAATTGCAGCGGGCTGCGCTGGAAACGGGAGATGGTCAGGGCATAAAGATCAATTTATATATTGCCGACGGCAAAGAAAGTCAGGCCACGCAGAACGAGCAGGTAGATCGCTTTCTGGAGCGGGGCTACGATGTGATCTGCGTCAATGTCGTGGACCGCACGGCGGCGGCCGTTATCATCGACAAGGCACAGGCAGCGGATGTGCCGGTGATCTTCTTTAACCGCGAGCCGGTGGAGGAGGATCTGCGCCGCTGGCAGCATGCCTACTATGTGGGGCTTCCGGCGGGGGACGCCGGGGTATTGCAGGGCGAGCTGGTGCTGGACGCATGGCAGAGCCGTCGGAACGAGCTGGACCGGAACGGCGACGGCGTGCTGCAATATGTGATGCTGGAGGGAGAACCGGGACACCAGGATGCCCTGCTCCGGACGGAGTACAGCATCTCTACCCTGATAAAGGCCGGCGTCTCCACGGAGAAGCTGGCCAGCGCCGCCGCCAACTGGCAGCGCGGGCAGGCCGGCATCCGGATGCGTCAATGGCTTCGGGAATTCGGGGATGCGATAGAGGTGGTCTTTGCCAACAACGACGACATGGCGCTGGGCGCTATCGACGCCTGCACCGAGGCCGGGCTGGGTAAAAGCAGTTTGCCGTTCATCGTGGGTGTGGATGCCACACCGCCGGCAATGGAGGCGCTGCGGGAGGGAACGCTGGAGGGCACCGTTCGCAACGATGCCGTCGGCCTGGCGGAGAGCCTGATAAGCATGGCCGTCTCCCTCTCATCAGAGGGGACACCCCCGCAGGGGATGGAGGTAACGGACGGCAGCTACGTATGGCTGCGGTACGAGGCGGTCACGGCGGAGCAGTCGGAGGGCTGACGCCCCAAAGGGGATAAGCCCCTTTACGAAGAGAACAAGGAGGAGCAGATGACGATACATACAAGGCTGGAGGCATGTCTGGAGCAGCTCTCATTTGAAGAAACCCTCATCCGCCTTTACGGCAGGGAGGGCAAGGATCGGGCGCGCACCCGCTGTATGGAGGCCGCGGAGGGCTTCCGTCAGACCTTTGGCTATTCGGCACAGGCGCTGCTGAGCGCGCCGGGCCGCACGGAGCTGGGCGGCAACCACACCGATCACCAGCGGGGCTGTGTGCTGGCCGCCGCCGTGGATCTGGACATTCTGGCGGCGGCAGCCGTCACCGACAGCGGCGTTATCCGCGCGCTGTCTCAGGGCTATCCCATGACGGAGGTATCCCTTCGGGAGCTGACTCCGCAGGAGGGGGAGAAAAACACCTCGGCGGCGCTGATCCGGGGCGTGGCGTCCCGGATGCAGGAGATGGGCTGCGACTTGCAGGGCAGGGGGCTGGACGTGTATATGACCTCCACCGTCCCCAAGGGCAGCGGACTCAGCTCCTCCGCCGCCTTTGAGGTGCTGATGGGAACGATGCTCAATGAGCTGCTCTGGGAGCGGCATTGTACCCCCGTGGAGCTGGCGCAGATCGGCCAGTACGCGGAGAATGTGTTCTTCGGAAAGCCCTGCGGCCTGATGGATCAGACCGCCTCCTCCGTGGGCGGCGTGGTGGCCATCGACTTTGCGGACACGGCCCACCCGGTGGTGGAGCCGCTGGACGTGGATCTCCACGCCTGCGGCTATGCCCTGTGTATTTTGGACTCCGGCGCGGGACACGAGGATCTGACCGGGGAGTACAACGCCATCACCGACGAGCTGCGGGCGGTCTGCCGCGTGTTCGGCAAGGAGGTGCTGCGGGAGGTACCGGAGGAGGCCTTCCTTGCGAAGCTGCCCCACGTCAGAAAGGCGGCGGGGGATCGGGCGGTAAACCGTGCCTTCCACGTCTACGGCGAGAACCGCCGCGTGCGGGAGGAGGTACAGGCGCTCCGCAGCGGCGATTTCCAGCGGTTTCTTACGCTGGTGCGGGAGTCGGGGCGCTCCTCTGCCATGTATTTGCAGAATATCATTCCCACCGGCAGCACGGCGGCGCAGGAGCTGATGGTGACCATCGCCCTGTGCGAGCGCATGCTGGAGGGGCGGGGCGCCGTCCGTGTACACGGCGGCGGCTTCGGCGGCACGGCACAGGCGTTCGTGCCGCTGGATATGCTGGACGGCTTCCGCGACAGGGTGGAAGCCTCGCTGGGACGGGGCTGCTGCCACGTGGTGCGCATCCGGCCGGCCGGCGGCATCCGGCTGGGATAGGAGGTGCAGCATGTGCTATCAGGCCATTGAAGATCTGCTGGGCTACGCCCTGCGCACAGGGCTTATAGAGGAATGTGACCGCACATGGGCGGCAAATCGTTTGCTTCAGACCTTGGGGCTGGAATCGTGGGAGCCGCCGCAGACAGTCCGGGAGCGGCCCTTGGAGGATATCCTGAAGGAGCTGCTGGACGACGCGGCGGCGCGGGGCGTCATACAGAACGACATCACCAGCCGCGACCTGTTCGATACCGAGCTGATGGGCATACTGACGCCCCGCCCCGCTCAGGTCATCAGTGAATTCCGGCGACGGTATCAGGCCGACCCGAAGGAGGCCACAGACTGGTTTTACCGCTTCTGTCAGGACACGGACTACATCCGCCGTTACCGCGTTGCGCGGGACAGAAAGTGGAAGGCCGCCACCCCCTACGGGGAGCTGGACATCACCATCAACCTCTCCAAGCCGGAGAAGGATCCCAAGGCCATCGCCGCGGCGAAGGCAGCGCCCCAGCGGGGCTACCCGAAGTGCCTGCTGTGCAGAGAGAACGAGGGCTACACCGGGCGGCTCAACCACCCCGCGCGGCAGAACCACCGGATCATCCCCGTCACCCTCCAAAAGGAGCAGTGGTTTTTCCAATACAGTCCCTATGTCTACTACAACGAGCATTGCATCGTTCTGAACGGGCGGCACGCCCCCATGAAGATCGACGGGGCGACCTTCCGCCGGCTGTTGGACTTCATCAGGCAATTCCCCCACTACTTTGTGGGCAGCAACGCCGATCTTCCCATCGTGGGCGGCTCTATTCTCAGCCACGACCATTTTCAGGGCGGCCGCTATGCTTTTGCCATGGAAAAAGCCCCTGTGGAGCAGCATGTCACCTTCCGGGGCTTTGCAGATGTGGAGGTCGGCATTGTCAAGTGGCCCATGTCTGTGATCCGTCTCCGCTGCGGGGACGACCGGCGTCTGGTGGAGCTGGCGGAGCGCATTCTGACCGCGTGGCGGTGCTACACGGATGAGGCGGCCTTTGTGTTCGCGGAGACCGACGGCGAGCCCCACAATACCATCACCCCCATCGCCCGTATGCGGGCGGGACAGTTCGAGCTGGATCTGGTGCTGCGTAACAACATCACCACCGAGGAATATCCCCTGGGGGTGTACCACCCCCATCAAGAGCTGCACCACATCAAGAAGGAGAACATCGGGCTCATCGAGGTCATGGGTCTGGCGGTGCTTCCGGCGCGGCTGAAGGACGAGCTGGACGGCGTAGCGCGGGCACTGGTGCGCGGCGACGATCTGCGCCGGGACGAGGCGCTGGCCAAGCACGCGGACTGGGCGGAGGAGCTGAAAAGCCGCCATGTGTTCACGGCGGAAAACGCCGAAGAGCTGCTGCGGCAGGAGGTGGGCACGGTGTTCGCGCAGGTGCTGGAGCACGCCGGCGTTTTCAAGTGTACCCCGGAGGGCCGGGAGACCTTTTTACGGTTTATTCAAAGTGTATGAAAGGAGGAGGACGTGAGTATGAAAACCATTTTGGTGGCTGGCGGTGCCGGATATATCGGCAGCCACATGACGGTACTGCTGGTCAAACAGGGCTATGAGGTGGTCGTGGTGGACAATTTGCGTACCGGGCACTGGCAGGCCGTCAAGGGCGCTCGTAAGCTCTATGTAGGCGACCTGCGGGACGCTGCGTTCCTCGACCGCCTGTTCGCGGAGAACAGGATCGACGGCGTGATCAATTTCGCGGCCTGCTCCCTGGTGGGCGAGAGCGTTGTTGATCCGCTGAAATACTACGGAAATAATGTGGAGGGCGCGGTGTCGCTGCTCTCGGCGATGAAGGCGCATGGCGTGGATAAGATCGTGTTCTCCTCCACGGCGGCCACCTACGGCGAGCCGGAGAAGCAGCCCATCGAGGAGTGCGACCGCACCGAGCCCACCAACCCCTACGGCGCCACAAAGCTGGCCATCGAGAATATGCTGAAATGGTGTGACAGAGCCTATGGCATCCGCTATGCGGCGCTGCGCTACTTCAATGCCGCCGGTTCCGACACGGAGGCAGGCATCGGCGAGAATCACGAGCCGGAATCCCACCTGCTCCCGCTGGTGATGAAAACGGCGCTGGGACGGCAGGAGCATATCGGCATTTTCGGCGAGGACTATCCCACGCCAGACGGCACCTGCGTGCGGGACTACATCCATGTAAAGGATCTGGCGGAGGCGCACCTGCTGGCGCTGGAGTATCTGGATCGGGGCGGTAAGAGCGATGTGTTCAATCTGGGCAGCGGAACGGGCTATTCCGTGCGGGAGATCATAGACACGGCGCACCGCATCACAGGCAGGCCGATACCGGTGAAGGCGGAGCCGCGCCGCAGCGGTGATCCCTCCGTCCTGATCGCCTCCAACAAAAAGGCCGCTGAGGTGCTGGGCTGGAAACCCAGCCGCAGTCTGGAGCAGATCGTTGCCGACGCGTGGGCGTGGCACAGCGGCCATCCCAACGGCTATGAGGGATAAACCTTGTATCGACTGAGACCCTTTGGGACACTGGGTGGAAAAGAGGTCCCTGTCATAGAGCTTTCCACCAGCCGTTGTGCCGTGGAGCTGCTGCCCTACGGCGCAGCCGTCCGAAGCATCTATGTGCCGGACAGAAACGGCAAGATGACGGACATCTGCCTGGGCTACGACGAGTTGGAAAGCTATCGGCACATGGATGCCTGCTTCGGCGGAACTATCGGGCGCTGTGCCAACCGCATCGGCGGGGCGGCCTTCAGCATCGACGGCACGGCGTACCGTGTTACGGCAAACGAGGGAAGGAACTGCCTCCACGGAGGAAACGAGGGCTTCCACAAGAAGCTGTGGGACTTCACCTGCGCCGAGAATGCGGTCACGTTCACCTACACCTCCCCCGACGGGGAGGAGGGCTTCCCCGGCGCTGTCCGTGTGGAGGTCACCTACCGCTTGGCAGACAGTACGCTCACCATAGCGTACCGTGCGGCGGCGGAGAAGGACACCGTGGTTAACCTGACGAACCACGTCTATTTCAATCTGGGCGGCCACGACAGCGGCGAAGTGGATGACCATGTGCTGACGGTACGGGCCGATCACTATACGCCGACAGATGGAGAGAACATCCCAACGGGACAGATGGCGGAGGTGGAGGGGACACTGCTGGACCTCCGTGCTCCCACGGAGATGAAGAGCCGCCTCCGCAATGTATCTCTGAACGGCGGGCATGGATATGATCACAACTATGTTCTCAATGCGGGGCAAGCACCGGCGGCGGAGCTGTGGTGTCCTGCCACTGGCATCGGAATGGAAATGACCACCTCAATGGAGGGAATGCAGCTATATACGGCGGGATGGCTGGCGGAACGCAGCGGAAAGCAAGGGGCACTCTATGGGCCTTTCCACGGGATCTGCCTGGAAACACAGCGGTTTCCGGACGCTGTGAATCATGCGGCATTTCCTTCTCCCATCCTGCGGGCCGGTGTGACATACCGTGAGAATACCCTTTATCGCTTCTTTGTCCGATAGGACGCGGCAAAAAGCAGAGCCGGAGATACCCCATGCCGTGGGATGCCATAATCAAAAATTGCCGACAGCCGCAGGCCATCGCATTGAATGGCCTGCGGCTGTTCCCGCAGATTACCTCATGGTCGATTCGGCAGCGATTATAGCGGAGCAACGCACCTTAAGGCTGGCGAACCGAATCATACTTGGAATCGCCCAAGGCTTTGAGATAGGCATCGTATGCTGCTTCCAAGGAGGAATACTGTTCTCCTTTTTCCAGGATTTCCTTATATTGCTTTTGTAAAACAAGTGATTGAGAAACGGCAACATAGGTTTTGCCGTCTTTTTTTCGCTCGCCGGTCGTGGTTTCGGAAACATAATATTTCCCTTTGCCGGTTTGAATAATTACGGGAATATTATTTCCGACTCCGACTTTGTCTGTGTTCAGAGATGTCCAGAAAAGATACCGATTTGCTTCTTGCCCGTCTCTTCCGTCGCCAAGATAGGCCCAGGTGCAGTCCGGCTGCTGCAGGAGACTGTTATCCAACTTTTCAATGGCTTCGTAGATAGCCGGAACATAATCTGACTTCGGACATCTGGAGTCAAACTCGAAGTTAGAGTGAGTATTTACAGCGCCGTTTTTCCAAAAGTCTGTACTATATAGAAGTGGGAAAAAATCCGTCACGCTTGTGTTAAACGGATACTTGGGGGCAGAAGGGTCGGCTTTCCCGCTCCAAGTCAGAATGATTCCGTAATTTTCATTATATGAAACAACACAGGTTCCATTCGGCGCAGCAACGCCTTTCCAATTATTCGTGTCTCCTTGATCTTTGTAATGGACGATACCGCCGATATTCACCGGATCGACCGATTGCCAGTCGGCCCGCTTCTGCTTCAGGTCAACGGTCACGGTGGTCTCCGAATTCCCCAGCAGTGCCTCTGCAGATACCTGTGCATAAGCGGAGCGCACATTTGCAAGGTCCGCCGCTTCTCGGGTTTTTTCAAGCTGTGATGAAAATACCGGGATCGCAATCGCAATCAATACAGCGATGATTGCAATGACGATCAGCATTTCCATCAACGTAAATCCATTTCTGATTCGTTTCACTATAATCCCTGCTTTATCTTGGATATATATTCTTTATATGCCATCCTATCATAATTTTGAGATGTTTGCAACGAGAAAGCTGCAAAATTGAAAAATGAAAATCCCCGGCAGGCTGCGTTTTCCGCAATCTGCCGGGAATCTCTTTACTACACCCTCAATGCTGCTATGTATTTCACGGACGCTGCATGTTCGATTTGGGCGAAAATAGCCACTCCACGCCGGGAAAATAAACCAAATGTAGTCGGAAATAAAAGCCACTACCGAAGCTCCACCGGGGACGTCTTCAAGCGCTTCACCGGGTCACGAAAAAGGGGATCACACGCTCCGCTATGAGAACGTCGTTGCACTTCCAGCAGATCGTCACGCGGTAAGTACCGGCAGGGACACGGGAGATGCCCTTCGCCGGAAGCAGCGTCAGGGTCTGCGTTTCCGCGGCGTTGGTGGAGCTGCTGCCCTCAGCCGCCGCATCTTCCCCTTCAACCGCCGTTGTCCATTCGATCTGGACCACTTTGTCTGCGCTGACATACTTAACGGTGGTCTGCGGTTACTGCTGGGCTGTATTCTCTTGCTTCTCCGTCAGCACAGGCTCTTCCACCCTTGCCAGCTGTTCCACGGCCGCCGTGACCTGCAGGCATCCGCTGTTCCACGGCTGAATCTGCATGGAAGGCAGGCCATCCTCCGTATATGTGACAGCCCCATCGCCTTCATATTAAACTTGTGATAAGGAGTGATAATATGGACGCAAGAACCAAACTGGAAATCGGACGCCGGCTTCGCCGCAGACGAGAAAATGCCGGATACACCCGCGAGCGGCTGGGCGAACTCTGCTCACTTAGCCCCCGCTTTATTGCTAACATCGAACTTGGCGACTCCACGTTCAGTCTGGACTCGCTGATGACCATCTGTCAGGTGCTCTCCTGCAGCAGTGACCATCTGCTGTTCGGCGCAGAGACCGGCGACGGCTCTCCCTGGGCAGATACCATTTCCCGTATTCGCCAGTTCGACCCCCGCTACGAGCCGGAGATCAACAAGATCCTCCAGGCCATCGTGGAGCTTCTCATCAAATCTGAGATCTATCCCGACGATTTACATAAGATCTCCTGATCCTGCTTCCCTGCGCAAGGCAGACCGCGGTTTTCGTTCCGCTGTCTGCTTTTTTTGCGGCCATTGGTCATCCGGACGCCTCATCCTCTGCCCTTTGTGCCTCCAGCTACCGCCGGAATTCCCCGAACACATCGTCCTCTGCCACCTGGCGTGCCTTTACCGCGTCCTCAAACTTCCGGAAATACCCCAGCCGCGTCCGCTTGCCCCGAAATTTGATGACCGCCTCGTACAGCTGTCGCTTTTTGTCGTAGTACACGCCCCGGCACTTGCCGTCATGGGGCATCGACGGTTCTTCGCCCGGCAGCTTGCACAGCTGCGTACCGCCCACAAAGCCAGCGTTCTCCCGCGCCTTAGCCGCGTTTCGCCTGCCTGCGCACTCCGCACAGCTGCACTCCCGTTGGCTGGTCAGCGTATCTGTTGCCTTATATGTGATATTTCCACAGCCGCACCTTCCGCTTTCCGCGGGTGGCAAACTGATCCGATTTCTCCAGCACTGTCAGCATATTGATGTGCTGTCCTGTCAGATCCCGCTGCTTCAGACATCCGCAGCTCCTCGTGTGCCCCCGAAGCAGGTTGGACGCCAGCACCGTCCGCTCATTGCCGCAGTCACACCGGCACAGCCAGTAGTCATTCTGTGCCGCTCCATCCGGGGGCGGTACCCGGCGCTGCACCGTCAGTCTCCCGAACCGCTGACCCGCAATATCCCGCTTTGCCCCGCCGCGCGCGGTCATCTTCTCTTCCACTGTGTGCCCCTCATCCGTCAAATGATCCGCCGTCCGGCGAAAACTTATCCATCCGTCATGTATCCGAAGCCGCAGCAGCCCTTGCCGCGCCCGGAAAACACTTATCATCGCATATTATATATGAACAATTATCTCATTTCAATAGTCGCACAGCCAAAATTTCACTTTATTGGCAACGATCTCCCTTGTTTCGACCTTTCTCTCCGCATAGAAATTGCAGGGTGCAGGTTTGCCTTTCGGCAAACCTGCACCCTGCAATTTCATAGTTAGTAAAATCTCCATTACGGTCATTTACAATGTCTGCCCCATCTCAAAAGAATCGCCCGGCGCATCATGCGCCGGGCGATTCCCCACAATAGATGTACCAGGGGGAGGTAAACATATCTGTTTTGTTTTACAGCATGGGGGACAGTCCGATCACACCGCACAGCAGGCAGCAGATCACAGGGATAACAACAGAAGTCAGCACCACTGTCAGATAACCGGGCAGCATGGTATCCTTGTCATTCCAGTAGCCGTAGCCCTTGTTCATCAGCATGATCGCGTTCATGCACATAGCCCAATTGTGTATTGATCCCATTTTGTATTCATGCGCAAAATAAATATAAATTGCATTAGGAAGATCTGTCATACTTGCGTCACCCGACGGCAAAGGACGCATCCCGCTCCCTCAATACATCAGTAATACTTATATAACATATATAAAATTTATGTTTCACTTATTCCATCGCTGCGCGTATAATACGCTGTTGTTTGAAAAGCGCATTAGGATAGGAGGCTGTATATATGGCGAATTGCGCGATCGTGGGGATCAACTGGGGTGACGAAGGAAAAGGCCGCATGGTGGACTACCTGACAAGGCAGTACGATGTGGTGGTGCGGTATCAGGGCGGCGGCAATGCCGGGCATACTGTTATCAATGATATGGGTAAATTTGCCCTGCACCTGCTGCCCTCCGGCGTCTTTCGCAGCGGCGTGATGAACATTTTGGGCAACGGTGTGGCGCTGGACTGCGAAAACCTGGTGGCGGAGATGGAGACGCTCCGCGCGGCGGGCGTCAGCATCTCTCCGGAGAACCTGATGGTCAGCAGCCGAGCCTCCCTGCTGCTGCCGTGGCATCGGGAGCTGGACGCGCTGGAGGAGGCGCGGCTCAAGGATAAGCAGTACGGCTCCACCAAGCAGGGCATCGCGCCGTTCTACTCCGACAAATATCAGAAAAAGACCATCCAGGCGGGCGAGCTGCTGCATCCGGAGCACCTGAAGGCGCACCTGCAGGATCTGTTGGAGTGGAAGAACCTGATCCTGCAGAAGGTCTACGGGGCTAAGGGTTATACGATGGACGAGATGACCGCGTGGCTGGAGACGTATGCCGCGCAGGTGCAGCCCTATGTGGCGGATACGGGGCGCTATCTGCATAAGGCGCAGACGGAGGGCAAGTCCATCCTGTTTGAGGGACAGCTGGGCGCGCTGCGCGACCTGGATTACGGCATCTATCCCTATACCACGTCCTCCAACACCATTGCCGCCTATGCGCCTATCGGTGCGGGACTTCCCACGGCAAAGATCGATCAGGTGGTGGGCGTTGTAAAGGCGTATTCCTCCTGCGTGGGAGAAGGACCGTTCACCTGTGAGTGGTTTGGTGCTGACGCAGAGAAGCTCCGGGAGGCCGGCGCGGAATACGGTGCAAAGACGGGCCGTCCCCGCCGCGTAGGGCCTATCGACCTGGTGGCCACGCGCTACGGCGTAGAGATACAGGGCGCGACCAACATCGCCCTGACCAAGCTGGACATTCTCAGCTATATGAAGGAGATCCCCGTCTGCGCCGCCTACGAGATCGACGGCCGGATCACCCACGAGTTTCCCTTCCCCGCGGTACTGGAGCGGGCCAAGCCCGTCATGGAATACCTGCCGGGCTGGTGCTGCGATATATCCGCGGTGCGGACGTGGGCGGACATGCCGCAGGCGGCGCGGGACTATGTGGAGTATGTGGAGCAGGCCATCGACTGCCACATCGGATACGTCTCCGTGGGCGCCGAGCGGGAGAGCCTGATCATCCGATAAGCAAGGAGAACCGATATGTCTCACGATATTTACAGCTCCCCTCTGGCGTCCCGCTACGCCTCGGGCTATATGCTGCACCTGTTCTCGGACGACAGCCGCTATCAGACGTGGCGGCGGCTGTGGACGGCGCTGGCCCGTGCTCAGCATCAGCTGGGGCTGCCCATCACCGAAGCGCAGGTGGCCGAGCTGGAGGCCCACATCACCGACATCGACTACGATACGGTGGCCCAGCGGGAGCGTGAAGTACGCCACGATGTGATGGCGCATATATACGCCTATGGCAAGGCCGCGCCGTCCGCGGCGGGTATCCTCCACCTGGGGGCTACCAGCTGCTATGTGACCGACAACGCCGATCTTATCCTGTACCGGGACGGCCTTGTCTACCTGCGGGCGCAGCTGCTGGCGGTGCTGGGGAATTTGGCGGCCTTCGCGGAAAAATACGCCGCCACGCCCACATTGGGCTATACCCACTATCAGCCGGCACAGCCCGTGACCGTGGGCAAGCGCGCCGCACTGTGGATGCAGGACTTTCTGGCAGACGCGGAGGAGCTGGATCACGTTCTGTCCACGCTGCGCTTTTTGGGCTGCCGGGGCACTACCGGCACCGAGGCCAGCTTCATGGAGCTGTTTGACGGCGACGAGGACAAGATCGACGAGATGAATCGCCGTATTGCGGCGGAGTTCGGGTTTTCCGACTGCTTCCCGGTATGCGGGCAGACCTATCCCCGGAAGGTGGACAGCCGCATCCTCAGCTGCCTCAGCGGCATCGCCCAAAGCGCCTATCGCATGGCCAATGACATCCGTCTGCTGCAGCACGACCGCCAGCTGGAAGAGCCCTTCGAGGAGGAGCAGATCGGCTCGTCCGCCATGGCCTACAAGCGCAACCCCATGCGCTGTGAGCGTATTTGCTCCCTGAGCCGCTATCTGATGGCCGATGCCATGAACGCGCCCATGACCGCCAGTGTGCAGTGGCTGGAGCGGACGCTGGACGACTCCGCCAACCGCCGCATCGCGCTGCCGGAGGGCTTCCTGTGCGCCGACGCTGTGCTGCGTCTGTGTCAGAACGTGACGGCGGGCCTGCGGGTCAACGAAGCCGTTGTGGAGCGCACGCTGCGGGAGTACCTGCCGTTTTTGGCCACAGAGAACATCATGATGGAGGCGGTGAAGCGGGGCGGCGACCGGCAGGCGCTGCATGAGATCATCCGCAGACATTCCATGGCCGCCACGGCCCGCATGAAGGAGGGGCTGCCCTGCGATCTGCTGGACCGCCTGGCAGACGATCCGGTTTTCGGGCTGACCCGGGCGGAGCTGGAGCAGCTGATGATGCCGCAGCGGTACATCGGGCGGTGTCCGCAGCAGGTGCGGCAGTTTTTGGCTGCCTGCGCGCCGCTGCTGCATCAGGCGCAGACCACAGACGGAGATATTCAAATATAAGGCCGATGCCTTCCTGATCGTCAAATAACAGCAGCAGGCCCTCCGGCAAATGCCGGAGGGCCTGCTGCTATCGTGAGGAGGGTCGGCTCTCCCCTTTTATCCGCTGCATACGGCGCAGAGGGGATCGTGCTTACACGTGCTCCAGTGCCTGGTTCAGATCGGCAATGATGTCATACCCGCAACCTCTCTTTCCCGCTGCTCCGCTCCTGTTGTCCAGGCATACCGCGCCTACCGCACTCTTCTATTCCGGATTTTAGCGCTTCACAGACGCAATTCCATCGCGGCCGCTCTCCGCCAACTGAGAAACCGCCTCCTTGTAGAACACATCCAGCTCCCCCATGTACCCCGGCTTCCACGGCTTGTTCCGCCCACAGTAGTGGATGACCGCCGACTCTCGCCGCACGTCCTCCAGCGTCATGCCGTCCCCGTTGTGCCGGTGGAGGGCAAACAGCTTCTCCGTCATGTTGTAGCGGATGGGGTCCAGCGGCAAAATACGCTGGCCATACAGGGCGCTGATGATGTCCTGATCCGGCAGCATGAGCCTCCCCTTATGGGTGTCCATATAGTCGAACACCGCCTGCATATCCTGCTCCGCCCGCAGGGCCGGCAGGTTCATCAGCATCACGCCGGAATTGATATAGGGGCTGTCCTCGTCCATATCCAGGCGCAGCTCGTTGAACCGGTGCAGAAAGCCGCGGATGTGGCTGGCCGCTGCGAAGAACGCCGTGCCCATCGGCATCTCATACAGCTCCCGCAGGCTCTGCCGCACCACGATGTCCGGGTCGAGATACAGTACCCGATCCAGTGTGTCCGGCAGATATTTTGCCGCAAAAATACGGTAGTAAATGGCTTTTGGGTAACGGTCAGAGGTTGGCGCGTCCGCCAGCCCGCTCTCGTCCACCTGTATCAGGTGCAGTGCGCCCCGCTGGCCCAGCAGCGCTCGTGTTTCTGCCACGTCCGCCTCCGACAGGCCCTCATCGTGCAGCAGGTACATGTCAAAATACGCGGCACTGTCACTGTGCAGTGCGGAGAACAGCATCACATTCAGCTGCGGAACATAGTTCCGATCCAGTGTCATCAACAGGTTCATATACATACCTCGACTTTTTTGTTTTCAGTATATCCCGCATTCTCCCAAAAAGCAAGAACAGCCCCGCCGATCAACGAATAGTTTCGGGGGTGTTTGATCGAAAAGCGCGCCTTCCTGAAACCGGGAAAGCGTGCTTTTTGTCAGCCCCCATACACAGGGCACATTTCATAAACGTATCCCACTGAAACGAATAGAAGACGAATAATTCGACCCAGCCAATCCATAGGCTCACCTTTCCGTCTTCGTGATGCCTATAAGCAAGCGATGGCTTGAAACGGTTTTAAAGATTCTAATTCTTGCCTCCGTTTCTTGGCCTTACATGGGCAGCTTCTTTACCCCGCTGACGGCCATCACGCAGATGACCTCCAGCTCACAGAAAAGCTTCGGCATATCTGCGTCCCGACGGAGCGGGTGGCTGGCCGGGAGATACCCGTCAAAAAATGCCATCCGCGCATCCTGCGGCAGCTCCGTCAGTTTGATGAGATAGTAAAACGAGCGCTGCGGGGGTTCTTCCCTCTGAAACAAATAGCTCACACAGCCGGAGAGCCAGGGCTGCGCAGCCCGCAGATCGGCGGAGGTGTAATAGTGCATAGCCCCGACTGCCAGTGTAAACAACAGCCTGTCGGCGATATAGTCAGCCTTGACGGATGGGGGCAGGCCCAGCAGGTACTGCGGCAGCAGAACAGACAGCGGCGTATCCAGTGCCAGCAGTCTGCGGCGCTGTTGACGGAGTTCATTGTCCACTTTCCGGATGTAGTCTTCCGCCTGCACACGATTAAGTTGCGCAGCCATAGGCATCACCTCCCAGTGTCACCGAACCGGAAAGATTCCCCTCCGCCAGCGCGTACAGCAGCGGCTGTACCAGCGCTTCCACCGCGCCGTCTAATCCCCGTGCGCCCGTCCCCTGCGCCACGGCTTCGCGGGCAAGCTGTTCTGCCAACTCGTCCGACAGCTTGAGACGGACCTTGTGGGCGCGGAAGAACTTCTTGTATTTTACGAAAGCCGAAAGACCGGATTCGGTCAGGATGCGCTTCATCTGTTCCGTGGTCAACTGCTCCACCGGCACGAAGCGTCCAATGCGGCCCATCAATTCACGTTCCATGCCATAGGCGCAGAAGTCCTCAGCAGTACACCGGGCAGCTATGGGGCAGGACAGTTCGTCCCGCACAAATCCAATGGGTTCGGCAGGCCGCTGCACATCCTGCATACGTCCGAACGCGCCACCGAACAGGAACAGCAGGTCAGCGGTGTTGATGGCCATACCCTCCGCGGTGACCTCCATCCCCTCCACCAGCTTCAGAAGCGCATGCTGCGTCCCCTGGCAGTACGCCTGCCGCCAATCAGCGCCGTGAGCGGACAGCTTGTCCACCTCGTCAACAAAGATGATGGCATGCCGGACGTGGGGATGGCCTTTGAAGCCTGCCAGCAGGTCAGTCACAATGTCCGCCGCATTTTCCCACGATAACCGGTCTCGGTGATGCCGGTGGCATCCACGGTGAGAAACGGCAGTTCTGCGATTTTGGCGGCCTCGCGGATGATGGCAGTCTTGCCGCACCCGCTGGGGCCATACAGCAGCAGATTGGTGCGGGGAACAGCGTTGTCTCCGTTGGCGCGGAGCATCTGTTTCCAGACAGCCAGTGCTACGGCTGATTTCGCCTGCTCCTGTCCAATAATGGACTTATCCAGTTCCCGAATGATATGCTGCGGTGTAACCGACTGCGCGGGCGCGGATACGGTTTCCTCTTCAGGACCGACAACCTCTTCCAAAATATGGAACGAGGTCTCCAGACAGCTTCGGCAGACCATCCTGCCGGTAGCTCCCACCACATAGCTGTTGCCGAGGATGTTAATAACCCCCTTACACAGGGTACAGCGGGGAAAGGACTGGGAATTCTTCTTACTCATCCTCGGCCACCTCATATGTTTGAACCAAATCGTCTATCGCAACGTCCAATACCGCCGAAAGCCGCCTCAGCACCTGAAGCGACGGTGTGCGCTTGCCGCTCTCATAGAGGCAGATGGCACACTGCCGCGTACCGATCAACGCAGCCAGCTGGGTCTGGTTCAAGCCCTTGCGTTTACGGTGGTAAGCAATACCAGAGACGCTGTCTTTTGCACATCGAGGCTTTCGCCGGAAGCGCACACCTGTGTGCTGCATATCGTATTCGGCTTCCAGCGTCTCAAACGGAATATCCTGCCGCTTTTGCTGAGGACTGCCCCAGTTGGTCAATGTGCAAAGAATGTAGTTCTCACCTGCAGCCAGGCAGTTTTGTGCCATACGCAGTTCCTTGGTCGTCATGGAAATGCCGTTATTGGTTGAAGAATGAATGCTGGTTTTGACCTCCAGAAACACCGGACGCGCACGATCATCGAAGCTGAGGATGTCGCAGCCGAACTTGCCGTGCAGCTTGAAAAAAGGCATGATCAGCTGCACCAATGCCGGCCATTTTGCGCCAACCCGTTCTCGCTCCTGGCTCAGGATAAATTCCTCCCCTTCGCGGCCGATACGCTTGTGATCTTCCAGAGGCTCAGTTGCATATGCCGGCTGCGGCCAGCGGGCAAAGAAGCCTGCCGGGATAGCGGTGAAATCATCCTGCAAGACGACATCGCAGGGCAGGCCAAGATAGTCGGCCACCAGTTTATAGGCGCTGCCGCTGGGTGCAGGCGGCACTTTTTCAATGTCTTTGATGAGATACGCGTGGACGCCCACAGCATCCCCCAGCTCCTGCTGGGTCAGTCCGGCGTACAGCCGGCAGGCTTTCGTCACGGTCATAATATTCTCTCCTATATCGTTCTTCTGTGTATTCTGTATACGTATCGTGTGTACCTGCGTGGTACAGATGTGATGTGTATGTGTGCTGCATACGTATGCCTCGTGCGTACGCGGTGTATGTATGCCTGCTCACCCTTCCAGCAGCGCGCGGTAGTCCTCAGGGAACAGGTAGTCGATCTCAACCCGGTTGCCCTCGTAGACGCGAATTTCCCGAATGGCGGCGGCCACTGTGGGGCGGTCCAGCTCCGTCAGGTGTCCCAGCGTCAACAGCTCCTTTACCCACGGCAGGGCCAGCGGATCGTCCTGCGCCGAACTGCGCAGCTTGTCCAGCTGGGCCTGCAGCGCCTGTTCCTGCGCATCATAGTCGGCGCGGTAGCGGAGGAAGTCCTCTTTGGAGATAAGCGCGTCCTGATAGTCCTCGTAGGCGCTTTGCCGGCGGCGCTGGATACGCTGCAGCGCGGCCTCCAGCTTTTGCGGCGGGTCAGCGCCGGGATGCGGACGTTTCGCCGCTCCCTGCTGGGCCAGTTGGCGGAGGTTTTCTACGCCGGCAATAAGCCGGTTCAGGTCGTTCAGCACCACCTGCGCCAGCATATCGTGGGCAATATAGTGCTTGCTGCACACAGATGCACCGTAGCGCTTATACGAGCCGCAGGTGTAGAAGGTCTTACCGCTCCAGACGGTCTTGACCATGGCCCGGCCGCAGTCGCCGCACTTGAGAAATCCTGCGAAGGGGCTGATACTCTGCTGAAAATCCGGCGTGCGGGTGTTGGCATTCAACAGAGCTTGTACCCGCTGCCACTGATCTTTTTCGATGATCGGCTGGTGTGTGTCGGATACCACCGTCCACTGGGAGCGATCTTTCCGCTTGGCTTTCCCGTGCATCTGCAGGCGGTCATCCCGGCCCTGCTCCATGTTGCCGATATACATTTCGTTCTGCAAAATGCGGTGGACAGTGGCGTATGTCCAATAGGTGGTGGACTCCAGCCGGTGGTTGTTGCGGTACTTCTCTCCGGTAAGCCGCTTGTACTCGCTGGGGCAGGGGATGCCCTCCTCGTTCAGCTGCTTGGCGATGCGGATCTTGCCCATCCCGTTTTCAAACAGGGCAAAGATGCGCCGCACCACCTCCGCCGCAGGTGGGTCAATGACCAGGCGATTGTGGTTCTGCGGGTCTTTGCAGTAGCCGTAGCTGGCGAATGCTCCGATGAACTCGCCCCGCTGCTGCTTGGCCCGAAGAGAGCTCTTGACCTTTTGGGAGATGTCCCGTGCGTACTGCGTGTTGAACAGGTTCTTCAGCGGCATCATCATGTCGTACGCGCCGCGGGCGCTATCAATGTTGTCTGTGACGGCGATGAAGCGCACGCCGTGCTCCGGCAGCCAGCGCTCCAAGTAGCGGCCTGTCTCGATGTAGTCACGGCCGAAACGGGACAGATCCTTTACCAGTACGCAGCGGATGCGCCCACTTTCCATATCCCGCAGCATCCGCTGAAAGGCAGGACGCTGGAAAGCTGACGTTAGATAACGATACTTTTGAAAACACTGGAAAATCAAGGTTTTTCGAGCGACGGACAAGCAGGGTATTGTACTAAAAACTGAATACGACGCAGAAGCGGCGTTTCTTACTCTCTACATGGGAGAACAGGAACGCCGCTTTTTTCATGCCCTTTGTTACGCAGTAGGGGCAGAAAAA
>ERZ857757.249-NODE-249-length-61240-cov-6.707902_pt1 | contig 61240 bp, 55 predicted proteins | sample MGYA00519764_ERZ857757 | MGnify/ENA primary metagenome ERZ857757 (study PRJEB31778, sample SAMEA3449359) | human gut metagenome | biome: human gut; feature: human-associated habitat; material: faeces | place: United Kingdom | collected 2010/2012 ...
GAAGATGCCTCCCACCATGCACGAAAGCACAAAACACCCACAGAGGGGACGGCGAACGATATCCATAGACCGGCACCCAAAAATCAACAGCTCTGGTATTCCGGGTTCTTAACTCTTCCATTGAAAGTATGTTGTCTGTCCGCAAAAAAGTTTTCGGATCGACCCCTTTTTCAAAAGGGGTCGCCGGGTGCAGGGCGGAGAGCCCTAAGAAAAGAATTAGGCGGGAAACTCTGCAAAAAGTGCCGAAATAGGGGGGAAGGCCTGTGAAAAGCCCGAAGATGAGGGTCTCGCACGATGAAACGATCCTCGAAAAACTTACTGTTTACAAACAGTTTATTTTGTGCTATAATAAGGTGGTATAGGTTTTTGATGGCAGAGGGGCGATTGATGTTTCGGAAGGAAAGATACGGGATGAAGAAAAAGGTGCCTATCAAAACGGTATATTACAAAGACGAATTGCAGGATGAATTTTCCACAGCCGTGATTACACCGAAGAAGATCGATGGAAGCTATGTATATCTTCGGGAGTCGGTTGCCGGAAAAACAGCCCGGTTTTTCATCTACCGATTATTGGCCTTTCCGCTTGCGTTCTGCTATCTGCATCTCTCTTTTCACCATCGGACGATCAACCGTAAGGTTCTGAAAGAATACAACGGCTCCTTTTTTCTCTATGGAAACCATACCCAGCCCATTGCCGACGCACTGATTCCCTCCTTTCTTCACCCGAAGGGCATTTCGGTGATCGTGCACCCGAACAATGTTTCCATGCCTGTTTTGGGTCGGATGACGCCCTACATGGGCGCACTGCCTCTGCCGGACGATCTTTCGGCCATGCGGCATTTCAAGGAAGCCATAGAGCATCAGGTGCAGAAGGGCGTTCCGGTCTGCATCTATCCCGAAGCCCACATCTGGCCCTACTACACCGGCATTCGTCCTTTCAAGGAGGATTCCTTTTACTACCCGGTCAAATACGGCGTACCGGCATTCTGTTTCACCAATGTATACAAGGCCTGCCGATTCCGCAGCCGCCCGAAGATCCGGACTTATATAGACGGCCCCTTTTATCCTGACAATTCCCTTCCTCTGCGAGAGCAGAAAAAAGAGCTGCGGGACAGAATTCACGCCTGTATGTGTCAACGGGCGGCCCAGTCCGACCTTTCGTACATCGAGTACAAAAAGGAGGAAAACGAATGATCAATCTTCTGCTTGCGGGGAACGCCCGGATTTTTGACGGCATTCTCACCTGCGCCCTGTCCATTTTCCGCCGAAGCGGCGGAGAGGAAGGAATACGCTTTTATATCCTCACAATGGATGCAGGTCATCTGAAAGAGGAATACACGGCCATTTCCGACAGTCAGATAGAATTTCTGAACCGGGTTGCCCGGGCGCATCGGCCGGGGAGCGACTTTGTGAAGATCGATGTGAGTGCTCTTTACCGGAAAGAATTCGGCGGTTGCCCCAACGAAGATGCCTACTGTTCGCCTTACACCCTCTTGCGGCTGTTGGCGGACGAACTGCCGGAGCTGCCGGACAAGCTGTTGTATCTGGATACCGACATTCTCTTCAACAGGGACATTCGACTGCTTTACAACACCGATGTTGAAGGGTACGAATATGCGGCGACGAGAGATCACTACGGAAAATATCTGATCCATCCCCGATATATCAATGCCGGCGTGCTTCTCTTGAATCTGAAGGAGATGCGGAAAACCGGAATTCTGAAAAGAGCCAGAGCCTTGCTTCGGAAGAAAAAACTGGTCTTTGCCGACCAAAGTGCGCTGATCCGCTGTACCACCAGAAAGAAGCTGCTCCCTCAGCGGTTCAATGACCAGAAGTTTTTGCACCGGCACACGGTGGTGCGCCACTTTTCCAAGCGTTTGTTTTACCTGCCTTATCCCCACACCGCCAATATCAAGCAATGGCAGGTGGACGAGGTGCATCGGATTTTCCGATACCACGCCTTTGATGACATTTTTGATGAATACCTGAATTTGAAAAAGCTTTATGAAAATCCTCCCCTACAGTGAAAAAGTTTTGTTGAAAGAAAGGAGTGTTCCTGCCCCGGCAGAACTCCGGTTAGACCAATGAATACGAAACCCGTCATTCCGATTTTTTATGCCTGTGATGACCGTTTTGTTCCCTTCGCCATGGTTTCTCTGACTTCAATTCTGGAAAACGCCGATCCTGAGCGACAGTATGAAGTCCACATTCTGCACACCGACATTTCCTCTGCCCGCATGGAGCAGATTCACCGGATGCAACGGCAGAATGTCCGCGTTTGCTTTGACGATGTGAGCACCTATCTGCGTTCCTTCTGCGACCGGTTGCCCATCCGGGACTACTATACCAAAACCACCTATTTCCGGTTGTTCATCGCCGAAATGTTTCCCGATATTGATAAAGCCATCTACATTGACAGCGATACCGTGGTTTGCAAAAACATCGCAGAACTTTTCGATTACGATCTGGGAGACCATCTGGTGGGCGCCTGTCATGAGCAGGCCATGGTGCAGGTCGAAGAATATGGCAGATATGTGGAAAAGTGTCTGGGCATTGACCGGAATTGCTATTTTAATGCCGGAGTTCTGCTTCTAAACTGCGCCGCTTTCCGGCAGGAACAGATTTTACTGCACTTTACCGAGCTTCTCGGATTTTACGATTTTGTGGTCACACAGGACGAAGACTACCTGAACCTTCTGTGCAAGGACCGGGTAAAATTTCTTCCCCAGTGCTGGAATGTTGAAGTATTCGGCGAAATTCCGGTGCAGGAGGAGGAATTCGGCATCCTTCATTACATTATGGTGTCCAAGCCTTGGCATTACCGGGACTGCCGATACGGACAGCTGTTCTGGAGCTATGCCGCCAAAACCGAGGTCTACGGAGAAATCGGGCGCATTTTAGAGGACTACACCGAAGAGCAACGCACCGAAGACAGCATTTCCTGTGATCGGCTTTTACAAACCGCCGTAAAGGAAACCTACCGGGAAGACAACTATTTTTCAAGGAAAAAGCGGATGCTCTGCTCAGAGGACCGGCAAAAGATTTTAGAAAAAATCGACCTTTTTGAAAGAGAGGGCCGTTTTGACGAAGATGTGGAAGACGACCCGCCCGGCAGAGCAATACAGCCCGGCGAAGTGGATTATCTCAAAGAAAAACTGACCACCCGCCTTTCCGCCAAAGCCTCCACTCTGGCAGCCGAATGTTACCTGCGTTCCATTCTGAGAAAAAAGCAGCTCATTGTGAAGGAGATTCTGGGCGGCGAGCACCTGCAAAATCTTTCAACCGGCGCTGTTCTGACCTGCAATCACTTTCATGCCATGGACAGCTTCGCCATGCAGCTTGCTTTCCGGGAGGGCGGCCCGAAAAAAGGAAAGCTCTTCCGCATCATCCGGGAGGGGAATTATACCGCTTTTCCCGGCTTCTATGGCTATCTGATGCGGAATTTCTACACGCTGCCTTTAGCCTCTGACTTCAAGGCCAAAAAAGAATTTCTCCGTGCCGCCGACCGGCTGTTGCAGGAAGGAAACTTCATTTTGGTCTATCCGGAGCAAAGTATGTGGTGGAACTACCGGAAGCCCAAGCCCCTGAAGGAGGGCGGCTTCTACCTTGCCGCCAAGAACAATCTTCCGGTTATTCCCTGCTTCATCACCATGGAGGACAGCAACCTGTCAGACGAAACCGGCTATCCGGTCCAGGAGTATGCCGTCCACATCGGCGCTCCCATCTATCCGGACGAAACGAAGAATCCCACGGAAAACACCAAGGAAATGACGGAAAAGAACTTTGCTCTCTGGAAAGAGATTTATGAAAGCACCTACCATATCCCCCTTTCCTACAAGACCGAAGAACGATAGCTTGCAAACGGCTGTCTCAAATGCGAATTTTAAAGCGTTTGAGCCAGCCTTTTTTGCCGCCTTCAACACCATGCAGAAAATATTTTTAAATATCTCTTGAAATATCTCTTGAATTCTGCCGCAAAGGGGTGTATAATACAAGGTGGAATCGGCGGACTGTCCCTGAACGGTCCGGGAATCAATAAAACCGACGCTTTTCAAGAAAAGCGCCGCAAATAAGAAGGAGAAGGTCTTTTATGAGCAGCCAAACTATGTGGGCTCTCGTCAAGGACAAACCCGAAGTGGGCTTGACCATGAAGAGAGTCGAGATTCCTCAGGTCGGCGACAATGATGTCAAGATCAAAATTCACAAAACCGCTATCTGCGGCACCGATGTACATATCTACCAGTGGAATGAATGGGCACAGGAAACCATCCGGTTGGGAACCACCGCCGGACACGAATATGTGGGTGAGATCGTGGAAGTGGGCAAGAATGTGACCTCTGCCAAGGTGGGCGACATTGTTTCCGGTGAAGGGCATATTGTCTGCGGCACCTGCCGCAACTGCCGTGCCGGCAAAGGGCACCTGTGCCGCAACACCAAGGGCGTGGGCGTAAACCGGAACGGTGCGTTCGCCGAATATCTGGTAATTCCCGCCACGAATGTGATCCATTGCTCCAAGAAGATTCCCGAAGAACTGTATTCCATTTTCGATCCTTTCGGCAATGCCACCCATACCGCCCTTTCCTTTGATACCCTGGGCGAGGATGTGTTGGTGACCGGTGCAGGCCCCATCGGCATCATGGCCGCAGCTATTGCAAAGTTTGCAGGTGCCCGGAATGTAGTCATCACCGATCTGAACGAATACCGGCTGGATTTGGCAAGAACCTTTGGTGTCACTGCCGTGAATACCGGCAAGGAAGACCTGAAGAAGGTTATGGAAGACCTGGGGATCGTGGAAGGCTTTGATGTGGGTATGGAAATGTCGGGCAACCGGTTCGCCCTGAATCAGCTGATCAACTCCATGGCCAACGGCGGCAGAATTGCCCTGCTTGGTATCCAGGGACGCAACATGACCGAAGTGCCGATTAACACCATCATCTGGAACGGCCTGAAGATCAAAGGAATTTACGGCAGAGAAATGTACGAAACCTGGTACAAAATGACCTCTATGGTAGAGGCCGGCTTCCCGCTTGAGAAGATTGTAACGCACCGTTTCCCCATCAAGGAGTATCAGAAGGGCTTCGATGCCATGATTTCCGGTCAATCCGGCAAGGTGATTCTGGATTGGGCAAATGTGAACGATTGAGAGTGAAGGGAGATTTGTTATGAACAAGAACGAAGTTTACGCATACTACAGAGAAACGCTGGCCGGCATCAAGGAAGCCGGCGTGCAGAAAAATGAGCGCATCATCACCACGCCCCAGTCGGCGCACATTTTTGCCGACGGCAAGGAACTGATCAATATGTGTGCCAACAACTACTTGGGTCTGGCAGACAATCCGGAGCTGATTCAGGCGGCTAAGGACGCTTACGATAAATACGGCTACGGTCTTGCTTCCGTCCGGTTCATCTGCGGCACTCAGGATATTCATAAGGAACTGGAGAAGAAGGTGGCTGAATTCTTTGAAACAGAAGACACCATTCTTTATTCCTCCTGCTTCGATGCCAACGGCGGCTTGTTTGAAACACTCCTCACCGCAGAGGATGCCATCATTTCCGACGAATTGAACCATGCCTCCATCATCGACGGCGTGCGGCTCTGCAAGGCTCAGAGATACCGCTACAAGAACAACGATATGGAAGACCTGGAAGCAAAGCTGAGAGAAGCGGATGAAAAGGGCGCCCGCATCAAGATGATCGCCACCGACGGCGTGTTTTCTATGGACGGCATCATCGCCAATCTGAAGGGCGTTTGCGACTTGGCTGACCGCTACAATGCACTGGTGATGGTGGACGATTCCCATGCTTCGGGCTTTGTGGGCAAACGGGGCAGAGGCTCCACAGACTACTGTGGCGTGATGGGCAGAGTGGATGTGATCACCGGCACCTTCGGCAAGGCGCTGGGCGGCGCTTCCGGCGGCTTCACCACCGGTAAAAAGGAGATCATTGATCTGCTTCGTCAGAGATCCCGTCCCTACCTCTTCTCCAACACTTTGACTCCTGCAATTGCCGCAGGTACCCTTGCAACCATTGATATGCTGGAAAAGGACACCTCCCGCAGAGATTACCTGGAAAGCATCGTGGTCGGCTACCGGAAGGCTCTGGAGGACGCCGGCTTTGACATCATTCCCGGCACTCATCCCTGCGTGCCCGTGATGCTCTACGACGAGCACAAGGCCGCCAGAATGGCCGAAAAGCTCTACCAACTGGGCATTTATGCCGTTTCCTTCACCTATCCTGTGGTGCCCAAGGGTAAGGCCAGAATCCGTACTCAGGTTTCCGCCGCACACACCAAGGAGGATTTGGATTTCGCCGTTCAGTGCTTCATCAAGGCAAGAGCCGAGATGGAGGCCGAGGACGCCGAAGCAAACAAATAATTCAAAAAGGGGCTGTAAAAAACATCGAGTTTTTTACAGCCCCTTTCTTTTTTAACTCATGCGCTGACCAGCGCTACGCCCACAAATGCACCGAAAACCGCCAGTCCGATAGCCAAAACAACAAGTCCTACGCCCGGACGGCGCTTTTTATACACCCAGTGGGAAAGAACAAACACCAATGCGCCCATCGAAATGAAGATCAGCCCCATGCCGAAAATATCCCTGTATTTCATACCCTCGCCTCCGGAAAAACCAATCAGCTGCAAATACTCATACAGCAGATAGAAGCTTCGGGCGATAAACGCACAAAGGGCAGGCAAAAATACGGTTTGGGTGGCCTCCTGCATATAGGCTAAGACCACTCCGAGGAGAAACACCGAGGGCACATCCGCAAGCTGGGGAAAAAACAGCGCAAAACCAATTCCCTGCAACAAAAGAGAAGGCACTGTTTTTATCTGCCAGCGTTGGGCCGCTCTTTTCACAAGCACCACGGAAAAAACCAGAGCAAAAAGCACCGGCAGAATAACCGTTGCAAAAAGGGACTGTGCATATCCTGTCATCAACCCGAAAGAGCCATGAGCGAGAAAAAGATTTCCCCCGCAAAGCTTTTCGCAAAGCAACCGCAGGGCCATCCCGCAAAGCAGCACCGCCCCCAGAACCGTTCCTGCAAAAAGGCAGTCCCGCAGCCGGAGGACCTTTTCCGTCCCTTTCATTTTTTCCGTCCAGGAGGTTCCGTTATCCGAAGTCTCTTGCCTTTTTGACTTCTTTTTTACAATGGAATCCGACAGAGCCTGCCGGCGCTCCCTTTCTGCCAGTTGCTCCCCTTCCTTCTGCGTTTTACGCAACAAGAGAAATCCGCCCAAAACACCGAAAAATGCGCCGCAGGGGTAAAGCCACCCGTTTTTTAAATACCAGCCGAAAAGCAATCCGCCCCAAGAACAAATTCCGGCTACCAACAAAGCACACAGCAAGCGCACCTTGAAAGCCTTCGGCACCGTTTGTTTCATCATCAACTTCTCTTCCCTCTCTTTTTTCCTCGCCTTCTGCCCGGATCGCCGGAATTGAAAAGCCGTAGGCAGCCAGTCAAAAAGCGGAGCGCCCTGAGGGCACTCCGCTTTTATTGAAAATTAACTCAGTTTTGCGCTGTTGATGCGGATGCCGGGGCCCATTGTGGATGCCAGGACACAGCTCTTGATATACTGGCCCTTTGCAGCAGCCGGCTTTGCCTTGATGATCGCACTGATCAGCGTATTGAAGTTTTCAGTCAGCTTCTCTGCGCCGAAGGAGGCCTTGCCGATGGGGCAATGGATGATGTTGGTCTTGTCCAGACGGTATTCGATCTTACCGGCCTTTGCCTCATGCACACCCTTTGCAATGTCGGGAGTCACCGTGCCTGCCTTGGGGTTCGGCATCAAGCCCTTGGGACCCAGAACCTTACCCAAACGACCAAGCTGACCCATCATGTCCGGGGTGGTGATGATTACATCAAATTCAAACCAGTTTTCCTTCTGAATCTTCTCAATAAACTCTGTGGATCCGGCATAGTCGGCGCCTGCCTCCTTGGCGGCCTCCACCTTATCGTCCTTGCAGATTGCCAGAACACGGATCGTTTTACCGGTACCGTTGGGCAGAACCACGGCACCTCTCACCTGCTGATCGGCATGACGGGAGTCCACGCCCAGCCGCACATGAAGCTCGATGGTTTCGTCAAATTTTGCCTTTGCAGTACCGCAAACCAGCGACAAAGCCTCGGAAGGATCGTACAGCTTTCCCTTTTCCAAGGTCTTGGCACTATCCTGATATTTCTTTCCCTTAACAGCCATTCTTCTGATCCTCCTTCCTTATTTCTCCACCAGCACACCCATGGAACGGGCGGTACCGGCAATCATGCTCATTGCGGTTTCCAAGGACGCCGCATTCAAATCGGGCATCTTGGTCTTGGCAATCTCCTCAACCTGAGCCTTGGTCAAAGTGCCCACCTTGTCCTTATTCGGCTTGGCGGAAGCGCTCTCCAAGCCCAGAGCCTTCTTGATCAGCACAGGAGCAGGGGGAGTCTTGGTGATAAAAGTGAAGGAACGGTCGGCATAAACGGTGATCACTACAGGAATGATCAGGCCGGCCTGATTCTTGGTTCTTTCATTGAAATCCTTGGTGAAGTTCGGAATGGAAACACCGTACTGACCAAGTGCAGGACCTACGGGGGGAGCAGGAGTTGCCTTACCTGCAGGCAGCTGAAGCTTTACATAGCCCATAATTTTTTTTGCCATAATAAATACCTCCAATGTGGTTCTCATCGAGGGAAGAAAAATTTTCCCTCTCCCACCGGTGCGTTATTCGCCTACGCACCACAAGCGTTATTCTTTCCGGTTCTCCCGGGTTCAGATCTCCAATTTCTGCACGGAATCGGCATCCAGCTCCACGGGAGTTTCCCTTCCGAACATGGAAGCCAACACCATGATTTTCTTTTTGTCCTCGGAAATTTCCTTGACTACGCCCACAAAGCCGGACAAAGCCCCGGAAATCACCCTTACACTGTCGCCTATGGCATAACCCAGTTCCACGACCCTGCTCTCAATGCCCATGTTGGCCACTTCTTCGTCCAACAGCGGCACCGGTCTGCTTCCGGGTCCCACAAAGCCTGTCACCCCACTGATATTCCGTACAATGTGCCAGGTTTCATCGGTCATACACATCTTCACGAAAACATAGCTGGGGTAGAGCTTGACTTCCACTTCTCTTTCCTTGCCGTTTTCCTTCTCCACCACCGTTTCCACAGGAATGGTGCACTCAAAAATCATGTGGCCCATATTCCGGTTCTCCACAATCTTTTCCAGGTTCGCCTTTACCTTGTTTTCGTATCCGGTGTAAGTATGCACTACATACCAACGAGGCCCCAAGTTCTCAAAACTGCTGTTCTCTGCCATAACTTTCTCCGATCAGACAACCACATCCGCAAAATGTTTGTACAAACTCACAAGCCAGTCCATTACAGCTGTACGGAACAGCGCATCAAAGCCGGCAAAAATTGCAGTGGCGACAATGATCACAACCACTGTGATTACCGTGTTCTGAACGGTGGAAGGAAGGGATGCCCAAACAATTTTCTTCCTTTCGCTCTTGCATTCCTTGAAGAATTTGCCTATCTTTTTGAAAAAGCCAGGACGCTTCTCCTTGGGCTTCGTATCCTTGGGAGCGGTCTTTTTGGACTCTTCGGAAACGGAAGCCTCTCCGGTCTTCTTGCTTTCTTCTGCCATAACCGTCCCTCCTTATTTGCTTTCCTTGTGAAGAGTGTGTTTCCGACAGAACCGGCAGTACTTATTCATCTCAAGTCTATCGGGGTCATTCTTCTTATTCTTTTTGGTCTCATAGTTCCTTTGCTTGCACTCGCTGCAAACCAGAGTAATCTTAACCCTCATTTCGGCACCTCCTGTAAATTTGGAAAAATCCAGAGTTTTTTACCTCCCTCAAGGGCGCTTCCGACGCCAAAATGCGTACAGAAAAAAGACCTCGCCACAGAGGTGAGGCTATTGTAGCATCTTTTTCGGCGCTTGTCAAGTGTTTTTTTGAAGGTTTTTCCTGATTTTAGACTTTTTTACGGCTTTCCGCCCCGGTTAAACAAGGTTTTTTAAGAAATTTTCTCTTGACAGTCCCCCTCTATAGCCTATAATGCAACTGTCGACCGGGTCTTTCCCTTCCCGAAGCCTCTCTGTGTCCGGTATATTTTCTCCCCTCTTCATTATAAAGACGGCAAAAAAAGTCGAGAAATTCTTTTCTTCATCGGGTAAAATGAAGGAGCGTCAAAAAGGAGTTAAAAGGCATGACAGAACAGATTCTGGCGGTACAGCGTATGCAGGACTATATCGAAGAGCATCTGGAGGAAAAGATCGGAATTGAGGAATTGGCACGGGTCTCCCTGTTCTCCCCCTGGCATTCCTACCGTCTTTTCCGGTCTTACATCGGGCTGACACCCTCCGAATATATCCGGCGTCTGCGGCTTGCAAAAGCGGCTCTGCGTCTCAAAAAGGAGCATCTCCGCATTACCGATGCGGCTCTGGACTTCGGCTTCGGCAGTGTGGACGGATTCACAAGAGCCTTTCACCGGGAATTCAAGATGTGTCCCGGCACCTACGCCGCTTCCCCTGTTCCGATCGCCCTCTTTGTTCCTTACGGTGCAAAATTCAGAGCTTTGAAAAAGGAGCCGATACCTATGGAAGGACACAATACGGTTTTTATTCAGAAGATCCGCAAACCTCTGCGAAAAGTTCTTGTGAAATACGGAATTCAGGCTACGGACTATTTTTCCTACTGCGCCGAGGTGGGTTGCGCTGTGTGGGGCATACTGCTGAGCATGGATTCTCTTTGCGGCGAGCCGGTATGCCTGTGGCTGCCGGAAAAATACCGGAAGCAGGGAAGCTCAGCCTATGTACAGGGCGTGGAAACCGCCCTGGATTACAGCGGAAGGGTGCCTGACGGTTTTGGGGTTCTGACGCTTCCCGAAGCAGAGTACCTGATGTTTCAGGGCGAACCCTTTGAGGAAGAAAACTATTGTCAGGCAATCTCGACTGTCGAACAGGCCATGGACAGATACGATCCGTCTGTTCTGGGATATTGTTGGGATGAAGAGAATCCCCGAATCCAGCTGGAGCCAAAGGGACAACGGGGATATATCGAGTTCCGGGCCGTCAAGCCCACAGGGAAGCAAGGTTAAGACGCAAACCAAAGACAGAAGCACAGGCACAAGGCTGCCTCTGAATCTTCAAAGTGTGTCTGGATGCAGCTTTGACGAAGAGCAAAGAAGAACCAAGAATCCCATTTGCGGCAATACTGCGTACCGGATGTTGGGAAAATTTTCAGAGGCATCCATAAGAAAGGAGTGTTCAGAATGAGTTCTATATGCGGAGCAAACTGCAACGAATGCACCATGAAAGAAAATTGCAAAGGCTGCGCCGCCACCTGCGGCAGTCCCTTCGGCGGCAGGTGCATTGCCGCCGAATACATCCGGGTCGGAGGCAGGGAGGCCTACGGTCTTTTCAAGAAAAATCTGCTTGCCGAGGTGAACGAGCTGTTGAGGTCGATCGGCATTCCCGAAGCCACGGCGCTTTACGAGCTTTCCGGAGAATTTGTGAATCTGGCCTATCCTTTGCCCAACGGGCCGGTCCGGTTTTTAGAGGATAAAAACATTTATTTGGGCACCCAGATCGAATTCGCCGACATCGGTATCTGCTACGGCGTGGTGGCGGACATGGGCTTTATCCTCGTTTGCAGCTACAGTGTAAATGGCAACGATCCGGAGCTTCTTCTTTACAAAAAAAGATAGGAAGAGCATCTCTCCTCTTAGAAAAAATCTTCCGCCGTCTTCACTGAAGAAAGCGCTTTCAAAAAAGGGGCTGTTAAAAAGCTCAATGTTTTTTACAGTCCCTCAAAAATGCCGATGGAGATTCCGGCATTTTGAGGCGATCTCGGTGGGTTTGACCCTTGATTGGCGGTCATCGGAGGTGTAAAAGAACTCGGTCAGAGTTTTTTTACACCTCTTTTCCTTTTTCCGGGTTTCAGCGGTGGAAACGAAGGAGCGGGGTGCCGTTTGAATTTTTTCACCGACTGCCGCTTTTCTTCAGAAGATTCTCTTGCACTTTAAGAGAAAATATGGTATACTGTCCATATATATCGTCTTTGAGAGGGATTTTCCGCAAGATTTTCGGAGTCCTCTGTCGAAGTCAAATAAAGCCGACCGAAGGAGAATACCGCTTTGTTCGATGTTTTGATTATCGGCTGCGGCGTGGTAGGTGCTGCCACAGCCTACGCCTTATCCAAATACCAGGTGAAGATTGCTCTCATAGAAAAAGAAAACGATGTGGCATTAGGCGCCAGCCGCGCCAACAGCGCCATTATTCACGCCGGATTTGACCCGGAAGAGGGTACCCTGATGGCCAAGCTGAATGTAAAGGGATGCCGGATGGCAAAGGATCTGTGCAGAAAGCTGTCGGTTCCCTTCCGGGAAAACGGCTCCCTTGTGCTTTCCTTTTCGCCGGAGGAAGACCGGACGATTGAGAAGCTCTGCCAAAGAGGGTTAAAAAACGGTGTGCCCGATCTGCGGATCGTAGAAAAAGAAGAACTGCATCAGATGGAGCCTGCCCTCTCGGAGGGTGCTTGTCGGGCCCTGTATGCGCCCCACTCCGGCATTGTTTCCCCCTGGGACTACACCCTGGCTATGGCGGAGGTGGCGGTGAAAAACGGAACCGAGCTTCACCTTTCCACCAGGGTCACCGGCCTTGAAAAGCTTTCGGACAGCTGGATGGTGCACACCGACCGGGGAGATTTTGAAAGTCGTTATGTCCTCAATTGCGCCGGCGTGCATTCGGCTGAAATGCACAATCTGGCGGCCGAGCCGGATTTCCGGATCATTCCCTGCCGGGGGCAATACTATGTTTTGGACAAATGCGAAGGAGCCCTCTGCACACGCACTCTCTTTCAGTGCCCTTCGGCCCTTGGCAAGGGCGTTCTTGTATCCCCCACTGCCGACGGGAACCTGATCGTGGGGCCGGATGCGGTGAACATTGAGGACAGCGAAGACACCTCCACCACCGCCGAGCAGTTGGCCTTCATACGCCGTGCGGCCGAAAAAACCACCGACAAAATCAACTATCGGAATTCCATCCGAAATTTTGCCGGCGTCCGCGCCAACAGCGACCGGAAGGATTTCATCATTTCCTTTGCGGAAAAAGGCTTTTTGGACATTGCCGGCATCAAGTCCCCCGGACTGACCGCCGCACCGGCCATTGGAGAGTATGCCGCAGAGCTTTTGGAAAAAGACGGGCTGAATCTCACGCCCAAGGAGCACTATGACGACCGTCGGAAGGTGGTCCGTTTCAAAGAGCTTCCTCCCGAAGAAAAGAACAGGCTCATCCGGGAAAATCCCCTGTATGGCAGAATCATCTGTCGGTGCGAAACCGTGACGGAAGGGGAGATCGTAGACGCCATCCACAGCGTGATTCCGGCCACAACCGTGGACGGAGTCAAGCGCCGGTGTTCCGCCGGAATGGGCAGATGCCAGGGCGGCTTCTGCGGCCCCCGGGTGGTGGATATTCTGGCAAGGGAGCTGGGCGTGGAACAGACGCAGATCCTGAAGGATAAAGACGGAAGCTATATGCTGGATTCCAAGCTTTGAGAGGTACACATGAGAGATTTGATTATCATCGGAGCAGGTCCTGCCGGACTTGCTGCTGCCTGCAGCGCCTACGAAAATGGGGTAAGGGACATCCTGCTCATCGAACGGGATCGGGCCTTGGGCGGTATTCTGAATCAGTGCATTCACAACGGCTTCGGGCTTCAGCGTTTCGGAGAGGAACTGACCGGCCCGGAATATGCCGGAAGGTATATAGAAATGCTGAAAAGCACCTCGGTGGAGGTTTGCTCCGACACCATGGTGCTGGAGTTGAAAAAGGATCGGACGGTTTGCGCCGTCAACGGAGAAAAGGGCTATTTTGAAGTCCGGGGCAAAGCGGTCATTCTGGCCATGGGCTGCAGAGAGCGTACAAGAGGTGCCATTTCCATTCCGGGCAAACGCCCTGCCGGCGTGTTTACGGCAGGAGCCGCTCAGCGGTTTCTCAATATCGAGGGCTTCCTTTGCGGCAAGCGGGTGGTCATTCTGGGTTCGGGAGACATCGGACTCATCAGCGCCCGGCGCATGACCTTGGAGGGAGCCAAAGTCCTGGCCTGTGTGGAACTCATGCCCTATTCCAGCGGACTGCAGCGCAATATTGTTCAGTGTCTGGAGGATTTTGACATTCCCCTGTACCTTTCCCACACCGTGACGAAAATTCACGGCGACCGAAGAGTGACCGGAGTGACCGTACAAAAAGTGGACGAGCAGAAGAATCCCATTCCCGGAACCGAAATGGACTTTGAATGCGATACCCTGCTTCTGTCCGTCGGACTGATTCCCGAAAATGAATTGACCAAAGGCGCCGATATCCGGATCGATCCCCGCACAAACGGTCCGGAGGTTTACGACAATCTGGAAACCTCCGCAGAAGGCATTTTTGCCTGCGGCAATGTGGTACATGTACACGATCTGGTGGACTATGTTTCAGAGGAATCGGCAAGGGCGGGCGCCGGGGCCGCCCGGAGGATCGCAGGAAACCTGCCCGAAGCCTCCGGCATTTCCGTGGAAGCTGGCAATGCAGTGTCCTATGTGGTTCCCCAGCATATACGGAACAGTGAGGATGAAAAAACCGTCCCCCTCTTTTTCAGGGTCCGCAGGATGCTGAAAAAGGTCCGCATTGAAATTTCCGACGGAAAGAACCTGCTTGCTTCCTACCCGAGAGAATATATGGCTCCGGGTGAAATGGAGAAATTGTTTCTGCCGAGAAAGCTTCTGCAAGACTGCACGAGAATTGTGGTCTCCATCCGGGAATAATCTTTTCGGAAGCGGGGCATTTTTACCGACTCCTCTTAAAAAAGCAGGAGGAATTGACACATGAAAAAGTTGATTTGCATTATTTGTCCAAGAGGCTGTCCTCTGGAAATTGACGAAAGCACCCTGGAGGTTCGGGGAAACTCCTGCCCGCGGGGAAGGATATACGCCGAAAGCGAGCTGACCCAGCCCGTGCGGACGGTCACCACCACCGTCGCTATTGAAGGCGCCACAATCCCCCGCTGTCCGGTGCGCACGACCCTCCCGGTTCCAAAAGCGCTGGTGAGCAGGATCGTCCGGACGATGAAGGGGGTGACACTCCGGTCGCCTGTGCATATCGGGCAAATTGTGGCAAGAAATGTTCTGGATTCCGGAGCGGATATAACGGTGTGCCGGGACCTCTGATCTTCAAGGACTTCGGCACTCCCGCAGGAATTCCCGAAAAATCCCGTACTTCCTGTAAGAAATCGGGCTTCACGGCAAACGAGAAAGAAAGGGGCTGTTCCCCCGGTACCGGGAACACGCCGTCAGAACCTTATTATATGGATATGGAAACAACAAAATTCAGAACCTGGGCAGAAGTGGATTTAGATGCCCTGTTAGCCAACCACCGGGCCGTGAAGGCACACTTAGGCAAGGACACCCAGCTTTGCGCCGTGGTGAAGGCCGACGCTTACGGACACGGTGCCGTGCGGGTAGCCCATCTGCTGGAAAAGGAGACCGACTACTTCGCCGTGGCTATGGCAGAAGAAGCCTTTGAGCTGCGCCGGGCAGGGATAAAAGCACCCATTCTCATTCTGGGATTGGTGCCCGAAGAGCAGTTTGTACCGCTAATAAAAGAAAACATCACCCTGACTCTTGCCACCTATGAGGGAGGCAAGACCCTTTGCAAGGCGGCAGAAAAAGTCGGGAAACCGGCAAAAGTGCATCTGGCTCTGGACACCGGCATGGGGCGCATCGGATTTCTTCCGGGAGAAGGGTCAAAAAAGGAAATCCAAGAGCTTTCCTCCTGCAAGGAACTGGAGATAGAAGGTATTTTTTCCCACTTTGCGGGAGCAGATGAGGAAGACCTGTCCTTTGCAAAGGAACAGAACAAACGCTTTGACGCTTTTGTAAAGGAGTTGGAGCGCCTTGGGATCCACCCGCCGATCCTGCATCTCTTCAATTCTGCGGCGATCTGCAATTTTAAAGGACACTATGGCATGGCAAGAGAGGGATTGATCCTTTACGGTCTTGCCCCCTCCGAAGCGGTGCGGCCCAATCTTCTGCCGGTAAAACCGGTAATGACCCTGAAATCCCGCATCGTCCAGATCAAAAGGGTTCCGGCGGGCACGCCGATTTCCTACGGTTCCACCTTCGTTACCCCCACCGAAATGAGAATCGCCACCGTGGCCGTGGGCTACGGAGACGGCGTTCCCAGACTTCTTTCCAACCGGGGAGAAATGCTGGTGCGGGGAAAACGGGCAGGAATTCTCGGAAGAGTCTGCATGGACCAGCTGCTTCTGGATGTTAGCGATCCTTTTTTTGACACTCTGGAAACCGGAGAAGAGGCGGTTCTTTTCGGCTTTGACCACGGAAATTACTTAGACAGCGGTGAACAGATGGAAAAATGCGGCAGTATCAGCTATGAATTGCTGTGCAATGTGAACCGACGGGTGCCGAGAGTCTACATTCAGAACGGACAAATCGAAAGCATTGCCAACATTCTGCCGGAAGAAGTATGAATACAAAAGATAAGGAAAAAAACGACATGAAGACAATCCTCGAAACCTTGAGTGCTTTCTGCGGACAGGCCTTTGCCGCCTGCGGATACCCGGAAGAATTCGGCGCAGTCACCGAATCGGACCGCCCGGACATCTGTCAGTTTCAGTGCAACGGCGCCATGAAGGGTGCCAAGCTCTATAAAATGTCCCCCTTCAAAATTGCCTCCGCCGTGGTGGAAAAACTGCAGGGGGTGCCGGCCTTTGAAAAGGCGGAAATGGCCATGCCCGGTTTCATCAATCTGACCCTGAACAGCGGGTGGCTTTCGGAATTCGTCAACGAGACCCATCGGGATGAATACAAAGGAATCCCCCAGACGCTGAAAGGACAAACCGTGCTGGTGGACTACGGAGGACCCAATGTGGCCAAGCCCCTGCACATCGGACATCTTCGCTCGGCGATCATCGGAGAATCGGTCAAGCGGATCGCCAAAGCCGCAGGAGCGAACGCCATCGGAGATATTCACCTGGGAGACTGGGGCTTGCAAATGGGGCTCGTCATCACCGAACTGAAGGAGCGCCACCCGGATTGGCCCTGCTTTTCCCCCGATTTTGACGCCGAAAAGGAACCCATTCCTCCCATTGCCATTGAAGAATTGAACGAAGTGTACCCCTGCGCCTCCGCCAAAAGCAAAACGGATGCAGCCTTCTCCGCCGCCGCACACGAGGCCACGGTGCGTTTGCAGAAGAAGGACCCCGGCTTCTATGCGCTCTGGAAGGCCTTTATGGCCGTTTCCAAAGCCGATATGAAAAAAATCTACGACCGCCTGAATGTGAGCTTTGAATACTGGTACGGGGAATCCGATGCCGAGAACTATGTGGACGCTCTGCTTGAAGTTCTGCAAAGCAAGGGTCTGTTGGAGGAAAGCGACGGTGCCAAAGTGGTACAGGTCTCCAACGAGGAGGACACCGCTCCCATGCCGCCGGTCATTATCAAAAAATCCGACAATTCCAACATCTATGCCACCACCGACTTGGCTACCATGATCCAACGCCGCAAACTCTTTGACCCGGATGCCCTTTGGTATGTGGTGGACAAGCGCCAGGGACTGCATTTCACCCAGATTTTCCGGTGCGAAAAATTGGCGGGACTTTTGAAGGACGGCTGCTCCTGCGAGCATCTGGGCTTCGGCACCATGAACGGCGCCGACGGCAAGCCATTCAAGACCAGAGACGGAGGCGTGATGCAACTGACCGGGCTTTTGGACACAGCCTATGAAAAGGCTTTGGCCAATCTGGAGCCCTCCAAGTTTCAGAGTCCGGAACATCGGCAGCAGGTTGCCGACCGGTTGTCGGTGGCTTCCATCAAGTTCGGAGATCTGATCAACAACCGCAGCAAGGATTATATTTTTGATTTTGACCGTTTTCTCTCCTGCGAGGGCAAGACCGGAGCCTATTTGCTCTACACCATCACCCGAATCACCAGCCTTCTGAAGCGCACTTCCGAAGAAGTGCCGACGGAATTGGATGCTTCCCTCTCCCTGACACCGGCGGAAACCGCTTTGCTTCTCTGCCTTTCTTCCGCTTCGGAGAGCTTCAAAAAAGCCCTTGCCGAGCGGGCGCCCAACTACATCGCCGAAGCGGCGTACAGCATTGCCTGTGCCTTCTCGACCTTTTACCATGATGACCGGATTCTTTCGGAGGAGGACCCTCTGAAACGGAAGAACCGTCTGGCTCTTTGTGCTCTGACCAAGGAACGAATGCTGTTCTTGACCGATCTTCTGGCCATCCAGACCGTGGATGTGATGTGAAACTAAATAAGGGGGCTGTTAAAAAACTCGATGTTTTTTACAGCCCTCAAAAATGCCGGTGTGGATTCCGGCATTTTTGATGCGATCTTGATCGGTTTTGCCCTCTATTTTGTAGAAATTTCGGCGGATGTTGCGGCAAAATGACGGCTGAAAGCCGTCAAGACCAATGTCATCGGGGATGTTAAAAAACTCTTTCGGATTTTTTAACATCCCCTTGCTGTTTCGTTAATTTTCTACCGGCAGAACCGATGGTTCTTCCTTTTTCCGGAAGATTTCAGGAGCGGTGTGAAAGCCGAAATAATTGTTATAGACAATCATATCCGCCGTGTCATACATCCGGTATACAATGTCATATTCCGGTGAGTTCCGATCCAGTTTTCCCACAATGGCACCGTTTGAAAGTACCGTATAGTTTCTTTCGGTATTCAGCAAAACCCGACCCATTGCAAAAGAGTACTCCTCCTTCGGCACACCCAAAAGGTAGAGAAGAGTAGGAAGAATATCGACCTGTCCGCCGACCGTATCCACCGTCCGGTGGGCAGTGGCGCCCGAAGGATCGTAAATGATCAGCGGAACGGTATAATACTCTTCGCTGTCCAAAAAGGCATACTCCTCGTTCTCCTTGGCCAATTTCTCGGCCTCCGTGGGATAGTACTTGTGAATACCGGTGTGGTCTCCGTAAATCAGAACCACCGTGTTCTCCAAAAGCCCTTCCCTTTCGGCCGTATCCAAAAACTGTCCCAATTGAGCGTCCACATAATGCAGACAGTTCAGATACCCTCCTACATAGTCCGCCTTCCTTTTCTCCCCGGTCCCTTGGGGAAGCACCAGCTGTTCTTCGGGAAGGTCCTCAAAAATGAAGGTATACGGCATATGACTGGAGCACAGCACTGTATGGGTAAACTGCTTTTTTTGGGGATCGTTCCGGCGCAATTGCTCCAGAACCTCGTTCAGCGTATAAGAATCCGCCACATAATTGTAGAGATAGTCCTGCTCGTTTTCTGAACGAAGCAGATGGAAATTGCAGGAAGGATCCTGCTCATCGGTCACATACCCGAAAACGCTCTTGTAGACTTTTTCGTAAGGCCAAACGCAATTCGGCCCTGAACCGTTATAACATACCGTGTTGTATCCCTTTTCACGCAACAGCGCCGGCATAGAGGGAAGCGTTCTGTTGGAATAGTAATAGAAGAAAATATCAGTGGTGGGCAAAATGGAGGTGTTGATCATCAGATCGCAATCCGAACTGTTCCCCGATTTCACCTGATCGTATATTCTCGTGAAGCAGAATGAAGATGCGCTTTTCTCCATCAGTCGGTTCAGATTCGGCGTAATCTCTTTTCCGTTGATCCTCTGCCCCAGAACGCACTGCTCAAAGGACTCCAGTTGAATCAGCAAAACGCTTTTTCCTTCATACATTCCGGCAAATTCATTATCTGCAAGTTGCTCTGCATTATATCCGTAAAATTCTTCAATCTGAGGATATTTCTCCTCCGGAAGATGATCCGGTATCTGATGGTCACTGCACGCAGATTGCAAAGTTTCCACAAGGTCTATAGCATGGTATCCGATAGGCGTGAAATAAAAGGCATAATCCTTCTGATAGGGCGCATTGAATATCTGTCGGTAAGCCTTTGAAATTCCTTCTGAAAAATTCATCAAATGCAGCAGAGGCAAAAGGGCCAAAGCCAGCACACACGCAGAAAAGCAGAGAGAAAAATGGCCCAAACGGGAATGAAGAAGCCTTCTTCCAAAGCCTTTGCTCTTCTCCTGAAGAAGGAATATCTCCTTCCATTTTTCCTGTATTTTTTTTAAAAAAGCCGTTCTCTTTCTGTCGGTTCTTGGTTTCTCTTCCGAAAGCTCGCCCGGTTGCTCCCCCAAGTCTCCCTCCGGTGATTGCGCTCTCTTTTTCTTTAAAAAATGCCGTATCAGCTTTAAAGCAAGAATCAGAAGATAGTCTAAATAAAAAAGTATATCGTAAATCGAAAAGGTATCAATCACCGAGCGCAGGCTCAAATGTCCCTGCTCCGTGGCGCCTTCAACCAGAAGCAACAAACCGACCGAGGGCATCTCGGCACTGCTCCGGTAATAACAGGCATCGACCACACACAAAACGGTGAAAACCACGGAAACAATCACCGTCAGCCGTAATTTATTCTTCTCTTTTTTGAAAAGCAGTCCGGGGGACAGCAGAAGTCCTTCCACCAATAGCCCGAAAAAGATTCCGAAAACAATACACCACCCGCCCTCAATAAAAGAAGGACGGTAATGATTGTTCCCCCAGAGGAAGCTCTGCAACAACAGATTTTTCAAAAACATCCCCCAGAAGAGAATCGGGAAAAACAGCCGGACGGAAGAGGTATTTTCTATATATTTCAGAATCCTTTTCATGACTCACACTTCTCTCTCGGTTAAAATCAGATTTTCGCTTTTCAGTGTAGCATAAAAAACAAGAAAATGCAAGAAGTTTCCGCTGTCGACAAAGGAGAAAGCCACTGTTCGACAAAGGAGAGAGCAGAATTGCGGTAGCTTTGTTCGTCACTGAAAAAGCACAGACCGCACCGCCGCCGGCAGCCTTCCCAAAGGCCCCGATTCCTTGCCCGGATCTCAAATGGAAACACAAACCAAGGGGCTACAGCAGACGAGAAGTCGCCATAGCCCCTTGCGCATTCTTTTTTAATTCTTAATCGAGTTTATGCCATATTGTCCAACAGACAGGTCACATCGGCAATGTTGATAGTGCTGTCTTTGTCAATATCCCCAACACCGTCTTCCAAAGAGATCGCACCGGATAAATAGTCCAGCAAGGTAGACACATCGGCGATGGAAACCATGCCGTCACCGTTTACATCGTAAGGATCCCGTGCGGGTGCTTCCCCTTCCTTGGCAGAAATGTCAGCCACGCAGGCCCATGCGCTACCCTGCCAGGAAGTAATCACCACCTTGATGGCATCTCCTTCCACACTCTTGTCCAGCGTTACCAGGCTGCCGCCGTCTGTGCCGGTCATCGCCTTGACTCCGGAAGCAACCAGCGTTTCCACGCCGTTATTCACCACATAAATGTCATAGGTTCCGCGGGAACCGTCTTCATTGGTGGTGGTTCCTTCATCCTTGCACTGCACGAAAATTTCACTGACATAGGTCCTGACATTGAAATTCACCGTTACAGACTGCTCTACGCTCGCATTGTAACCGCTTCCGCAAACAGTCGTCTGATCGCCGTCCAACAAATTGGCCGGAGCGTTAATGCTGCCAAAGTTCGAAAATCCGGTGCAGGTGGCCGAAGACAGATAGATATTTCCGTTCTCATCGGCAGCAGGCTGTTCCACAACCTCCTTGCTCTCGTCGGTGCAGGGCTTTGCCATCATATCGGCCACGCAAGCCCAACCGGGTCCATACCAACTGGTGATCACCGCCGTGAGGCTTTGACCTCTGTAAGCCTTATCCAATTTTACGGTATTGCCTCCGTTGGGTCCGGTAATGGCTTTCACACCGGAAGCAACCAGGTTCTTACCCACATACAGATCATAGGTACCGTAGGAGCCGTCCTCGGCAGAAGATGTACCCTCATTCTTACACTGAATGAAAATCTCATCAATCAGGTATTCTTTCGCATAATTCACGGTTATAGCCTGTCTCACCGAAGCATTATAGCCGCTTCCGCAAACGGTACTCTGATTTCCGTCCAGCACATTGCTCGGATCATTCACAGAGCCGTAGCTGCTGAAGCCAACGCACTCCGCGCCCGATCCGTAAAGATACCCATTGGAGTCGCAATCGGAGGAAAGAAGCTCCATGTCAAAGATCATTCCGCCGTTTTTGTTTCCGATCTGTACACAGATCGTATTCTCGCCGTCCTGCAGAGCAGAAGGATCCAGGGAAACCAGCGTGTAAGTGCTGTATTTATACCCGCTTGCCGTCCAGACCTGTTCTCCGTTCAGATACACGATCGGGTCCTCATCATAGATGATGTTCATGACGAGATTAACGAGTGCTGCTGCATTTTCAACCGTAAAGGTCTTGCGCAGAAACAAAGTGAACCGACCGTAAGGAAGCTTGGTGTTTGCAGTGCTGCTGGTATACCAAGCACCGGCAAAAGGAGCCTGTCCTTCAACCCATTCAGCTGTGTCGGTCTTGTCCAGCCATCCGTCAGGAGCCGCTACATAATCCTCGTCCGCTCCGATTTCCGTACAAATGTACTCCCAGTTATCCCCTTTGTTCACGAAATAAGTGGTGGTAGAGGAGGATTCCGCCTGCGCATTGAAAATGAACAGCATCGTGAAAACGCTCATCAACAGCACGCATGCCAAAATTGCCGAAATTGCTTTTTTCATGGTATTCTCCTTGTCTTGAAATTATTAAGTATTAAGGGATGCGGAAAAAGGTGCACTTTTTCCTTTCTTCGCCCCCATCCTCCTTCATTATATCATGCCAGCTTCAAACTTTCAACTATTTTTACACTTTTTTCATACACATTTCCTACTGACTTTTTGACCTTTTCTACAAAAAAAAACAGGCACAGGAAGCACACGCTCCTGCGCCTGTTTTTCTGATTTTATTCGGTTGCCTTTGCCGGTCTTGCATTGCCCTCTTCGTCGTAGTAAGGTTCAATCATATATCTATCAATCACTTTGTAGGAGGCATAGTAGCTGGTAAACATGCCAAAACCAAAGAGAATGATCAACGGCAGGAGCACGCCCACCGACAGGAGGATCCCCGACGCCATGAACAGATACATAATGTACAGCGCCGCACATTGCCCCAGAAGCGCCATGAAATTCCTCTTGAAGCCCAGGAAGGCAAAAATCACCGAATTCTTGATGATCCGAAAAACACCAAGGTCAAAAGTGATAGCCAGCATATACATATACATTCTTGCGAACATATAAATGAAGAGAATCACGATCGAGAAGAAAAAGGATACGGTAAAAAAGAAGCTGGAAAGATAATTCAGATAGAAGGTGGAAATATCAAAAATCAGCACGCAAAGGAACAGCAGGTCCAGAATGCCCAGAACCAGTCCCTGTTTCCAGTTCTTTTTGATCGTTTGGAAAAAGTCGGAAAAGAGAAAGACCGGCTCCCCCCGTATGGCGCTACGCAGAATTTTGGCGCATCCGCAGTTTACCAGGCCGAAGGTGATAAACAGCAAGCAGGTCAAGGCGATGAACAGAATCAGCATCGGCTTGTTGAATTCATTTTCCACCACCGGCGTGCCGCTGACTCCATAGAACAGCGAAGAAAGAGGAGTCGGATCGCTGTGGGCAAGGGCCCCGTACAGATTGGAGAAGCCTAAGGTCTGAGGAGCAAGAGACTTATCGCTGATCACCCCTGTAAAGAGCGCCAGTCCGAAAAACATGGGGAAATTGCCCAGAACAAAGAGCAGGTTCACCGAGCAGATGGTAGACAACTTCCGCCCCAACAGCTTGAAATACCCCTTGAAATTCAATTTTGCCACATCCGCATCTGCTTTGGCGTCCTTTTTGTTCGTATCCCGGTTCAGCAGATTATACAGATTCCATTTCTTTTTCGCCATTTTTTATTTTCCTTCCAACATTGAGCATTGGGCCCCTTAAAAAATTCCCCCCCGGTTCAGGAAGTGAGTAACCGCATAGTCACCCCTCTTAAAAGATAAAAAAGAAAGACCAACCCGGTAAAAAACAACTGGTCACCCGCATACCGAAGGGTCGCCTTCCTGCGCACCCCCTTTTTGGCCGCCGCAAGATACAATTCTCCGAGCCTCGCCATGGAATTCAAACAGCAAAGGCTCAACGCTTCAAAAGCCAGCACCGCCACCGCCCACAACCGGGAAAAAGCATCCCCCGGAAGAGCCTTACACAGCGCCCCCACAAAGCATCCGGACAGTGCGCAACGGAAGGAAAGCAGGAGCACATTCCCTTCCCTCCCAAAGAGAAAAAAACCGGAGAGGAAGAAAAACAGGCAGGGCAACCCCTGAAAAAGCAACGCAAAAAACAGTGCTCTTGCGGAAAATTCCGCCGGAAACGCATGGGCAAAGCCGCCTGAAAGCCCTTTGAGCGTCTGGGTTTCCAAAAAGCAGACCCCGTACACAGCACCCAGCGCCAGCGCCGCCAGAAAGAACCACTGTCTCTTGCCGAATTGCCACATCACTCTGCTCATGTTCATCCCCCCTCGGGGAATTCTATGAACCGGCAAAAAATTCTATGCTTTCCTATTATAGCACAGCTTTCCGAAAAAGAAAAGAGTTTTTTTGCAATTTGTCAAAAAGCGGTCTCTGCGAACAAACAGAACCCGGCTCCCCGGAAAGCCGAAGAAGCCACAGCACTGACTCTTCCGGCGCCTTTCTTCGCCTGCGGTTGAGCGAGACTTCCGTTTTCCTGTTTCTGCAATAAATATCCCCCCCGTTTTACGGGGGGATATTTATTGTAATCGAAAACCACGCCATAGTGGCGTGGTTTTCGATTACAAAAAAACCGCAACGAAAAGCTGCGGTTCAAAAAAAGCAAAAAGCCTTTGAACGATAGCTCTCCACATTTCTGTGACAGTCTGTAAGATGTTCTCCCACAGCCCAGCCTGAAGAAGATTTCCGGTTCTTCCCGCTTCGGCAGGGTTCCCTTTCGCCGCACGCCCTCCGGGGGCTTTTTGCACGGCTACTCTTGTTCCCTGCGCCTCTATCTTTGTTCTGTATGTTCTGTATATCCTCTATGATTCCCCGCATCAAGAGCCGGGGAAGTTTTTTATAGCGCCATTATAATCATCTGTCCGGCATTTGTCAAGAACTTTTTTTAAAAAAATGAAAAATATTCTGTTCTGAAAGCAGAACCGGAAAATTTCCAAAATACGCGGACTGCACCGGAAGGCCTTTGGGTGCTTTCGGCTGAAAGCTCTTCCCTGCCCGTTTTTAAAAAGTCCCGTTCTAATTCCGACACTCCTGCCCCCCAAAAACACCGGAGACAATTTTCCCCATGCCGTTCCGTATATGGACGGCATGCTGTTTTTTCGGATGTTTTTCCTCAAACAGACGATCTTATCCGCAGATTGATTACCGCATCGGCGCAGAATTATTCCTTGCACAGAAATCCGACCAATTCCTCTGCCAGCTTCTTGATTTCAAAATCGGTGGTGTTGATGCACAGGTCGTAGTGGGAAATATCCTCCCATTTTTGTCCGGTAAAATAGCGATAATACTCTCTTCTGCCCTTGTCAATGTCCTCAATGTGCCGTGCCAACTGCCTGTCGGTCATCTCTGCCTCTTCGGGAGTTGCCTTTCGGCGACAACGGGCAATTCTGCCGGCCATATCCGCATAGACAAAAATGCGCAGCGGCTTTCTGTCTCTCAGAATATAATCGGCGCAACGACCGATGATCACGCAGTCGCTTTTGTCCGCCAGCTCGGTGATTAGGGCATGCTGTTCGCCAAAGATCTTAGACTGAAAATCCACACGCTGAAGAGGCTGGGTCATGAAGGAGCGCCCGATGGTGATGGGATAATAGACGATGGGCTTTTTCTCCACGATATTATTCACATATTCGGTGGCAAGTCCGCTCCTGGTGGCAATTTCGGTAATGATTTCGCTGTCATAGTAGGCTATACCCAGCATTTCTGCCAGGCGTTTGCCCAATTCCCGTCCGCCGCTGCCGAATTGACGGTTGATCGTGATGATTCTTCCCATAAGAACCTCCCTTTTTCAATATTTTATGATTTCAATAGCAGAGCCTCCGCCTTTCAGTAGGGCAGCAGGCCGAAATCCATTTTCAGTCCGAGGATGCGCCTTAGACTTTCATTTATGCGCTCTTCCGAAAGCCTCCCGGTTTCAAGGGCCTGTTCCACTCCGGCCACCGCCGCCTGAAAATCCCGGGGCATTAAAAGGATGTCCGCCCCGGCTTCTATAGCGCACACGGCAGCCTCGCCGTCATCAAACTGCTGGGTGATAGCACTCATATTCAGAGCGTCGGTGAGGATCACTCCCTGAAAGCCCATCTGCTTCCGCAAAAGCTCCGTGAGAATGGTTCTTGAAAGACTGGCGGGCCGTTCGTCTCCGGTCACTGCGGGCAGAGAAATATGCCCGACCATGATTGCAAAGCATCCCTCCGAAATTGCGTTCCGGAAGGGCAGAAGCTCGCATTCTTCAAGTTCTGCAAGGGTCTTGTTCACATAGGCGGTCTGCGTGTGAGAATCTTCTGCAGTATCGCCATGTCCCGGAAAATGCTTGAAAGTGGGACAGACACCGTTGCTTTCCAGCCCCTTTGCAAGGGCAATGCTCATATCGGATACCAGCTTGGGGTCACTGCCGAAGGAACGGTTGCCGATGACCGTGTTTTCCGGATTGGTCCACACATCCGCCACCGGCGCAAAATCCATATTGAATCCATAGTCTGACAGATACTTGCCGATCTTCCATCCGGCTTCAAACGCCTGCTGGGTCTGCTCGGTCTGGCCCACCTCAAACATGGGTGGCGTCGAAGGTACGGAAAATGCCGGATGATTTCCGATCCGTGCCACCCGTCCCCCTTCTTCATCCAAAGCAAGGAGCAAGGGCACGGAAGAGCATTCCTGCAAATCCTTCAAAAAGTTGGTCGTTCCCTCCGGATCAGACAGGTTGTCCTTAAAAAAAACCAATCCCCCCACCGGATAGTCCTTCAAGCCGGCGGCAATCCCCGCATCCAGAGCCGAAGCGGGAGACAAAGACCCCTTCAGCGCTTCCGGAACCACTACAAAAAGTTGACAGATTTTTTCATGCAATGTCATTTTGGAAAGAAGCTTTTCCGCTTTTTCCTCCTTTGAGTCTTCCGAAGAAAAGGAGCCGGGGGAGAAGTCGGAAGGGATAGAAATACCGGACACAACGGAAGGCTCGGATGCCGCAGAAGGTTCGGTCTCTCTGTCCGTTGAGCCTCCCGTAACCCCGTTGCTGTTCTCTGAAGAGCTACCCTTTGAGCCGTCCGGACCCTGGTTTGCGGTCTTGGCACAGCCCAAAAGCAAAATTCCGCACAGCGTGCACAGGCCGATCGTTTGAAACACTTTTCTTATACTCAAAATCTGTATCTCCTTATAAGGCTTTTCGGTTTTTATTTATAAGGTTATAAGAACTTTCCATTTTTATTTTAGCATATTTTGCATGAGAAATCAACCAAAAACAGTCCCTGCTTTGCAAAAAATATTTTTGAGGCGCAGAGAGAACGGAGCAGAGCCGATTTTTAATTGCTTTTCGGAAAAATCAAAACACCATTGCCACTCGAACTTTGAGAGTTCGGATTTCAATGGTGTTTTTACTGGACACAACCGGAAAGGGCGAAGCAGGGCGGGTAAATGCTCTGTCGTTGTCCTTCCATACCTGCCGGGAGGATGTGCCTCGTTCCCGTTTTCAGAGACGGATTCCGCCATTCCGTTGAAAGGTCGATTTCCTAATATCCTATTGCAATACAGCAGTCGTCTCTGCATACGGGAGTATCTTTAACATACCCAACAAACGAAAACATATATGTTTCACCCGATGAAGCCTGGAAGCCGTTACCCAGTACAATAGAGAAAGGGCTGTTGTCGTTTGGCAGATCCACAACTATATTCCGCATGACTTCCGTATAGCTGCCATCCGCATTTTTTCTGCTTATGGTAAGAGTAACTGCCTCAACCTTTTCATACCGCAAGGTTATAGCGGCATCGGTAATCCAACCCGCCTCGAAAACCTTTTCGGAAAGGTCGGCATCAAGGGCACAGACCGTCGTGTCAATACAGTCAAATTCTGCCGTTACACTCTTGGCTGTCGGATTCGAGCTTGACGAAACACCCGGCAAAAGCTCCACTCTGAATGCGCTCCGTCCGCCAACGCTGGTGATGGGCAACGGAGAATAAAGCTCTGACATGAATCCGCCGCTTGCTAACGGGGAAACGGTAATACATCCGTTGTTGCTGTAATACCGGATTCCGTCAATCTCAGCATACGAGCCGTCAGGAAATCCGCCGTCAACCGACAGCTTGATTGCGTAGATGTCATCTTCATATGCCGTATTGACAGTAGGCGTACTGCTTTTGACCGTAAGATTCATCGTACGGTCGGGTGGCTGTGTGCGCCGGCAGTTCGGCAGACAGAAATTGACAATTTACTTTTGATTATAAAGTTCTATCAACCTATTTACTTCGTTGAGTATTTCTGTAGAACTGCCAACATATACAACACCGACAGCTGCCAGTCTACTTTTTATAAAGCATATCTCGCCTGTTGTTGATAACTGAAAATAATACGATAAATCATATCTTTCCTTATCTTCGTGCACAAATGAAACCGTACATAAAAGGTCAAAATCAGCAGGTAAATCGTTGCTTTCGTGTGATTTTGTCAAAACAAGCTTATTGACCATATCAAACAATGCAGTCATATCATCGCAACCATAGATTGTCGCATAAGTCGTTGAATATCGGGACAGTTTTAAGTAATCAATATGATAATCGCTCAAAGAGCGTTCATTATCATTCCCAAATATACGCCACTCGTCCGGCGTGCCATCTTTTGTAATTTTACAACCCATAATAGAAAGGCAAGCAATCAAGACAATAGTTATACAGAAAAATGCTTTTTTCATGACAATAGACGAGCACCTCCCGGAATATCAGTTTATCGCTCTTTTTACCAATAAAGTAATTCGGCTTAATTTCAGTACGGTCTTGAAAAACTATCCTCTCTACTGCCCGAAGTGCAAGCAGGAAACGCTGATAGAAGCAGAGAACTTGAAAGTAACCGTTATAAAGAAACAGGAAAACTAATCTCTATATGTATGCCGCCGTGTATGGGTAAAACCATAGCGGCGGTTTTTCTTCGCCTATCGGCTGCCTCTGTCAAAGGATTTCTTTCGTGGCTTTTGCTGTCTGCCCTGCTCCTGCAACTGTCTGAGCCTGTTTCGGACGCTCTCCTTTTCGGGCGGTCTTGGCGGTCTGCTCTTTTGTTTCACCTGACGCTCCCATTCGGCAAGGTCACGGTTGTATTGTTCCACAACGGCTTCCGCCTCCCGATAGGTCGCCATGAATGCCTGCACATCGGGATAACCGTCCTCCCTGAGAATATCGGGGAGCTTATCCAGCCTGCGGTCAATTTCTTGCTCCGTCTGCTGTATCTGCTCGGTAAGGGCTTTGCGCTCCTTGCCCTTGAAAATCCCTGTTGTTTCTGCAAGCTGTGTTTTCAGCTTGGGCAGAATGTTGTCCTGCAAATTCCTAATCCCTCTTGCCTCATCCTGCACCCGTATCATTAGATTCCGCATGGTGCAGAACTCTGTCATATCAATATCCAGCGTGGGCTTCGGCGGTATCCCGTATTCACGGATAAGGTTTTGTAAAATGTCCTTCGCCTTGTTCACGATACGGCGGAACAGATTCGGCAGCCAGCCCTCGCTTTTAATGGATTGGCTAACCTTGTCGTGTATCTCGGTTTGTTTGATTTCCAGTATTTTAGCCTCCTCAATCCCCGATACAAGTGCCATGTCCGCTGTCCTGTTCCATTCCTGCCTTGTAGCGTTGTCGGCTGCAATCTCTTCGGCTTTGGGATTGTTCTTGCCTATTTTCTTTGTCGGCAGGTACACGCTGTTTTTGTCAAATACCTTCAGGTGCTGTTCAGGGTTTTCAATATGGAGATTGATAAGGTTTGTATAATCCTCTTTTACCTCCCGAAGAAAAGGCTCTCTCTTGAAGCGGTCATCCTTTACGGTGAACAGATGGCTTTCGTAAACCTCTCCCTTTTTGATAATGGTACAGCCTTTTCTTATCTGCCCGTCCTCACCTGTGATTTCCTTCTTGGTGCGTACCCGCTTGCCTGTTTCGTCAAAGAATACGCTTCTTGTGGCAATCTTCACATCAGGCTCAGGAAGCAGCTTCCTTTCGCTGAAAATCAGATGAATGTGGTAATTGGTCTTGCGCTTATTGTGGTGCAATGCCGACACACATTCCACGCCGTACCGCCTGCGGAACTCATCTGTAAAATCCTCAAGCACCTGCTGCGGCTCGTACTGCGTGTAAACTTCGGGCAGGGCGATAATCAGCTCCCTTGCCTCAATACATTTCCCCTCTGCGCCGCTGCGCTGGAACTCCTGCCGGCTCTCCCTTGCGAGATTATTCCAAAAGGCATTGTCGGCGGTGCGGTAAGTGGCGTACAGATTTTCCTGTCTTGCGTGGCTGGTGATATACGATATTCGTCCTTTGACATTAGGCAGCTTCGACATCTGTATGAAGCTGTGTCTTGCCATAATCCAACCTTTCTTTAAAATATACCGTTCTCATTTTGCAACCGTCTTGACGGTTGCTGCTGTTTCGGCGGCTTTGCTGACGGAACAGCGCCGTATCAAAAGCGGCAGGGATTTCCTGCAAGCGTTGATACGGTAGCTCCCCGCAGGGGCGAAATACCCTGAGTACAAATCGACAGATTTGTGCGAGGGGTGTATTTCGCTCTCAAACGCCGAGGGCTTTAAGAACGGTCAATCTACTCGGCGGACATCATTCTGATTGAGAAGATTTCTGCCTTGATTGACCGTCATAAAACGCTCCAGCGTGTCCCTTCGGATAATGGTCTTGCGCCCTACCTTTAAGACAGGCAGCTTGCCCCAGTCCACCAATTTCCGCATGGTGTTCCTGCCGATACCCGTACATTCGGCGGCTTCCTCGATGGTCATACCTATTTTAACTGCGTTCATTATCTCATCCTCCTTTTGAAATACTTGTTTTGCAACTGTACAATCCTAATTATACTTATTTTGCAATCTCGTGTCAACCTGTTTTGCAACTGTTTAGGAATTTTTTTAATATTTATCCCATTTCAGGGTTGCAATCTGCATTTTGATGTGCTATAATGATACTCGTCAGGAGGTGAAAACCTTGAAAAAAGAAATTGAATTCACCGCAAAACAAGTCGGTGAACGGGTAAAAGAGCGCCGAACAGAACTAAACCTTACCATGCCTGAGCTTGGAAAGCGTATCGGCGTAAACAAATCCACCATTCAGCGGTATGAAGCAGACGGCGTTGACCCGAAGCGTACTATGATTATCAACGGTCTTGCCGATGCGCTGCTTACCACTCCCGAATGGCTGACAGGGCTTTCCGAGGAAAAGGAATATGATGCCCGCACGCTCTGCCAAAAGGACATTGAGGAGCATATCAAAAAGTACCTTGATACGGTTTCCTCCACGGTCAGCGGAGAGCCGCACCAGCAGCTTCTTACCACCTTCCTCGGCAAGATGATTGACCTGTACTCGGTGCTGTGCCACTACTTTGCCAACGCTATGGCGGAGGTTGACCGTGTGGCGGAGGACGAGGGCTTGAAGCAGTCGATTATGCGGTATGCGATTGAGGTGGGCGCAATCGAAGAACGGGTCTACCGCAAAGAAATGGAAATACCTATCGAAGATATGAAGCGTTTTTTAGACGGAATTTTACATATCTACGATGAGGGACGCACCAAAGTATCTATGGGCGACCTCTTCGGGATAGTGACGGAAGCCGAAAACAGGCTTGCCGAAAAAGAAAATTCCGTGGCACCTTGACAAAAAAATATGCCGATTGAAACCAACCGGCAAAAGTGACATTCTTTACTTTACGCACACCATATGTCACAGTCCCGATTGCCACGGATAGAAAGGAGTTTTTATCTATGGCAAAAGGTTCTGTAAGAAAGAAAGGCAAAAAGTGGTACTACCGCTTCTATATCGAAGATGAAAGCGGCAATCTGGTACAGCGTGAATTCGTGGGAACAGAAAGCAAATCCGAAACGGAAGCCCTGCTCCGCAAGGCGATGGAGGACTACGAGGAAAAGAAATTCGTTGCAAAGTCTGAAAACGCCACGGTGGGAATGCTGCTGGATATGTGGGTGGAGGAAGAACTAAAGCCCGGCAGTCTCAGCAACGGTACGGTAATGGCATATCAGGGTACGGTAAACCGTATCAAGCAGCACCCTATCGGCAGCCGAAAGCTGAAAACCGTCACCGCCGACCATTTGCAGGCGTATATGGATTTTCTCAGCTTCGGCGGGACAAATCCCGACGGTACAACGGCAAAGGCACTTAGCAAAGGGTATCTGCGTTTGTTCTCGGCAGTCCTGCAAGGAGCGTTCCACTTTGCGGTATTCCCCAAACGGCTGATTACCTTCAACCCGATGCAGTATGTGGTATGGCGGGGCAAAAAAGAGGACTATGACCTGTTTTCGGACGAGGACGGCAATACCGATTCCACACCCACGCTCAGCCATGAGCAATATCTGAAGCTGGAGGAATTTCTGAAAAAGAAAGATAACCCCGCTTTACTGCCCATTCAGATTGCCTACTACACGGGGCTTCGCATCGGCGAAGTCTGCGGCTTGACTTGGCAGGATGTCAACCTTGACAAGCAGTACCTTACGGTGCGCCGCAGTATGCGCTACAACGGGGCAAGGCATAAAACCGAGATAGGAGCGACCAAACGGAAGAAAGTCCGTACCGTGGACTTCTGCGACACGCTGGCGGCGATCCTCAAAGCGGCGAAAACCGAACAGCACAAAAACCGCCTCCAGTATGGCGGGCTTTACCACCTCAACTACTACACCGAGGTGAAGGAAAAAGACCGTACTTACTACGAGGTTTACAGCCTGCCGAGGACAGATGAAATCCCAGAGGGGTACAAGGAAATATCCTTTGTCTGCCTCAGACCTGACGGCGCATACGAATCACCGAGTACGGTAGGGATTATGTGCAGGACGGCAAGCAGAAAGGTCGAGGGCTTGGAGGGCTTTCATTTCCACCAACTTCGTCACACATTCACGAGCAATCTGCTCTCAAACGGGGCAGCGCCGAAGGATGTGCAGGAGCTTCTCGGACATGCCGATGTCAGTACCACAATGAATATTTACGCTCACGCTACAAGGGAAGCGAAGCGTACTTCCGCAAGACTGCTGGATAAGGTGGTCGGCGGAGAGTAAAAAACTTTCCCTTGTTTCGGCTCGTAAGGGCAAAAACAAGGGAAAATACATAAGGTTGGAACACAAGATAGGCGAAATGCCTTGAAAATACAGCGTTTTCAGAGGGTTTAACAGATAAACTGGAATTTGTCAATCAAACGCAAGCAGGTTTCCGATGGGAATTGAAAAGCCAAGAGCCTTGTACATCTGTACGTCGCAATCTGCACATCCGACTGTTAGTGAGGAAACTCCGCTTTCCAGACGAGCAAACTGAACCAATTGATGCGCTATGCCTTTATGCCGGTATTCAGGGAGTATGTAGAAGTCCTCAAACACACCGCTTGGAAGATAATTGAATGTTGAAAAGCCAACCGTGACTGAACAGCAGCCAATTAAAGCCTTTTCATCATACGCGCCAAAGAAAAGGATACTGTTTGCTTTGATTGCTTCCGTCATCCGTTATTTTCCCGCTAAATCAGGTTCATCTTCCTTGATTTCTTCTTTGTATAACCTTTGCAGTTCCCACAATGCTTCAATCTGAGAAGCATCAATTCTCTTATAATCCATCGTTATCCTCACAAATCCCGATTTGTCGTTATCCTATTATATCATAAATCTTCCCATTTGTCAACCGCTTCCGCTTACATTCCGCCCATGCCCTGATCCATGTCCTGCAGGACATCCTCCAGGGTATAGCCTTCTTCCATACAAACAAAGCCGAGACCTTCCACAAATTCGCCGTCATTGTTTTCGGCTATTGATTCACCATAGCCCTCGTAATCGAAAAACTCGTCAATTTCATAGGGCAAGGAACAGTCCAGCTTGTTTTCCAGCCACCATGCGCCGAGGTTATTTGCGTCCCGCACACCCGGAGCATACTCGAAAAGCTCCATCGATTCCGCAATCCGGCACACTTCGCAGGAGGTGTTGGCGTTTGCATACAGTACGGCTGCCGTGAATTTGTCCAGGTCCCGGTCGGGTATTTTTGCGGCAGCATGGCATACCTCGTTGAACGCCTCCAAGCCCTCGTCGTTCAGAATGCGATCCATCACTTCGGAGAGCGGTTTCCCGAATCGGCTGCAGCTCATTTGAATGTGGCAATCGTCGAGGCTGTCTGCGCCCAACCGTTCCAATGCAAATTCGATGGAGGATTGCTCACACGGGGGATAGACGAATTCCGTTCTTCCTCCGTGACAGATTGCCACACTGGATTCCTCGGGACCGCCACAGAGATATTCGGGGAAGGTGATGCCGTCGTAGACTTCCTCCCACGGCACTTCATCGTTGATGAACATCAGACCGTAGTCGGTCCAGATGCCGCGCTTGCTGTTCAGCAGGGCGCGACCTTCTTCGGCTCGTTTGGGATCGCGGTATTCCTCGTTGGAACAGCACCCGCCGTGAATATCCATGTAGTGCTCAACTCCTACCGTCTGTATATCCGAGATGTTCTGAATCAGCGTGATCCTGCCGAGATTGAAAGTGTAGTTGATCAGCTGCCTGAGGTCCTGTGTATCAAAGCGGGATGCAGCCGCAAGCAGTTTTCCCATCTCGGTTCCGTCAAAGCTGTCCATCCGTTTGGCGAGGTAGTTCAGTTCATGGATGTTGACGTAAGTGCCTTCAATGGGTTTCAGTCCTTTGGGACCAACGAGATTATTGATGAAAACCGTAGCTTTGTGTCCGACCTCATTCTGTTCCGTCAGTCGCATGATCTCATCATCGGAACATGGAAATGATACGGTTTCAATATGGTTGACACCTGTCAAAAGGGTTGCTTTGATCTGTGTCATTTACATTCCTCCCATCGTCATGCCGTGTGTATGCGGCATTTCACTGAATTCATCCGAATTGCGGACAAAGTAGCTGTCGCCGCTGTTCCAGAAGTGGACATTCATAATGCCGTCCGGAATCCTGATATCCTGCTGTTCGGCTCCTTCGCCCAGCCCGTCCGAATTCTGACCGGTGATGAATTCCTTGAGTTCCGCTTCTTCATCTTCTGTCAGCGGCTCGGTCAGCGTTGTACGCACTCTGCCGAAGAGGACTCCGTCAAAACTCTCAAAATCCCATTTCAGCGACTTGATCTTTGCGACCGCCGAATTGCTCCCGTCAAAGTATTCTGCCATGTCGGTGTCGTCACTTGCGGTGTAGGCATCAAACATGGCTCTGATCTCATCGGCATAATTATCCGCAAATCTGCCGTCAAGCTCACTGTCGGAATCGTAGTCAAGGTCACCGTATTCGTTGTATTCACAGATCGATACCGTCAGAGGAAAATAGTAATCCTCGGTCACATACTTCGGCTGAAAGTCCATGACCTTTTGGCAGAGAGAAGAAAGATTGTCCGGGGGATTCTGCGACAGCTCCGCCTTCAGTTTTTCCTTCTGCGTTTGAGGCAGCTCCCGATAGAGATCGAGCGTTGTGTTGACACTGCCGAGGCTGTCTTTGGGAGTAACCAGTGCCGTGAGTTCATTTTCAAAGTCACTCTCGCCAAATAGCTTCACTTTGATATAATCTTCTTCCTCGTCCGAGCAGGGGATGATGTATGCCGGAGTTCTGACACCGATCCGACTCAAAGAGCCTGCAAGCTCCATTCGGGAGGTCGGCAGTTCAAGGACGGCGGTCTGATCGTTTCTTGTGATGATTGCTTTCATGTTCGATTTTTCCTTTCGTATAGAATTCATAGATTTCTTTGTCGTTTTCATTGAGGACGGGGGAGCGCGTGCGAATCTTATCTTCCAGACAGCAACACCGGAGGGCACGGCATTTTCTGCGTCGGCAGTACAGGCAGTAGCGGCAGTCGCAATCTTCTTTTTTATAAATGTAACCGATGACGAACCTCCTTTCAGGCAGACACAAATATTTAACAAACAAAAATACGAAAAAAGGGCAGAAGGTGCGTAAAATCATCGCACTTTCTGCCCTTAAAAACGGGTACTACAGGGTTCAAATCCTGTCCGAAGCCGTTTTTTTGAAATGATATCTTTTTTTCTGCACTCTGTATCCGCAAACCTCATAATTGCGAAAAAGCGAGAAAACGCGAGAAAAACCCCCGAAATCTCACGATTTCGGGGGTTCGAAGCCATGATATCTTTTTTGGCTTCACAATATGGTTGCGGGGATGGGATTTGAACCACATGACCTCCGGGTTATGAGCCCGACGAGCTACCAGGCTGCTCTACCCCGCGATATAGAAAGCAGAAAGAATAAAGACACGGCATGGTGCCGGTGACCGGGGTCGAACCGGTACGAGAGGTAAGTCTCACGGGATTTTAAGTCCCGGGCGTCTGCCAATTCCGCCACACCGGCATTACCAATCGGCAGGGAAGAGTATAGCACGAACAGGGGACTTTGTCAAGGGCTTTTTGAAAATATTTTGATTTTTTCGTGTGACCTGAAATGACAGGATCCGAAGAGCGTTTTTCTTTTGGCGGGATTCATTTTAACATTCAAATCGACAGAAGTTTCGGACCTTTTTTCAAAATGTTGGTTGGTCACTGATAAGTTACACCGAAGCGCAAGAAACTGTTTTGGAGAGATCCGGGTAAGCGGACGCAGGGGAAGTTGTTGCATTGGCGAAGGCGGACAGTGAACGGGGCCTTAAAATTCTGAAATGAAGAGAGGACCCCAAAATGGTGTTCCTGCTGTTCAATTGCCTTTTTGCCCTGTCCTTACGGTTTCATACTACATATCCTTGAGATTATACCAGGTATCGAGGTAGTGTATTGCAACTCCGTACCCTGAAATTTCTTCGTCCTCAAGAAGCTCCAAGAGCTTTTCAAGCTCTTTGTTCATTTTTTCTTTTTCTTCTTCTTTGAATGAGACATGGTCTCCTTCAAGTGAATATGTCTCAACGCCGCATACAACACGGCAACCGGATAAGCGAGCAAAAGCTATTTCTTCCGAACTGATTTGCAAAATATCCTCTGCGCTGTCTCTGTAGGACATGATACAAAGCGTGTCCACATATCTTGATAAAACAGAAATAACATTTTCACTTTCGCCCTTCTCGTTGATCACAGTATCCCTATCGGAATCAAACCAAAACGGTATATCGATTTCAAGCTCATATCCCTCTTCGTGTATTCTGTTGCTCGCTTTTAGGACTGTATCGCAGTAACGCTGAATATAATACGGTCTGTTTTCAAAAAAATCTTCAAGCTGATGAGGCTCAATGTCCAGGTGCATTCCGTAAAAACCGCTGCCTTTTTCTCGGGTATTCTGATATTCCAAAAACCGTTCAATTGCTTTTTCAAGACCCACATTGCCCTCAAGTATCCAGGATGCATCCCCCGTCAGATAGGATACCCGCATACTGTATTTCTCGGCAGATGCAAACATTTTATCCAGCGTGGCGGCATTATAGGTCCCCTGGCAGAAATATAGTTCGTTTACCCCGTTTTCATGAAGAAAAGTAAAATATTTTTCTCTGTCCGATTGGGTAACAACGCTTCCCGCATTCCACCACCAGACGGCTTTGGATACAAATTTTCCGTCTGTCGGTGTATCATCGGTTGAGCTGCTGCTATTTGGTTGGTCATGCGTGCTTATATCATCACCCGATGCGGTTATCTGCTCGGTTATCTGCTCGGTCGTCCGGCCCGCCGTATCTTCCGACACTGAAGAAGATTGGGTTCTTTCCGTCCTGTTCCCGGAGCAGGATGAAAGGACGAAAATCGTTATTGAAAAAATGATCAATATACGCTTCACAACATCACCGCCTTCTGTTACCATTATAACTGTCAGCAGGATGTTTGTCAAGTTTTCAGTGAAAAGGTTCTTGTTTCATTCCTTGCGCTGAAAATTTTTTCCGGCAAGCGGAACGATTTTCCTTGATGTTGTACCGTTCAAACAACCGCCGGTGAAGTTTCGGGCGTTTTTTTCAAAACGGCTTGCAAAAAGCGTAAAAATATGCTAAACTATACTCTGACCTTCTGTGCATTCAGACGGCAGAATTTTCTAAAAGACCGGAAAGCGACCGATAGGATTTATGGAAAGAGAAAAGGTGCTGATTCCCCAAGAGGAAATCGCAAAGCAATACAACTACATGGAGCAGATCAGGCTCTTGAACGAAGGAAAAGAGCTGTATGCCGTGGTAAAAACCTATGGCTGTCAGCAGAACGAGGCCGACTCTGAGCGTCTTGCCGGTATGCTTCGGCAGATGGGATATGTGCTTTCAGAGGAAGAGGAAAAGGCGGATCTGATCCTTGTAAATACCTGTGCCGTCCGGGAACACGCCGAATTGAAGGCTCTTTCGATCACCGGTCAGTTCAAGCATCTGAAGGAAAAGAACAGGAGCCTGCTGATCGGCATCTGCGGATGCATGGTGTCCCAGGAGCACCGGAAGGACGACATCAAGATGAAGTATCCCTATGTGGACTTCCTGTTTGGTACCTCCATGCTCTACCGGTTTCCCGAGATTCTCTATTCCAAGATGAAAACCGGAAAGCGGCAGTTTTTCCTGGACGAAAGCGAAGGAAATATTGCAGAAGGCCTGCCGGTGTACCGTTCCAGCCGCTTCAAAGCATGGGTTTCTATCATGTACGGCTGCAACAATTTCTGCACCTACTGCATCGTGCCCTATGTCCGGGGAAGAGAGCGGAGCCGCAATCCGGAGGAACTGTACAGCGAGGTGCGTCAGCTGGTCGAAGACGGGGTAAAGGAAATTACCCTTTTGGGTCAGAATGTGAATTCCTACGGCAAGGATCTGCCCAAGCCCCTTTCCTTTGCAGAGCTTTTGCGGAATATCTGCCGTATCGAAGGGGACTTTACCCTGCGCTTTATGACCAGTCATCCCAAGGATGCCACCAAGGAGCTGATCGATGTGATGGCGGAAAACCCCAAGATCGCCAAGGCGTTCCATTTGCCTCTGCAGTCGGGCTCTAATCGGATTCTGCAAAGGATGAACCGGCACTATACAACTGAAAGCTATCTGTCTTTAGTCTCCTATATGCGTAAAAAAATGCCGGATATTGCCTTGACCAGCGACATCATTGTGGGCTTTCCCGGCGAAAGCGAAGAGGACTTCGAGGCTACCTTGGAGGTGCTGGAGAAGGCGGAGTATGACAATATTTATTCCTTCATTTACTCTCCGAGAAAGGGTACTCCGGCGGCGGAAATGCCCGATCAGATCCCGCCGGAGGTGTCCTCCGCCCGCTTTGCCCGGTTGCTTGAAAAGCAGATGGAGATTTCAAACCGGAAAAATAAGGATTATACCGGTTGTGTATTGAAGGTGCTGGTCGAGGGGCACAGTAAAACCGATGAAAGCAAGCTGACCGGCAGGAGTGAAAAAAACAGGCTGGTGCATTTTGAAGGACCGGACGAACTGGTCGGGCAATATGCCCATGTACGCATCACCAGAACCGAGACCTTCGCCCTGTTCGGCATACTCGAAAAATGAGAAAGGAACGATATATTTATGGAATTGATGGAAATGGCAAAGCTCGTGGGCCTGGCAATCAAGGAAAGCGAAGAGGGCAAAAGAGCCGAGGAGATGAAAAAGGCCTACGAAGAGGACGAAAAAATCGTGGCGCTGACCACCGAATTTGATGTTCAGCAAAAGGCTTTGGCCGCCATGGTGGGCAACGAAAACGCCGACAACAATCTGACCGAGGCCATTCAGGCACGGTTGAGCGAGATTTACGAAGAGGTGCTGGCCACCGAGGTGTATAAAGCTTACGAAGCGGCCCAGAAGGATTTGGGCAGACTGATTGACAAGGTGAACAGCGTAATCATGGGGCAGGTCAGCGGCAATGTAGAGGGCTGCACCCACGACTGTTCCTCCTGCAGCGGCTGCCATTGAGAGACCGGAGGTTGGTTCTGCGGAATTTCAGAGAAAGGAACAGACAGAATTATGGCACTTTCCCCCATGATGCAGCAGTATCTTGAAGTGAAAAAACAATATCCGGACGCTCTGATTTTTTACAGGCTCGGCGATTTTTACGAGATGTTTTTTGACGATGCCAAAAAGGCATCCAAAGAGCTGGAGTTGACCCTGACCGGAAGAGACTGCGGCCTGGAAGAGCGGGCGCCCATGTGCGGTGTGCCCTACCATGCGGCCGACAGCTATATCGGAAAGCTGGTGAACAAGGGCTATAAAGTGGTGGTCTGTGAGCAGATGGAGAATCCGAAGGATGCCGTCGGACTGGTGAAACGGGATGTGGTGCGCATCGTCACGCCCGGAACCGTCACAGACAATACCCAGCTTGAGGAAGGGGAAAACAATTATATCTGCGGAATTTACGCCTATCCGGCAGGCATGGCGCTGGCAGTGGCCGATATTTCCACAGGAGAGTTGAAAGGAACCTTTTTTGAAGAGGATGCGGAAAAACGCCTTTTGGATGAGCTGGCGGCGTATGACCCGCGGGAAGTTCTGTTCAACCAAAAGGCAGAAGAAGCGCCGGTGCTTTTCGGATTCATTAAAGAGCGGCTGCATTCCAAGGTTTACGACCGGATGCCTGTTTTTGAAAACGCTTCTGCCTTTGCCGCCTTCACCCGATTCATCGGAAGTCCCTCCGGGTACCCGGAGGACGAGCAGAATGTGGTGGTGGCGGTGGGCGGACTTCTTTCCTACATTTCAGGCTCTTTGAGGCAGGCCACCTTCCGGGCAAAGGAACTGCGCATCTACAAGGAAGGGCAGTATCTTTCCATGGACAGCAACACCCGAAGAAATCTGGAATTGTGCCGTACCATGCGGGATAACGAAAAAAGAGGAAGCCTGCTTTGGGTTTTAGACCGCACCAAGACCGCCATGGGCGCCAGACTTCTCCGGCAATATGTGGAACAGCCCCTGATGAATCAGCGAAAGATTCTGTACAGACAGGGAGCGGTTGTCGAGTTTTTCGAGAATTATCTGCTTCACTCGGAATTGCAGGAGCTGCTTTCCGGCATCAGTGATCTGGAACGGATTTCCAGCCGGGTGGTTTTTGGGTCCGCCGGGGGAAAGGATCTGCGGGCTCTTGCGAACACAATGAAACAGCTTCCTGCCGTCAAAGAGCAGTTGAAGGAGTGCAAAAGCGAGGCGTTAAGGGATCTGTACGACCGGGTGGATCCGCTTTCGGATCTGTGTGCGGTTTTAGACAGAGGCATCAAGGAAGATCCGCCTTTTTCGATTCGGGAAGGGGGCTTTATCCGGGAGGGCTATAACGCCGATGTGGACCGGCTCCGGGAGATCATGGGCAATGCCGGCGGATACCTGAAAAAGATAGAAGAACGGGAAAAGGAACGGCTGGGCATCAAAAATCTGAAGGTGGGCTATAACAAGGTTTTCGGGTATTACATCGAAATTTCCAAGGCCGCCAATGAGGGACTGGCTGTTCCCGCTGACTATGTACGCCGTCAGACTCTGACTACCGGCGAGCGCTACATCACCGAGGAACTGAAAAATCTGGAAAGCACGATTTTGGGTGCGGCGGATAAGGATGCGGCTTTGGAGGGCGAGCTTTTTGAACGGATGTGCGCCCTCTTGACCGAAAATCTTGAAAGAGTACGGAAAAGCGCCTCGGCTTTGGCAGAGTTGGATGTGTATCTGTCCTTGGCTCAATGTGCCGCCGACAACCGGTATGTATGTCCGGAAGTGACCTATGACGATGTGATCGAGATCAAGGACGGCAGGCATCCGGTGGTGGAAAAATTCATGAAGGACGCCGCCTTTGTTCCGAATGACACCCGCTTGGATACCGGAAGCAATCGGCTTCTGATTATCACCGGCCCCAACATGGCGGGAAAATCCACCTATATGCGGCAGGTGGCCCTGATTACCCTTATGGCGCAGATCGGCTCCTTTGTGCCGGCAACCGAAGCACGCATCGGCATTGTGGACAAGCTGTTCACCAGAATCGGCGCTTCCGATGATCTGGCATCGGGCACCTCCACCTTTATGTTGGAAATGAACGAGGTGGCCAACATTCTGAAAAATGCGACCAAGCGCTCCCTCATCATTTACGATGAAATCGGCAGAGGCACTTCCACATACGACGGGATGTCCATTGCCAAGGCCGTGGCGGAATATACGGCGGGCAAAAAGCTGGGGGCCAAGGCTCTGTTTGCCACCCACTATCATGAATTGACCTCCATGGCCTCTGGGGAAAAGGGCATTGTAAACTACCATATTGCCGCAAGAAAGAAGGGCGACACGCTGGTGTTCCTGCGCAAGATCCTTCCGGGGGCGGCGGATGACAGCTACGGAATCGAAGTGGCCAAGCTGGCAGGAGTGCCCAATGAGGTGATTCGCCATGCAAGGGAAGTGCTGAAGGAACTGGAAGCACAGGGCCAAGCCGACGGCGGGGGCAGAACCGCCCGGCCGGAGGAGGAGAACCGGACCTTCGGGATTGAAGAACGGCTTGAAAGCGATGTCTGTGAAAAGCTTCGCTCGGTGCAGATGGATATGATGACTCCCCTTGAGAGCCTGAATCTCCTGTATGAATTGAAAAAAATGCTGTCGTAAGAGCGACATTTATAAAAAATACGAAAGAAGGGAGGAACCGGGATGGCCAAGATCAACATACTGGATTTTCAGGTGGCGAACATGATCGCTGCCGGGGAAGTGGTGGACCGACCCGCTTCGGTGGTCAAGGAGCTGGTGGAAAACAGCATTGATGCGGGCGCGACTGCGGTGGATGTGGAGATCCGCCGGGGAGGCGTCAGTTACATCAGAGTCACGGATAACGGCTGCGGCATGAGCAGGGAAGATGCGGAGCTTTGTTTTTTAAGGCATGCAACCAGCAAGATCAAAGAAGCCAAGGATTTGGACGGAATCCGGACCTTGGGCTTCCGGGGGGAAGCTCTTGCGGCCATTTCTTCGGTTTCTCAGATCGAACTGTTCACCCGCCCCGAAAGGGAGCCGGTGGGCACGAGGATTGAGTGCGCCTGCGGCCGGATTACCGAGGTGGCGGATGCCGGATGCAAAAAGGGAACCTCGATGCTCGTGAAGGAGCTTTTTGCCAATGTGCCGGCCAGACGAAAGTTTTTGAAACAGGATCGCTCGGAAGGAATGGCGGTGGCCGCCGTGGTGGAAAAGGAAGCGCTCGCTCATCCGGAGGTGTCCTTCCGGTTCACAAGCGACGGCACGCTGAAGCTTCAGACCGCCGGCGACAAAAAGCTGTACAACGCCATTTATGCCCTGTTGGGCAGAGACTTTGCCAAAAAAACGATTGCCGTAAAGGGAAAAAGCGAGGCTGTGGAGGTTTTCGGATACATCGGCCAACCGGACAATGTGCGGGTAAACCGGAATTATCAAAACTTCTTTATCAACGGCAGATATGTGAAGTCCCGCACGGCAACAGCGGCGTTGGAGCAGGCGTTTTCTTCCTTCATGGAAAGTGAAAAATTTCCCTGTTGCGTTCTGAATATTGTCCTTCACCCGGCTTTGGTGGATGTGAATGTACATCCCACCAAGCTGGAAGTGAAATTCTCCAATGAAAAGGTGGTTTTTGACGCCGTGTATCTGGCGGTACGGAATGCGCTGCTCTGCGACACCACCCGTCCGGAGCTTCCGATGGAGAAAAAGGACATAAAGGAAAAGGCTATAGCGACGCTCAATCGCTTTTCTCCGGTTTACGACCGTATTTCCGACGGAAAATCGGAGCAGATCGGAATCTTTTCCGGTTCCGCCGGACCCAAAGAAAAGGCGGATGGAACGGAAATCGCCGAAAAGGCCAAGCCCGATGAGGTGCCGAAGGTCCCTTTTGACGATCTGCCCTTTATTTTTGAGGATATTGTGAAGGAAGTGGCCAGACAGGAAGAGGAAAAAACCGAAAAGGATTCCCTCCCTCCGCAAAATCAAGAATCGACGGTATCCCCGGAACCGAAGGACGAAAGAAGCATACCGGCTCTCGGCGGTTTCTCTTTGGCGAAAGAAGAAAGGCCGGAAGGGCAGGAGAGGACGGCCAGCGGAGCGGAGTTGCTTCCGGAGTTTTCTTGCAGAAAAGAGCCGTCCGACAACAACCCGGAAGCCCCGGATTCCCGGAAAAGGGAGAGCCGGCCGCTTTGGAAAAGGGAGTCTGAAATTTCTCCGGAATTGCCCGGAAACCCCACCGGGGAAATTCCGTCCGAAAAGGAAGAATTCCGATTGATCGGCACCGCTTTTGACACCTATATTCTGGCGGAGGTGGGGGACAAATTGCTGATGATCGACAAGCACGCCGCCCACGAGCGGTTGCTGTTTGAGAAAATGAAAAGCAATCTTTCGGCTCCCGGAAAGCACTATACCCAGTTGTTGCTTCTTCCCGAAACGCTGGAGGTGGGCAAAATGGAGTGTGCGGCGGCCGCAGAATACGAAGAGAGCATTGAAAAGGCGGGATTTCTCTTTCAGATCAATGAGGGAGAGGATTCGGCGGAGATTTCCGGAATTCCGGGGGGATTGGAAAAGGAACAGGCCCTGATCCTTTTCGGAGAGATCGTCACCAGGTTGGCCTCGGGAGAAGGAGATGCGGAGCTTTCCAAGGAGACCGCCTTTGAAAAGGCGTTGTATACCGCTTCCTGCAAGGCGGCAATGAAGGGCTCCCGACAGGATGACGAGGTGCATTTGAAGTATATCGTCAGGGAGCTGTTGCGCCTCCCGGATATTCGCTACTGTCCTCACGGAAGACCCGTGGCCTTTGAAATTCCCAAGGGAAGTATTGAGCACAAATTCAAGAGAAGTTAGATAGGAAATCGGTTGTATGTTCAAGGTTTTGAAAAAAGAGGGCCATGCCCGCAGAGGCGTGATGGAGACGGTACACGGTACCATACAAACGCCGGTGTTCATGAATGTGGGCACCTGTGCGGCGATCCGGGGGGGCGTGTCCACCATGGATCTGAAGGAAATTCGCTGTCAGGTGGAGCTGTCCAACACCTACCATCTGCATATCCGTCCCGGCGATGACCTGATTTACAGAATGGGCGGTATACGGAAATTTTTCAATTGGGACCGTCCGGTACTGACCGATTCCGGGGGATTTCAGGTGTTTTCCTTGGCAAAACTCCGGAAGATCAAGGAGGAAGGCGTCTATTTCCAGTCTCATATCGACGGAAAGAGGATTTTTATGGGGCCGGAGCAGTCCATGCAGATCCAGTCCCACCTTGCCTCCACCATTGCCATGGCGTTTGACGAGTGCATTGAAAATCCGGCGGAATACCGCTATGTAAAGGCGTCCTGCGACAGGACTTTGCGGTGGCTGGTGCGTTGTAAGGCCGAGATGGCACGACTGAACAGTCTGCCGGAAACCATCAATAGGGACCAGTTGCTTTTCGGTATCAACCAGGGAAGCACCTACAAGGATCTGCGCATTGAGCACATGAAGGCCATTGCCGAGCTGGAGCTGGACGGCTATGCCATCGGCGGCCTGGCCGTGGGGGAAAGCGCCGAAGAAATGTATGAAACCATTGAGGCGGTGGAGCCCTATGCCCCTTCCGATAAGCCCAGATACCTGATGGGCGTGGGCACGCCGGTGAATATACTGGAAGCGGTATACAGAGGTGTGGATTTCTTTGACTGCGTCATGCCCAGCCGGAACGCCCGTCACGGAAATCTTTTCACCTGGAAGGGGAAGATGACCCTTTTGAACGAGCAGTTTTTCGACGATCCTCGCCCCATAGACCCGGATTGCGGGTGTCCTGCCTGCCGCCACTACAGCCGTTCCTATATCCGGCATCTGTTCAAGGCTAAGGAAATGCTGGGTATGCGCTTGGCGGTGCTGCACAACCTGTATTTTTACAATGAGCTGATGGAGAAAATCCGGGAAGCCTTGGACGAAGGGCGTTACGAGGAGTTTTACAGAGAGTACCGCATCCGGCTGAACGAGCGGGTGGAATGATGTTCGGGTGCCGGAAGGAGGAAGCCGTGAGCAATGACCTTTCGCTTGTGAAAAAGCTGAACAAGGATCTCTTTTCCCCGGTTTTCGGAAGGATGGGTGCCGTCCGGCGGAAAATTTCCGGGTTCTTTCCGGAGCTCTTTTGCAGAATGCGCTATCGGTCCTCTTTGTACCGAAGCTCCTGCCGCATTGCAAAATACAGCGATCTGAAAAAGGATCGGGGCGCATACGGAGAATTTTTGGTGTACGATGCTCTGAGAAGGGAAAAAGGGCGGTGGCTGTTCAATCTGTATCTGCCCAAGGGCGAGGAAAAAACCGAGATTGACGCACTGCTTTTGTCGGAAAGAGGGATTTTTCTTCTGGAATCCAAGAACTTTTCGGGCAGAGTTTACGGTTCCGTCGGGAATCCGGAGTGGTTTCATACTTTTGAGACCTCCAGAGGAATCAAAAAGCAACGCTTTTTCAACCCGATCATGCAGAATTCCGCCCACAAAAAGGCTCTTTGCAGGCTGATTGGCCGGGAAGAGGTGATTTTTCCCATGGTCGTTTTCGGGAAAAACACCGATTTGCGTGTGCAGGCCCCAAAGGAGTATTCCAAGGAATTGATGACCCTGAAAAGGCTTCCCTCTGCGGTGCATTCCTTTGAAAAAGGCGCTTTGGAGCAAGAGGAGATCGAAAGGCTGTACGGTGTTTTAGAGCCGTACACCCGGGTAGACACCCATCAGAAATATTGCCACAGGGCGTTGGTGGCAAAAAAGAATCAGAAAAACTGAAACCGACGGAGAAGCGTTGGAAGAACCGAGGAGGAATTGTTATGAGTATTGCAAGGAACAAGGAAAGGGATTTGACTACCGGCCCTTTGGTGCCTAAAATTATACTGTTTGCGCTACCTCTGATGGCAACCGGCATTTTACAGCTGATGTTCAATGCCGCCGATCTGATCATTGTGGGGCGGTTTGCGCCCAACGGTCAGGAGGACATCGGTGCGATTGGCGGGACGGGACCGCTCATCAATCTGGTCATCAATCTGTTCATCGGACTGTCGGTGGGTACATCGGTGTTTACCGCCCGCTATATCGGTGCCGGAGACAGGGAAAAAACCAGTCAGACGGTGCATACATCGATGGCGGTGGCGCTGATCGGCGGGATTGTCTGCTTTATTTTGGGTTTTTTCTTTGCCCGAACCTTTCTTTCGTGGATGGGAACCATTGACGAGTTTTTGGATCTGTCCACCCGGTATATGCAGATTTATTTTATCGGCATTCCGGCGTGTCTCATTTACAATTTCGGCTCGGCCATCCTTCGGGCGGCGGGAGATACCTTCCATCCGTTGCTCTTTCTGACCATTGCCGGGGTTTCCAATGTGATACTGAATATCATCATGGTGGTATGCTTCCAAAGGAGCGTGGACGGGGTGGCTTGGGCTTCCGCCGTTTCCCAGATTATTTCCGCAGGACTTGTCGTCTGGTATCTGGCCTTCCGGACCGAAGGAAGCTATAAGCTGGAATTCCGGAAAATCCGGATTCACAAGGCACGGCTGTGGGAGCTGATCCGGATCGGTGTACCGGCCGGTGTGCAGGGAGCGCTGTATTCCTTATCCAACATGATCATTCAATCGGGCGTAAACAGCTTCAATTCCAAGGCGGTGGTTTCGGGAAGCGTGGCTTCCAGCAGTATCGATAGTTTTATCTATTCGGCAATGACCACCTTTCACCATGCTGCCCTGTCTTTTATAGGGCAGAATATCGGTGCCGGAAAGCCCGAAAAAATCGGAAAAATCACCGGGACCTGCCTTTGGATGGTGTCGGCAGTGAGCATCCTTCTGGGCCTTGTTGCCTGCTTCTTCGGAGAACCGCTTCTGCGGCTCTATGTGGGCAGTGAGGCGGCGGCCGGTGAGGGCAGTGCCATATATTACGGCATGATCCGACTGCGGATTATCACCCTTACCTATTTCACCTGCGGCATTATGGAAGTGTTCAGCGGGAGCTTGCGGGGCATGGGGGCGTCTCTTGGACCGACGGTGATCTGTCTGACCGGAGTATGCGGAGTACGGATTCTCTGGATTTATACCATATTCCGGATGGAGGAATTCCACAAGCTGAATATTCTCTTTTATTCCTATCCGGTTTCCTGGGTCATCACGGTGATGGCACAGTTCATTATGTTTCTCCATTTGAGAAAGAAAATTCTGCGGCAATATGCCGGGAAATCGGTGTCCAGTGCTTGATCGTGCGTATATTGAGATTACCAATGTCTGCAATCTTTCCTGTTCCTTCTGTCCCGGCTCCGGAAGGAAGAAGGGGTTTGTTTCCTTGGAGGACTACCGTCTTTTTGCCGACCGCATATCCCGGCACACAGATTGTCTTTACCTTCATGTGATGGGGGAGCCGACTCTGCACCCGAGGCTTTCTGAAATACTGGAGTATAACCAACAGTCAGGCCTGCGCACGGTGCTGACCACCAACGGCACGCTGTTTGCGGAAAAGGGAGAACAGCTTCTCGCTTCCGAAAGCTTATACAAGGTGCAGATTTCTCTGCACAGTCTGGAGGCGAACCGTCCGGAGGAGCCGCCGGATTCTTTGGAAGAGAGGGAAAGGGTCTATTTCAGAAATTGTTTTGACTTTGCCCTCAGTGCCGGACAAAAGGGAATCATTGTGATCTTGCGGCTTTGGAATGAGGATGGCCGGGAGAAGGGGGAAAACCGCCGGAATGACCGGATACTTGCGCTGTTGCGGGAGGCTTTCCCGGCCCCTTGGGCCGAAAACAAGAGGGGCTACAGGCTTTTGCCAAAGGTATATTTAGAATATGACCGGCGCTTTGTCTGGCCCTCGGAAGGGGGCAGGATCCTTCGTCAAGGCGGCAGATGTCAGGCCTTGTCCCGTCAGATTGCCGTCCTCTGGGACGGCACGGTGGTGCCCTGTTGTTTGGACGGACAGGGAAAAATGGCCTTGGGAAATCTGAAGAAAGAGACCCTGGAACAGATTCTTTCCTCCGAGCTTGCAGAGAGAATGCGGAGGAATTTTATTTCCTCCGGCCCTTATATCCATCCGTTCTGCCGCACCTGCAGCTTTGCCGACCGGTTTGACCGCTCCAGGAATTTATTTGACGGGCACTTCTGAATATTCCCCGTGCATCCGGCAAGGGCGTTTTGTCCCGGAGCGTCTTTCCCAAAAAGCCTCTCTGCACAGAGGATTCCTTTGTTTTGAGCCCGGTTCTTCACAAGGACGGCTCGCCGCCGAACGGGAGTTGAATATTTTGTGGCCACTGAAAGAAAGGGACTGTCTTTGTTTTTCAAAGACAGTCCCTTTTTTGGAGGCGCAAAGTGTTTTACGGACAGGCCGGTTGTCGGCGGGAAACCGGGAACCGGTCCATACGCAGGAATGCTTCTTCAAATGCGGTGTAAGTGTACACTTCTCGGAAGATGCCGCATAGAATGAAAGTAGAAAAGGAAAGGGAGGTCGACAAATGGAAATTGACAGAAAAATGTTGGAAAAAGCGGCGCAACTGCCGGATGACCAATTGGCGGCACTGATCTATGCAGTGGTCAGCGCAGCGGGCGGCAGCCAGAAGCAGGCAAAAGCGGCCATTGCCAATGCGGATAAACTGAAAAAGAAGCTCCATGCGGCAAGCGACCGGGAATTGCAGGAATTGATTGCCGGATTGGATCCGCAGGTCCTTGAAAAAATCGCCGGAACCTTGAAAAACGGAGGCTTGAGCGGTGGATAAAGAGGGGAGTATGGATCTTTCGGGAGCGTTCGCAAAGCTGCTTGAAAACCCGGAGGCGCTGAAATCGGCTCTGGGTATAGCGTCCGCTCTGAAGGATTCCGGAGCGCTGGAGGGATTGTCCAAAGCAACGGGTGAGGAATACAAAGGGGGAGAAAGTGCATACAATGAAGAAAACTCACACGAAAAAACGCAAAGAGCCCCCTTTGTTTCCTCGGAAGAAAGGTCTTCTGCCCCGGTGGGCGACGACGGAAAGCGCCGCAAGCAGCTGCTTATGGCCCTTCGTCCCTATATGAACGCAGAAAGGCAGGAGAAAATCGACACGATGCTGCGGATCCTGCAGCTTCTGGAGCTTGCATCCAAGTTGGGATTTTCGATCCCGGGAACCAAGGACTCCTCCTGAGCGTTTTTTGAAAGGAACCAACTATGAACAGCCGTAATTTTTCAAACAGAGATGTGACCCTGCCGCCGGACTACGGCGGGGTCGCCTATAAAACCGGGAGGGCGGGGGAAGATCGGAATGCCAAGGAGGAGAACCTCCGCACGGCGGCGACGGATGCAGACCGGCACGCCTGCTCCGATTCCTTAAAGGAGTCTTCGGAGGTACCCAAAAGGGAATTGCGCAAAAATTTCAGAAGGAAAAGCCGATACGGCGAACGGCCGGTGTATCCTCCGGAGGAGTGCCCTCCCAGACGCCCTTTGTACAGCCGTGAGGGAGAATACTCCCAGCCGCCCAAACCCAAAAGCAAGAGCCGGCTTTCATCGGTCCTTCCCTTTGCCGGGGGAAATTTCCGGACGGAGGATGTGCTTTTAGCCGGCTTACTTCTGTTGTTGCTGGCAGAAAAGGAGGACGGAGGAAAGGAAGACGGGGAACTGTTGCTGATCCTTGCATTCCTGCTCTTTTCCAAATAAAAAATGCGACAAAAATCGCTTTAAAGGAGAAAAACCCTTGAAAAAAGGAGAGAAGTGTGCTACAATCTGCCTGAACAAGTAAGAAAGGCAGAGTTCTTTATATGAAAAAGAAATTGGTTGTGATCGGATACGGAGGTATGGGCGGCTGGCACACCCGCGCGGCGGAAAAGAGCGATGTGGTGACCCTTGGCGGTATCTATGATATTAAAGAAGAACGCCGGAAGGCGGCGGAGGACGCAGGGATTTTTTCCTACGACAGCTTTGAGGCGGTTCTGGCAGATCCGATGGTGGACCTGGTGACCATTGCCGTGCCCAACGATGAGCATGAGAGGCTGACGGTTGCGGCACTGGAGGCAGGCAAGAATGTCATTAACGAAAAACCGGTGACGCTTACCAGCCAATCCTTAAAAAGAATGATTGACGCTTCCGAAAGAGCCGGAAAGCTGCTCACGGTCCATCAGAACCGCAGGTGGGATGTGGACTATCTGGCAATGCAGAAGATCGTGGACAGCGGAGAGATCGGAGAGATCCTCAATGTGGAATCCAGAGTTCAGGGAAGCAGAGGCATTCCGAGCGACTGGCGGGGAGAGAAGAAATACGGCGGCGGAATGCTCTACGATTGGGGAATTCATCTGCTCGATCAGGTTCTGTTGCTTTTCGGAAGCCGGAAGGTGGAGAGGCTCTATTGCACCTTTGACCACATCACCAATAAGGAAGTAGACGACGGCTTCAAGCTGGAGCTGTATTTTGAAGGGGGAAAGGAAGCGCATATAGAGGTGGGCACCTATAATTTCATAGCCATGCCCCGGTTTTACTTAAGATGTGAAAAGGGTACAGCCCTGATTTCCGATTGGACGCAGAAAACCAAGGTCGTTCGGTGCAAGGCTTGGAACGAGCGGGATGTTCTGCCGGTGCAGACGGCCGCAGGACTCACCAAGACCATGGCTCCCCGGGACGAAATCACCACCGATTCCTATGAGATCGAGAGACCCTCTTCGGATGTACACGATTTTTACAGGAATGTCTGTGCGGCTATTGACGGCAAAGAGAAGCAGCTGGTGACTCACGAACAGATGATGCGGGATCTTTTATTGATCGAAGCGGCGTTTTGCAGTGTGGAGGAGAACCAGGTCGTTACCTTTGATAAACCGCTTTGAAACAGAAGAACTTCAGGGGCTGCCTTTGTGTCTTTAGGGCAGTCCCTTTGATATTTCAGTAAGGAGAAAAAATGCAATATCGGAATATTGTGGAAGGACGGTTTCTTTCCCGTCCGAATCGGTTTATTGCTTTTGTGGAAACCGAAGAGGGAGAGCAGATCTGCCATGTCAAGAACACCGGGCGATGCCAAGAGCTTCTCCTTCCCGGCGCAACGGTGTATTTGGAAAAAAGCGGGAATCCCGAAAGAAAAACCGCCTGGGATTTAGTGGCGGTTCGAAAGGGAGAGCGGTTATTCAACATGGACAGCAGCGCCCCGAATGCCGTGGCAGGAGAATATCTGCGGGCCTGTTTTCCGGATGCGCTGGTTTTTAAACCCGAAAAGGTTTACGGAAATTCGAGAATGGATTTCTATGTGGAAACAGCAGAAAAAAAGTACTATATTGAAGTGAAGGGCGTGACTCTGGAAGAAGGGGGAAGGGCGCTGTTTCCCGATGCGCCCACCGAGAGAGGGCTCAAGCATATCCGGGAGCTGATAAGAGCAAAGGAAGAGGGCTACGGGGCAGTGCTCCTTTTCGTTTTGCAGATGAAGGGATGCAGGGGCTTTTGCCCCAACGACCGGACCGATGCGGCCTTCGGCAGAGCTCTGCGGGAGGCACGGAGAAGAGGGGTGCTGGTGAAGGCGGTGGAGTGTACCGTGGAAAAGGACAGACTGTACATCGATGCCGAGGTGCCTTTGCTTTTTTAGAGTTTGGGAGAAAAGGAAATGTCCTTCGGGAAGAGAATCTTTGAAAGATCCTCTTCCGAAAGGACAATATCCGTAAGGCGGAAGGGAAAAGAGAATCGAAACAGAAAAAGGGGCTGTAAAAAACCTGCTTGTTTTACAGCCCCCCAGAATGCCGGTGGGGATTCCGGCATTTTGGAGGGGATATTGGTCGGCTTTGCCCTTCATTTTGCAGAAATTCCGGTGGATCTTGCGGCAAAAGGACGGCTGAAAGCCGTCAAGGCCATGTGAACGGAGGTGTAAAAAAACTCGGTACGGGCTCTTTTACACCTCCTTCTTTCGGACTTTTTTATTTTTCTTTTACATTTTTGAAGAATCCGGCAACCGCCCAGTCGGCGTGGTCGCAGGTGTTTCCGCCGTAGGTTCCTTCAAAGGTGTACAGAAGGATTTCCTGGGCACCTTCCGGAATGCCCACATCAAAAACAAAATGCTGTCCCGGTTTGATGAGGGAGGAGTGGGCCACCGTTTTCCCGTCGATTCGCACAAAGAACATCATGGTATTTGATCCGCTGATCTCTTCGTCACATCCCACCACGGCAAGGAATTTATCGGCACCGGCAGGGATGTCCATGGCGATTTCAGAGGTGGCGTGGGTGCCGATGCCCTTTGTAAAGGTTTTTCCGGAAAGACGGAGAGGGTTCCCTTCAATGGAACGGTTCTTCCGGATCTCGCCCCAGCCGCAGGTGGATTTGGTCCAGCTGAGGTCTGCGGCAAAGGCCAGCACCGTCTGTTCGGACCAGTAGATGAATTGCTTTTCGCACTGGGCATAGCAGACTCCGTCATAGGCTAAATAGGCCTTCAGCGTCAGATAGTAGCAGTCCTGGGCTTCCAGAGTGAATTCGGAAAGGGGATGAGCGTCCCGGAATTCCGAATCCTTGCCAAGGGAAATATACACCTCCGGCTGGTCAAACCGGTTGCAGGTGTAGGTTATTTCGGGCTTTTCCCCTTGGGTCAGCACCGTGCAGGAATCCTTGGAGAAGGTGATCATCGGTTTGGCGTAGAAATTCTGCATACTGCCCAAATTGTAAACGGCCGTATAGCCCAATCGGATCAGCTCGCTCACCGCTTGTGCGGAACGCTTGGCGGCAGAGCAGTAAACCACGATCGGTTTGTTCTGATCCGGCAAAAGGGTCAAAGCCTTAGTGGCTACCTCGGAATAGTCCAGATGGATGGCTCCTTCCAGATGTCCCTTGGTGAATTCCTCGGCGGAACGGACATCTAGGAGAACCGCGCCCTTGTTCAACAGGCTTTGGGCGGTCATTTTACCGATGCTGTAATCGTTCACCGAAGAAAGATTCAGAGGCAGAGAGCGTTCCGGGCAAAGGGGAACGCCTTCTTTCCAGAAGTAGATGTGCAGAGTGCCTGCAAATCCGGAGGAAAGTGCGAAAAAATGGCTGTTGACCGCAGCACCCTTTTTGGCAGATTGCTTTTCAAGGGAAACCAGCGCACCGTCGGTATCCTTCACGGCAAGGTACAGAGCGGCCTCTTCTTCTGTGGAGTAGACCGGCAGGGAAACGGTCAGGTTCTTTCCGTCCGTTTCCACATGGGGGGTGCCGAGAGCGTTTTCGGTCACTTCGATGTTCAGACCTACCCCTTCAATGTTGACGCTGGCAGAGCTTCCCAGGTCCTTTTCCACGGTGATTTTCAGACAGGCATAGGTGGGGCGGTCGCTCTGATAGTCGGCGATAACCAGTTTGTCTCTTTTGACGGACCCGGCGCCCTTGACCGTTTCACTCGAAAGGGTTTTCCCGCCCACGATCAGTTCAATCTTCATGTCTGCGGAATAACTGCCCACAGCCGCTTTCAGGGTGCGGGGGTTCCGGTCGCAGGGCGTATATAGGAGCAGATACGAGCCGGCACTGTAGACGCCGAAGCCCGAAGTGTCCGAGGTGGAGTAGGGCGTTTCGTCTCCGTTGGTCCAGATGTATTTTGCATAGGCGTTGCCGTAGGAGCCGCTGGAGGAGGCTTCCATCTCCAATTGAATTTCGCCTGCTCCGTTTTTCATGTGGGTGGTGCTGTTTCCGAAGTGAGCCCAATCGTAGCTTCCCAATGCGGTCAGATTGACGGTTTTGGGCTTGCTTTCCAGATTCATGGAACCGGAAACGACCGAATCATCGACTTTGGTGGGGTCATCCATGCCGGCAACGGGAATGTGCTCGCCGCTGACTTTCAGAACCACCGTTCCGTGAGCGGGAATGGTGACCCGGAAGCTGCCGTCGCAGGGAATATCGGTGTGTGCCCATAAATCCCGCAAGGAAGAAACATTCTTCAAGCCCACTTCCTCGAAGCGGACGGTGACGGTGGTTTCCTTGTTGCTGCGGTTCAGCAGGGCAAAGGCCTTGGTGTCCGAGTCCACAGAACCCAAATCCTTGCTCCAGACCTCCACCGAGCCGTAGCTTTTGGCAACGGTGGCCTGCACACAGGCCGGATCCTGATTCAGCGCGATCAGCTCCCTGTTGGAGATGATGGAAAGGGTCTCATCGGAAATGCTGTTCAGGTCCATGCCGAGAACAAGAGGTGTAGACATCATGCACCACATGGAAAAGTGAGATTTGTCCTCCTCGTAACTCAAGCCGTTGCCCACCTGCATCATATCCAGATCGTTCACATGACCGGGCGTGTTGTATTTCGCAAGACTTTTGATGTTGTCCAACTGCTCAAGCACCGCTCCGAAGTTGTTGAAAATATCCCCGCCGGTGCGCCAGGAATCGGCCACCTCTGTGACCCATTCACCCGGAAAAGACCAGCAGCACACATTGTATATTTTGTCTTTTCCGGTCTTTTCCTCAATTTCCTTTACAATATCTCCGATCATGGTGTACCGGGTTTTCTTGTCCAGATTGAGCCTTCTTCCGCCGCACCAGTCCACCTTGATGAAATCGTAGCCCCAGTCGTCAAGATAGCGGTAGAGATCCTGCTCTTCATGATTCAGAAGGCCCACATCGTCATTGTCCACCTGATGATCGGATTCCCAGCCGCAGGTGGAGGCACCGGCATCGGAGTAGATACCGGCCTTCAGCCCCATTTGGTGCAAGGTGTCCGCCAGATTTTTCATTCCCGAAGGGAAGCGGTCGGGATGGGTGTATACATAGCCCTCGGCATCTCTTCCTTTTTGCCAGCCGTCGTCCACATTCACATAGATGTAGCCTGCATCGGCAAGCCCCAGCTCCACAAGCTTTTCTGCCTGAGAAAGAATGATCTCTTCGTCAATATCGGTTCGGTAGGCATTCCAGGAAGCCCAACCCATAATAGGGGTTTTTCTGGGTTCTTCCTTCTGGGCATGGCTCGGAAGAGAGAAACCCGGAAAGAGACAGAGTACCGGCAACGCCAGAGAAAAGGTCAGAAAAACCGAAAAAAATCTCTTCATGATTCAGTGCCTCCTTTTGAAAGCGGAAGTTCATAGCTTGCAGACGGCGAAACGATCAGGAGTATCAGGTCCTCTGCGGAATCTGCCCTGAAAAGAGAAGCGTTTCCTTTTCCCTCCTCGTCAAGGGCAATCTGACACAGATCCACGATTGCTTCAGGGTCGTCGGCAGACAGACCCTTCTTATAAAGGCGTAGGGAAATCTCTCTTCCGGCATCTTCCGGCAGCGTTACCGAGAGAAGGAGCTTTCGGGAGTCCCCGGAGTCTGTTTCCAACAGAACAGGAGCTTCTGACGGAAGGGAGGGCTGGGAATAGGGGGAAGAGGCGGGCGAAGCCTCTTTTGAAGTGTTGCCTGAGCCTTCGGAAGAACCGGCTTCAGAAGGCCCGCCGGAAAAAGAGGGCGGAGCAGTCGTTGCCTTCCCGCAGGAAACAGCGCAGAGAAGAAGCAGGAGGCAAAGAACGGCAGGAACAAGGCGGTTCATAGAAATCCTCCGTTTGAGTCGTAAGATTTTTCACAATTGTATCATGCTATTCACAGAAAGTCAAGATCAATTGACCGTAATTCCCGGCTGCATTTGCAGGAAAGGCGGGGCATGAAAGAATATTTGGAAAAAACATTGAAAAAAGTGAAAGGATATGGTATACTGTAGTTCAGAATGGGCCGGAAAATAAAATCGGGAGGCAGAAGAGGAACAGCAAGGTGAAAAACGAATACTTGGAAGCAGGCAGGTTCAACGGAACCCATGGAATAAAAGGAGACATCAAGGCCGAATGCTGGTGCGATGATTTTTCGGTTCTGCGCAACCTGACCAAGGTGTATCTGAAAGAAAAAAATGGGTACAGAGCGCTGCGAATCCGGCGTTGTGTGCCCTACAGGGATCTGGCGCTGTTGCATATAGAGGGCTATGAGAACCCGGAGGATGCTTCCGTGCTGAAAAACCGGGTCTTTTTTGCCAAGAGAGAGGATCTGCCCTTAGAGGAAGGCTCCTTTTTCATCGCCGACCTGTTGGGTCTTCGGGTGTACGATGCGGACACCGGACGCATCTACGGTGAAATTGCGGATGTGAGCGAGAATGCCGCTTCTCAGCTTTACGAGGTGAAAACTCCGGAGGGAAAGACGGTGTATCTGCCGGCCGTCAAAGAATTTATTGCGGAGATCGACATGGAACGGGGCGTGGGGATCCGTCCGGTGAAAGGATTGTTTGATGAGATTTGATGTACTGACGCTTTTTCCCGACATGATCCGGCGCAATTGCGGCGAAAGTGTGATCGGCCGGGGACAGGAGGCGGGATTTTTGCAGGTCTATGCCCACAATATCCGGGACTACAGCGAGGACAAGCACCGCCGGGTGGACGATACGCCCTACGGCGGCGGAAAGGGAATGCTTCTTTCTCCCGTGCCGGTATGTGCCTGTTATGATGCCGTCAAGGCCCTTGCGCCCGCAGAAAACTGCCGCACGATCTACCTTTCTCCCAAGGGCAAGGTCCTGACCCAGAAAAAGGCGGCGGAGTTAGCAGGATGCGACCGGCTGATCCTGCTGTGCGGCCATTATGAGGGAATTGACGAGCGGGCGATTGAGGAGATCGGTGCGGAGGAGCTGTCGATTGGGGACTATGTGCTGACCGGCGGAGAGCTGGCTGCCTGCGTGCTTATTGACTGTGTGGGCAGGCTGGTTGCGGGTGTTCTGGCAGACGCAGTCTGCCATGAGGAGGAGAGTATAGTCGGGGGACTGTTGGAATACCCGCAGTATACCCGTCCGGAGAATTTCAGAGGTAGAGAAGTACCTGCGGTGCTTCTGGAAGGGAACCACCGGGAGATCCGGAAATGGCGCTATCTGAAGGCGCTGGAGCAGACGAAGAAAAAAAGGCCGGATTTGCTTTGAAACCGGCTTGACGGAAGGAAGTGACCGAAAATGAAAAAACAGACTGTGCGCCCTGCCGAAGGGCTGAACGCCCGGTTTGAAAGAAAGATGCGGAACAGCTTTCTTGCCCGGTTTCTGCTGTTTTTGGGCGGGTTGCAGGATTCTCTTCAGAAAAGCGCAGTGGGCGGGTTTTTCCGGAAGCTGGGGAAAAGGCTGAATGTTGAAGGCCGGTTTCTGCGTCCTTTTAAATATACCTTTGCAAGAGAAATTGAACAGAGCCTGATTTTCAATGCCATCGACCGCTTTTTCAAGCTCCTGCTGATCCTGCCCTTGCGGGTCTACGGCACCTTTGCTCTGACCTTCTCGGTGTACAATCTGGGCATTTCCTTGGTAAAGAACTATGTGGACACCGGTACGCCGTATTCGGTTTCCGTGTTGGTGTCTTCGGCGGCTTCCATTCTGATTTCGGGAATGCTGCTGTTTTTGGGCAGGGAGCGCACCCTGGGGCGATGTGCCATTGAAAGCCGGCTTGCCTCCTTCTTTTTGTTTGACCTGTTGGGCGTTCACAGACAGCCCTTTGAGCAGGAGCCCTATGGAAAAAGCGGCATTTTAGCGGCATTTCTTGCCGGCACGGTTTTTTCCCTTCTGACGGTTTTTGTGCCCGGAAGGATTCTTCTTGAGATCGTTCTGTGGGCTGTTTTTGTCTATTTGGCTTTTTCAGAGCCGGAAGCGGGTTTTCTTTCGGTTCTGTTTTTCCTGCCCGTGCTTTCTTCGGTAAGACTGAAAGCAATGGTGTTTCTTGTGGCGCTGTCCTTCTTCGTGAAGCTCTTGCGGGGAAAGAGAACGATGAACATGAGCTTTTTCGGGCTGGTAATGGCGGCCTTCGGGGTGTTGGCGTTTCTTTCCTCCTCGACGGCCACGGAGGAGCAGGGAACGACCTTCGGCATGATGTTCGTGCTGTTTCTGGGCTTCTTTGCCGGCGCCCTCTTTTTCGATAAGGAGGAGTGGATCAACCGGGCAACGGCGGTGCTGTCCTTCTCGGCGGTGCTTTCGGCTCTGTGGTGCGTGTTTGTTTACGGGGCGGGGTTCATTCCTTTGAAGTATGAATTGCTTCAGAGGTTCATTCCGGCCATGAAATGGCCTGCGGGCTTTTCCGGCATGGAGGAGGCAGGAGTCTATCTTGCGGTTGCCGTTGCTTTGCTGGTCGTGCGGTATTTGGGCAATCGCCGGATGCGGAACCGTTTCTTTTCGGGTTGGGCGTTGCTTTTCCTGGCGGCAGGAGCTCTGCTTTCCAAATATACCTCTGCCTGGCTTGCCCTGCTTGTGGCGGTGGTCATGCTTTTTGTTCTGCACAAGAATATAAATATCTTTGCAGGTAGCGTGCTGTCTGCCGCATTGGTGGTCAGCTACCGGCTTTTTCTGCCCAAGCTTCTCGTGGAAACGGGGTGGGAGTTCTCTCTGCGTACAACGGTGGAGGGGAAGACGGTAGCAAGTCAGTTTTCCGAGAGCTTTTCAAGGCTGTTTATCGGAGCGGGTGAAGGGGCTGTTTTAACGGAAGAAAATTTCTATTCCCACTTGCTCACTTCCTTCGGCCTTTTCGGACTGCTCTTCTTCCTGTTTGTTCTTTTCGGTGCTATTGCATACAGCTTTACCGCTTGCAGTAAAAATGTGAGGATCAACAAAGAAATCCGTTGGCTGTTGTGCGGATGCAATGCGGCGGTGTATGCTCTTCTGACAGCAGGCTTCTTCATGGATCTGTTCCGCTATGAAAAACTGATTTTCCTCTTTTTCTTCCTTCTCGGGCTGATTTTCGGATGCGGAAGAATGCTGAAGACCGACGGAGAGCAGCAACTGCATTCCTCCGAAACCGATGTGGATTTCTATTTTGTCCCGGTGGTTCAAGAGCCGAAAAGGAACCGAAGCCGTTTCGGAAAAGGAAGAAAGAAACGCCGTAAGGAAGGAAGCGGGGAGAAAAGGGGAAGCGGATATTCTGCGGCCGTTTTCGCAGAACAGGAAGAGGAGCGGGAAATCCGTATGCTTCCGGAGGACGAGCCGGATCGTGAAGAGGAACAGGAGTGTGAGGACAGATGAATAAAGCAACGGAAGGAAAGCACCTGTCTAAACTTCGTTTCAATGCAGTGGATGTGCTGATTGTGGCGCTGCTTGTGTGCGCCGCATTGGTGTGGGCCGTGACCTATTTCTTTGAATCCAACATTCAGAACCGTTTTACCTTGGTTCTCCAACTTCCTTCAGCGTCGACGGAGCAGGTGGCACAGAGTGATTTTCAGGCGAAGAAAGATACGAAGGTTTACGATCCGGAAACCGGCAAACAGCTTGGCGTTTTGCTGGAGGATTATGACCGGGCTGCGGGGCGGCTCAGCATACTTCTGGAATGGAGCGTCTTTGATGAAGAATGTGTATACTACTATGGGCAGACGGTGGGAGTACAGATTGAAAAGCTTGTTTGCCGGAGTGCGGAAGTGATTGATATACAGGGGGCGACGGAAAATGGATAAAACAGAGAAACGCAGATGGACGAAGGCCGATATTCTGCTGATTTCGGTGGGACTGCTTCTTCTCTTGGCCCTCATCGGGCAGGAGATCGTTGCCTTTCAGATAGAACGGAAGAACAAGGCGGAACGGTTTATGGTGGGCTTTTGCTTGCTGTCTGTGGAGCAGACTGCGGCGCAGGAATTGCAGAAAAGCTGTTCCGATGCCGAAAAGGGGGGACTTACCGTGCTATGCGGCACCGTATCGCTGGGCGAAGTGTACGGCGGGGTGGTCCTGACGGAGGCAGCTTCCTCCGGAGGCGAAATAAGCAGCCATCTGATGAATGTTTCCGGTTCTTTACAGGCCTGGGGGCGCACGGAGAACGGAAAATACTACCTTTATGAGTACGGAAAATTGGAGGTGGGAGACCGGATCTTGGTTTCGGTGGACGGTCTGCCGTACTATATGGAGGTAGAAAGTATTGAAAAGTTGTCGTAAAAGAGAAAAAGTTTCGGTTTTCCTCTTGATTTTTGAGGAGAACCCTGCTATAATATGAGCCATGCGGCGTTCGGACAGAAAAATGAAAACGCTGTCACGACGAGTTTTTAGGAGAATGAGTATGGTAACGAAAGAAGTAACTGTAACGAACAGTGTGGGGTTGCACGCAAGACCCGCCACATTCTTTATTCAGAAGGCAAACAGCTATAAGTCCTCCATTTGGGTGGAAAAGGATGAGCGCAGAGTCAATGCCAAGAGTCTTCTGGGCGTTCTTTCTATGGGCATCGTCAGCGGTACCACTATTTCCCTGATTGCCGACGGAGCGGATGAAGAGGATGCCATAAACGGACTGAAGGCGCTGATTGAAACCGGAATGCCCGAATAAAGTATCGGTTTAGCAAAAAAGCAGACATCGCTTGCGGTTTCTGCTTTTTTTGTACAAAGGGGAAAAGTTTGAAAGATAAATCTTTCAAACGCGTTTTGTGGCTT
>ERZ857757.257-NODE-257-length-60185-cov-4.060402_pt1 | contig 60185 bp, 52 predicted proteins | sample MGYA00519764_ERZ857757 | MGnify/ENA primary metagenome ERZ857757 (study PRJEB31778, sample SAMEA3449359) | human gut metagenome | biome: human gut; feature: human-associated habitat; material: faeces | place: United Kingdom | collected 2010/2012 ...
CCCAAAATACAAAAACTCCTAGTTTGAAATCTAATTCAATTTTAGGTTTATATTCTGCATTTCTACACAAAAACTTAATATCAATTGCTGGAAAAGTCTCTTGTACAGGTTGCGTATGCTTTTCTTCATCAGTGTCAGATAACGCTTCTGATTTCTCCTCTTTTTTCTGAACTTTTTCTTCTGCTTGTTGCAATAAAAAACTTACCCTATCAGAATCTTCAACTGCTTCCCAAAGTTCTCCCAAAGCTATTTCATATTCTTTATTAACAGATTCCATTTCTTCGTTATTCATATTTTTTTGCTTCATCCTTTGAGTTGCTGTAACATATCTATTAAATGCACTTATTTCTCCTTCTTTCAATCTTACAATATTCAATTCCTCAAATAGTATTCCACAGTTAATCGCAAAATAAAAAGCAATTTGTCCTGTTTCTTTATCCTTTACTAAAAATACTTTGGTATTTCTGTTTATGTCATCATCCCAAGCTTGATTTATCAAATAATTCGATATAATATTCCCTTTTTTTGCTTGACTAAACTTTTTAACTTCGTTTTTATTACTTTCTGATTTTCTTAGTTCTTCTAGTTTAAACAAATTATGTAAATAATTCTTTTGTTCTTCTATTGTCAACTTTCCGTCCATCCTTAAAATACATAATACCCACAGGTCAAGACCTGTGGGCTAACAATTTATATTATGCCAAAACAACACCTTTTCTTTTTAATACTTCTCTCTTTGCATCTACACGCATAGCACTCAAGCTCATTTTTTTATTACAATTTTCTTCTGGTCTTAATCCCTCTCTTGCTTGCTTCCATGACAGTTCAGAATGAGAAAGCGTGCTTAAATCCCATGCACTAAACCTAGAATAGCGCTCGTATACATCCGACACTAATTTTTTATCATCTGCACTTAGTTCTTCTGATTCCTTTTTAAACAATAAGCCCAATGAATATTGAGCACGAACATCAGTCAATACTGGACCATATCTCCATGCCTCAAACTCACTATCAAATAGAGGATTATCATTAACAATAAGCGATTCCCTCTGTGAAAAATACATCATTTTATGCATTTTCATTTCACTCATATTACACCCATATTTTTTTAAATTCAATTCATTCAAATATTTTGCCACAGCTAAAGTCTTTTCCATAATTAATCCTCCTTTCATATATTCTATTCATATTATACAACAATTTTATTTACTTTACTATATCTCAATCAAATTATCAACATATTTCTAAAATAATCATATTAGTAATTTGTAGTTTCCTACAATACTTTGTTAAAATACAGATAAAAAAGGAGCCTATACCATGGAAAATTTCAATATTCAATTAAAAAATTACATTCAATTTTGCCAGACTCAAAAATGTCTGGACATAAAAACCATACGTGCATATAACATTGATATATCCCAATTTGCCAGTCATATCAATTACTCTGATTTTGATGATATTACACCTAAACATATAGAGTCTTATATTGCATACTTACATTCTTCCTATAAACCCAAATCTGCCAAACGAAAAATTGCATCCATAAAGGCCTTTTTTCACTATTGTGAATTTAAAGAAATAATTAACCAGAACCCATTTGATAAGGTTGAAATACGTTTCAGGGAACCAATTACTCTTCCCAAAACAATTTCATTGCAAACTTTAGAACTCTTTTTATCTACCATTTATAATCAATATGCCTCTGCTACTACACCATATAAGCGAAAAAAAGCCCTTCGCGATATTGCTGTTGCCGAGCTTTTGTTTTCAACCGGAATGCGGATATCAGAACTATGTAACCTATCTCCTTCCGATGTCAACCTCAATGATAATATTGTACTTATATATGGTAAGGGTGCAAAAGAACGTAAAATGCAAATAGGAAATACAAATGTTATAAATATACTAATTGAATACAAAAACATTTATTCATCCGAAATCAGCAAATGTAATCATTTTTTCGTAAATCAATCAGGTACTCCTTTATCAGATCAAACAGTACGAAGAATGATTAACAAATATACTTTTCTTGCTTCCATCGAACAACACATTACACCACATATGTTCCGTCATACATTTGCAAGTTCCCTTTTAGATGCTGATGTTGATATTCGTTATATCCAGGAAATGCTTGGTCATAGTTCTATCAATACAACACAGATTTACACTCATGTCACTATGGCAAAGCAAAAAAATATATTAACAACAAAACATCCCCGTAATAAGTTTAATATTTAACCTCTGTCCACCCTAACTGACTGATAATCAGGTATTATCAGTCAATTAAGCTATTTTACAATGTAGCAGGGAGAAATGAATTATGCCAATGAAAAAGAAACAATTTTTAGAGCAATTTTCAAAACAAGCTCTTGACGAGAGAATTTCATTATTTTTAGGGGCAGGTGGTTCTTGCGATGCTGGTTATCCAACATGGTCAAGTTTATTTGAACCGCTTGCAAGAGAATTAAATACAACGATTGATAGTACAACTGACTATTATCTATTAGCACAGTACTATGCTAATACATTTGGGCGGAGAGAACTTAGAAAAAAGATAAATAACTATATCAACAAAAACAAATTTGAAAGTCCATTATTAAATGAACTTATGGAAGTGGGATTTACTAATATATGGACAACAAATTTTGATAATACAATAGAGCTTAATTATCAGAAAAGAAATATATTGATAAATAAAGTCTTTCAGGATGCTGATTTATCCAATGTTGAATTGAATAAAAGAATTAATATTTTTAAACTCAATGGTGACATTACTAATCTTCAAGGAATCATAGCAACACAAAGTGATTATGAAAAATATATAGATACGCATCATATTATGTCAATGTTTTTCAAAAGAGAATTAATATCAAGCACATTTCTTTTTATAGGATATAGTTTTACAGATCATTTGGTATTAGATTGTTTAAGTGAACTAGCAAGATATTTGGGAGAATCAACTAATTGCCATTATACTATCATTAAGCGTGAGCCTAAAAATCAATATTTTGATTATTTCATTGATGACTTAGAAAAGCGATATAACCTTAGAGTACTGCTTGTAAATGAATATGAAGAGGTTCCTAAAATTTTAGCAGAATTAAATCAAAAAATAAGAAATCGACGTGTGTTCATTTCTGGTTCTTTCGGTTCCTATAAGACAGATATAGAACAATATTCTCATAACTTGTCAAAATCATTAGCTTTTTCTTTATTAGGAAATAATTATAGAATTGTAAATGGCATAGGAAGAAGATTTGGAACACATTTAATAGGCTATGCAAATGAGTATTTAGCTAAAGAAGGAGTAAAAGATATAGAAAAATATCTTATAGTAAGACCGTTTGTAGGTAAAGGTGAAAATGCTATAACAGAAAAAAGGTATTTGCGTGAGGAAGTTATCAGTAAATGTGGTTCAGCTATTTTTGTATTTGGTGATTGCATTCCTAATACCAAGAGTGGCGTAATGGAAGAATTTGACATTGCCTGTAAGCAACATAAGACAATTATACCTATAGCTTATCCTAACATGATTTCTGATGATATATGGAAAAAAGTAAACGAAAACATAACATCTTATCCGTATTTGGAAGGGCTTATAAATAAACTATCATCAAATGAATCAATTGAATCATTATCAAAAACAATTATTCATATTTTAGATTCAGTCCAAGATATATAAGAATTACATAAAATACATATGGTATTTTCCAAAAGCCAAAGTTCTCTATAATCAATACCAAGATTTAGGTTGATTTCATTAATAAGACGATTGTATATTTGGGAAACCAAATGAAAATAGGCGCATTCTTTTGGCTCTTTCGAGTATATAATCGTCAAATATGTAGCATATAAAAGAGAAATACGACTATTTAAATTTGCAGCATCTACATCTAAGTAACATTCCAAGATAGCAGTTGTTGCTGATGGCATCAATTTTGATGATATAATATCTTTAACATTTTTATAATCATATTGTTTTAGAATATCTCCTGTAATTTTGCAGGCAATATGGTTACATATTTCGCGAGTCCCAGATTTTTTATCAACCTCCTTAAAAATAAGTTCTTTGATCCATTGAAATTCTGAAGGCAAGTTGACAGGAGATATTTCATACAAGACGGGGAAAACAGTAACATTGCCTGAATGGTATCTTTCTTTCACAATATTAATTTCTTCCATAGCACACTTTGACTTGATGGTGTTTTCGCTTATGATAATCAAAGAATAATTGCAATTTTCAGCACCTTCTTTTAAATTTTTTTCTATTCTATTATCGCCTAATACCATTGCATATCTGTCATACCATATATCTATTCCATAATTTTTAAGATGATGTACAATTGGTTCGGCGATTGTATATCGATCTTTAGCTGAAAAACAAATAAACACAGTTAAATTTTCTTTCATATGTTATTCCTCATATCATAATTATAGTATAATTTTTAAAATTGACTGATAATACCTGATTATCAGTCAATTGTCTTTAATTCAAATTCTACTATCAATAAAATTTCAAATAAAGTATTCAATACCTATTACTATTGTTTTTAATCAGTCTACTTCTCGGATTTCCTTTTGTCAAATTCCACTGCTTCATTTTTATGATTTTTCTGTTTAAAATTCTACCTAAACGGCAATCTTTCATCACCAAAGTCTCTTTCCTGTGCTAATCCTCCAATATCATTTTTCTGCGCCTTTACCTCATTACTCTTTTTCATGATTTCTCCATAAAGTTGCTCCCTGAACTCCTTTGTTACCGGATAGCATACTTCTGAATACTCTGTCTTTCCATCTTTACCTTCGGTGGTTTTTGTCGGCATTGCAACGAAACTACCTTTTTCACCTTCAATTACTCTGACACCATCTATTAAAAAACACTTGTCTATATATATCTTCCCAATGCTTTCTATCTTTTCATTAAAATTACAAGGATACATTGCAACCGAAACATTAACCTTGTTCTTCCCCGATGTAACATTAACTTCCTTTGCATTACTCTTATATGCCTTTATGATGTTGTCATGCAATTCCTTTCTAAATTCTGCCGTTGTCGGACAAAAATAATTTTTGTAGACAGGATTACCCTGCTCATTCTTTTTACTTGTTTTATATCCTGGCATTGACACAAATATTTCTCCTTTTTTTGTTTCCCTGATTGTAATGTCTGTTACCTTAAGACTTTCTTCAAATACTACTGAAACAAAAGCCTTTGTACTCCAATTTTCTTTTTCTAACTTGTTTACTTTTATACTATAATTCATAGCTAGTCTCCTTTCCTTAATTCCTTTTTCTTATTTTTATAAATATAATTTTTTAACCATGTATGGTTATGATATATCAAAGCCATCTGATTTAAGAGTTAGTGTTACTATACCTTAAGGTTCTTATTTTCCCGGCCTGCATATCATCACCAATCCTCCATTATGATAATTACCCAAGCATACTCCGCGTGCCTCATCCACTGCCTCAACCATTTTCCCATTGCCTACATAAATCCCCACATGGCTGATATTTTTGTATCTTCCATTGGTTGTGTAACTGTAAAAAATCAAATCTCCGGGCTGTAAATTTTCTTCCTTTACGCTTTTACCCTTCAATCTCTGTGCTTCTGCGGCTGCAGTGGTTGAGCCACCAAATGCTATGTCAATGCCTGTTGATTTCCATGCGTAGTATGCCAGTGAGCTACAATCAAATGCCTTTCCACTGTTTCTTAAATTCTGGCTGTACGGATATCCTACCTTAGACAATACAAATGATGCCACAGTCTTTTGTATTGGGTTTGTTATTTTGTCTGTTATGCTTGTTATTTCCTGTGGGGTAAGGCTTCCCTGCAAATCACTTAGCTGACTTCCACCTGTCTGACCACTTGATGGAGTACTTGTGATGCAGGCACTCATTAGCTGATTAAGTGTTGCCTGCCTTTCCTCGTCAAACTGATACTCCACTGACATTTCCGTGTAGCTTTTTAATGTAATTCTCACTTCAAGGTACTTTTTCTTCTTTTTACCCTTTTTCTCTGTTGCCTTTTTTGTTGTGTACTTGCACATGTCATCAAACACTGCCTTTAAATTCTGCTTGTTTGTTTCATTCATTTTTGTTGCCGTGTTTTCGTAACCGTATTTCACCATGTACACGCACATGATGTCATAATAGTTTGAAGGCTCGCTGTTCATTCCCTCATAGTCCACATACACCTTTCTGCCCTCATCTGCATCCTTGTGTTCATCCACCAGTGTCTGTATTTCCTGATTAAATTCAGATACATACTGGGTTGTTACTGTCTGTATTGTGTCTCCGCTTTCAAGTGGTGGAAGAAATATTGCAAATGGTGAATTGTATAGCACTGCTATGATTGCAAACACAATTCCTATTGCAACCATTACCACTATTAGTATTGGAACAACCAACGGTGCAAGCAGGGATGCCACCTGCTTAATCATGTATACCATCTCGTTTTTTATCAGGCTTCCTGCAAGTTTGAATATGCTGTCATTTTGCTCATCACCGGGCTTTAGCTTGTCCATGAAATATTTCATCATCCTGCTTTTTTGCTCTGCCCTGTAAAATGTGTTTTCAATCTTCATTCCCACTGCTTCACCTGCAGCCATTCCAATCAATGTGCCTTCAGGACCTACCGCTGAACCGGCAACTGTGGTACCGGTTTTTATAGCAAGTTTTGTACCTTCCTTGGTAACTTCCTTTGTTGTATCCTTGGCTACCTTTTTGGATGTTTTCCTTGCCACATTTTTTGACGCATTCTTTGCTGACTTTTTGGCAAGTTCTTTTCCCTTGTTTGATGCTTTCTTTCTGATTTTCTTGCCTGCCACTTCCTTCTGTAGCTTTGACACGCTTACCTTTTTTCTGATTCGATTGCCTTCTCTTATTGCCCCTTTTACAGGTCTTATTGCAATGCCTGTTGCCTCAAGTGCTCCATCAATATTTTCACCACCCTCAACATTTTCAGTAATAGCTGATTCAGCCATTCTTCCTACTGACGTTGCACTTCTTTTGGCTCTGGTTGTCATTGACTTATTATCAATTTTTGTTTCATTCTTTTTATGAATCTTTCCATTCCTTTTCTTGTGTATTTCTGTGTTAACTTCTTTTTCCTTGTTTATTTTCATGTTGTCCTCCTTAATTTTGGGTAAAAAAATAACGCCAGGCTAGCTTTTGTGCTAACTTGGCGTTTAGGTATAATACTTTTAGTTTTCTATATAATTTGTAAATTGTTAAATTATTTAAACAGTTCCTTCAAAATAATATCTGCACATTCTTTGGGACTATGTATGCTAGTATCAACTCGCATTCTATATTTTATGCCCTTTGACATTATTTCATGTTGTTCTGCTGATTGCTCCACATATCTATTCTCTCGTTCAATATTTCTTTGTTTGCATATATCTAAAGGACAATAAACTTCAATTATATCCAGTGGATTATCATTAAAAATTTCTAGCATTTGCTTATAATGTGGTTTTATCTCATCTCTTTCGACTAAAATTCCATCAATTAGAACATTTTTACCCATATCGGAATATAATTTTGCTGTATGATACATCATTATTATCACTTCACTTAAATATTTCCAGTAATTCTCCCTTAAATATTTTTCTCCAATCATTTCTTCAAACAAATCATTTGCCACAACATAAAAGAATATATCGTCAGTATCCTGCAATGCCTCTACAATTGATGTTTTCCCTGAACTGGTTACTCCATTTAAGAAAATAATTTTTCCTTTTTCCATGACTTTTTTCCTTTCTTTCCAATATTTCTTATATTATCAATATAAAACTAACATTCTTTCTTATAAATTAACATTCCCTTTCCGTATGGATCGTCATCTGCATCAATTTCTTCTGAAACAAATGAATATGCATTCTTATCTAATACTCGTACCGAAGCATTATTTCCATGCATGACACGACCATATAAAATCTTTACTTTAAAGGTTTCACATGCAAACCTTGTCATTCCTTGCACAAGTTCTGTTGCATAACCACTTCCACTATATTCTTTACAAATCGTATAACCGATTTCTACTTCATTTGGTTTTCCATCAACTTCATTTATGCCTGTATCACCAATTAACTCTCCATTTTCTTTTAATTCTACAGCCAATACAAACGGCAAATGTCTTTCATTAACACACTCTGCAAAAAATTCAATTGCTCCCTGTGCCTCTTGAAGATTTGCATAACTTTCGTTAGGTATCCATCTTTTAACCCCTTCTTCAAGATGATTTTTATATAATTTTTGTGCATCTTCTATTTCAAATCTTCTAATCTTCAAGTTTTTTGTTTCAAATATATATTCCATTATTTATTGTCCTCAATCAATTTATTTATTATTTCTACTTATTGCTTTTCCAATTCATAAAATCGATACATGCATTCTTTCGGGTCGTCATAATCCTTCCACCTTTTCTTCTCACTCAAACGAAAATCTGTTTTGTCCAACAGTTTCCACGAATTTACATTATCCTCTCGAATTGTAGCAATTATTTTATTTATTGGATATTGTTTAAAGAAATATTCTATATATGCATTCAAGCTTTCCAAAGCATACCCCTTTCCCCGATATTCATTTCCTAGAAAGTATGTAACACCTGTTTGCTCAAAATCATCGTACCATGAGCATCCAACAGAACCAATAATCTTATTGTCCTCTTTGCGACAAACTGTATAAGCCAAATAATCATTTTCCGGGTTATCCCTTTTATCATATTCAACGGCTTCTTCTATCCAATCTTCAATCCATTCATAACAATTACAATCAAATCCTATTGCTTCCAAGCTACCATCTTGTGCCATCTCTGCAAAACTCTTCTCATCTCCGTACTGAATAGAACGAATTACTAATCTATCAGTTTCAATTTTCAATTTCATCACTCCCTCTAACGATAAACCTCTCTGGCAAATTAATGCTATAGCGATAAAATAATCTTTTTTATTTCGTCAACCTTTTCAGATAATTCTTTTGTCCCATCTATTACATAATCAGATGACGGCAAAATATCTTTTAACATTTGAACATAAGCAATTCTGGCATACTTTAGGTATGTCTCCATCTCTTGTCTAATCTCCTCACCTGTAGCGTTTTTCATGTCTCGCAAAACCCTTCTTGCCATTGCAATGTCTAATGGGGTATCTATGAAAATCGCACAATCAATATAGTCTCTTAAGGCTTTGTGACAGTATGCAAAAGGATAATCTAGCAATAGATATTCACAATCTGAATTTTTTATATCAATAACATCTTCTACCAATGGACTCAAATTCCATACATTATAATCTGCTCCTTGTTTCGTCCATTCATAAAAATTATCAACTTCACCTTCAAAAGAATAATCGTCAAAATACAAAGCTTTCGTATTTGCAATTTGATTCTTCAGTTCATTAGCTATAGTTGTTTTTCCACCTGCTGTCACAGTAGCAATTGCTATTACTTTCATTTTACCCTCCTAAGATATGAGTGCAAATTTATGTTGCACTCATTTACATTCTAACCTACACAATTCTACCACACCGCCCATCTCCCAGCAATTATATTTTATCTACTCTCTAATAGATTTACTCTTCCTCTTTGCCATTTTCCATCTTCTCATACAGATTAGTATTATATAACCTGTACAACTCACTGTCCTTGTCAATCACGTTGTCAAACGGTACCATTCTGCTTCCGCATTTTATAAGCCCGCATCCTGACGGTGAATCTATCACATAGTTAAGCTGTTCTTCTGATATTTCAAGCGACTCCACTATCTTTTCTATGTCCTTGCTTGACTGATTTAAAAGCAGTATGAATGCTGAGTTTGAAAGCATTGTTGTGCTTGTCTCACTCATTAAAAGGTCCACTATGTTCTGTGTTATTCCTGTACAAAGTCCTCCCTGCTTTCTAACCTTTTTCCACATCTGGCGAAGATATTCAGCACTGAATGGCGAATTTAAAAGGACATGCACCTCATCAATGTAAAACCACGTTGCTATTCCCCTTTCACCATTGTCAATTATCTTCTGCTGTATTGTTTCCATCATTACAAGCATTGCAAGTGGTGCAAGTGATTCCCCAAGGTCTCTTATTCCATACACAATGAATCTGTTGTTTACATTTATGTTTGTCTGATGATTAAAGATGTTTAGTGCTCCGGTAACAAATATTTCAAGTCCAAGTGCCACGTCTCTTGCTTCCTTGTCTTCCTGTTCAAGAAGTCTGTTGTACAAGTCCTCCATTGTTGGAACGTATTTTTCCCTGCTTCTTGCAATGTCCATGTACAGGTCCTTTACGCATCTTGAAATGATTGACCTCTGCTGTGGTGTTATTTCCTTCATTATCTGCTCACAGATACTTAGCATGAACTGGCACTTGTCCCTTACCCAGCCCTTACTGTCCAATACATCAAGATTCCACACATCCATGTCCATGGGATTAATGTAGTTTCTTGTGTTTGTTGAAATGTTTATGTAGGTGCCGTTGTATTTTTCAGTGACATCCTCATATTCATTCATTGGATCCACTGCAATTACATTGTCATCTGTTGAAAGTAAAACCGAACCCATTTCCATCTTTGCCTGAAATGACTTTCCTGCACCTGACACACCGAATATGAATCCGTTTCCGTTTAAGAGTTTCTTTCTGTTTCCCACAATTATGTTTTTTGATATCTGGTTTACGCCATAGTAAATGCCGTTTCTGTCACAAAGTTCCTGCACGTTAAACGGCATCAGCACTGCAAGGCTCTGTGTAAGCATTGTTCTCATTGTCTCAATCTGTCTTACTCCTATTGGAAGTGTTGTGTTAACAGCTTCCCTCTGTTTGTACATGCATGTGTCAACAGCACATCCTGCTCCCTTTGCAATGGAATCCACTGCCTCACAGATGCTTTCAAGTTCATCCCTGTCATCTGCCATGACAATCATTGTCACTGAAACATAGTAAAGGCTTTCATCATTTTCCCTTACGTTGTTCATTATCTCCTCAATGTCCTTTTTCTTCTGTCTTGTTGCATATGAAATGTCTGATGAAAAGTCATTGTTTCTGTTTCTTGTTCTCTGCTGTTTTATTATGTCTGACTCAATACCTAAATATTTTTTCTGCAGCATCTTCATTGTCAGGTCCTTTGGCACCGGAACCACATCCACACTTGTAACCGAATGTACCGGCAGAAATGTCAGCTCCGTAAAAAATCTGTCAGACAGGTATGTGGGATATTTCTTTATGAAAAGAACCCTTCCAACCTTTCCCTCATCCTCAAAATAGTCAGGATGATATTTTATCCTTGTGTTGCAGATTTCATTTCTAAAGTCTGTTCCGGTAATTCTTCCATTCCTTATGTCAAAGTTAAATTCATCCTCCCTTCCAAGTCTGTAATAGTCGTGAAGAATCTTTAATCTTTCATTTCCTGTAAGTGGTGTCAGTTTTGAACCAAGTTCGGCAAAACTTCGAAACATTGATGCCTCAATTGTTGTAAACTGCGCCTTTGCCTCCTCAAAATTCTTTCTCTCAATTGTTATGGTAAGATATCTTTCCTGCTCGATGCCCTGTCTTCCCTCAAGTATCTTTTTCTCAATGATTCTGTTGTAACTTTCCCTCATCTTATCGAATCCGTCATTTCTGTACTTAAGCATTACCTCATTTCTCAGCACATCCATGTCCTTGTTTTTATTGTTGACTGTTATCTTGAATGTGCAGTCAAATGAGTTAAGGCACCTGCAGTATCTCTGAAAGAAGCTTTCCTGTTCGTCCTCTGAACGTGTGGCATAATTAACATCACTGAATCTGTATGTCTTTGAATACTTTCCATCTGCCACCTCAAATATTCCGCTTTCCGAAATTTTTTGTATTTCTATTGTTTCCTGCACTGACTTTGGTGATTTGTAAAGTGGCTCTGATGCCTTCTTTATTTCAGAAAACCTGTCCTTAAATATGTTCATTCCTGTTCCTCCGTTTATTTTCCTGTGTTGAATTTTTCTTTATGTTTCTCATTTCCTGTTATTGTCACTTCTTTTGTTTTTCTTTTGTTTTTTCCTTTTGTCTTCCTTTTTTCTCTGCCGTTCCTCTTCCATTCTCATTCTTTTTATGGTTTTCTCACTTTCCTCTGAAATGTATGTAAGTGGTCTGTTTTTAAAAGCGAACCACATTTTTCTTTTAAACATTTGTGTAAAACTCATTCCCTGATATGAATAAAATCCGTTTAATGCAAGTGGTGCCACCACGGGAATAGCAATGTATGCACTTCCCGTTAGCCCCACGTATCTGTATGTAAGAAGAACTATTGCGCCGCCGCATGCAACTGATGCGATGGAAAATATCAGCTGTCTTGCAGTAAGTCCCATCACCACTGACTCCTGATATTTTTCTATGTCCTTGTTAATTGATATGTTCATCTGTTCCTCCTGTTTCTATAATCCAAGTGCCTTGCTTGTAAGACTCTGTGCTCCCTTTACTGCTCCGACTGTCATTGCCACGCTGAATGTAAGTTCACACATGTACATCAGTGCCTTTGTCCAGTCTGCGTAATCGCTTGTAAATGTTGGCAGTCCTGCATTTAAAAATGCATTGCAGACAATTATTGCAAGTGCCATTGTCACTGCCTCCAGCACTATTGACAGAAAATACTTTGCATAGCTTACTGCCGAGTGACTTACCATTCGGTTTCCGCTTACAGTTGAAAATGCAAGTGCGCCAAAGGGTACAACCACAAGTATTTTTAAGAATCTGAAATACACGGTGTATATGAGCATGAAACCGCAGAAGATGATTACAAGTGCAATGATTACTGCAAGTATCATCATTAAAAGGCTTTCCCCGAATCCAAGGTCCTTTATTATTGTCTGCTGTTCATCTGGTATCTTTAGCCTGGTTGTTGTTCCCTGTGTCATGAGCCCCACCAGATTTCCTGCCGATGTAAAAAATGCCTTCATTATTGTCACGTTGTTTGCAACAAGCCATTCTGCTATTCCTATTCTCATGAGCATCCTTAGTATGGTTTCAAACCTTACCTCTTCCTTCACGTCAATGCTCTCCGAACAGAAACCTATTACAAAGAACAGAACCACCAGTGACGAACCAACCGCCACAAATATGGGTTCAAGGTTTGCCACCACTGCCCAGGGGCCTCCGTTCTTGAAGCTTACCGGGGACTGCCCCAGCAGTTCAAAAACAAGAGACACCTTGTCATTCCAGAAATCAACAACCGTCTGCAAAAGATCAAGGATTACACCGCCTAAGCTAAATATGTCCATAGCGTTGCACCTCCTTTCGGTAACGCCCCCTCGCTTTGCTCGTCGGCAAATCGGTCGGTGCATTTAAAAACATTCACTTTGTTCATGTTGCACCTCCCTCTAGAATCCCAATATTCCAAGTACTGATGAAATGCCTGCCATCATTACTCCTGCAACAATTCCCTTAAGTGCTGAGTTCATTGTTGATGAATCCTGTGCCTGATATGCCTGTGCAAACTCCATTACATTCTTTGCAAGAATAATTACGCCGATTGCCCCAATGATTGCAAGCACAAGTGTCTTTAAGTTATCAAGTGGTTTTGTAACTGAACTTGCATCTCCTGCAGCAAGTACGTTGTTTACCTGAAATACTGTCATATATGTTGCTCCAACTAAACATTTTTTTATATTTCCAATGTTTTTCTTAAATCTCTTTATATCTGATTTTCTCCTTATCTGCTTTGATATTTTTCTAGTTTCTCTTTCATTTTCTCAATGGATGTTTCCGGTTTTAAGTATTCAAGCAAATACTCCAAATCCATTTTTATTGCTAATGCTTTTTTTGCTTCGTGCATTTGCTCTGCTGAAAAATCCATTGTGCATAGTCTTGTTGTAAGTTCCTCTCTTAAGTCTTCATCTGTTGGTTTTGTCTCCATCTGAAACTCATTCTCCTGTAATGCTGCAATCTCTTGTGGAGTTAAATCAATAATGTTAACTTTTTCTCCTGACTTCTCAACTTCTTTGATTTCTCTTTCACTGTAAATTTTTAATCCATCCTTAATTTTGTTACTTCTCCTAATATTGTGTGTATAAGGCTTTGCCCCTCCATCTTCTGTTTGTTTAAAATTCTTATGATCAAAAGGCCAATATTTTTCATCAAATATGGGATTAAATCCCTTTATGAAAATAAGGCAATTTTTGTTATCCATATTTCTTACTTCATCAGGATTCATAAGAGATCTGCCAAGCACATCATAGTTTCTTGATGCCGAACCATGTACACCTCTCGTTTCACCTGTTGACCTTTTGTCTATAGTGCCTTTACCAAGTAACTCAGATATATATTCGTGCGTAGACTTTTCATTTCCACCAAGATATACAAGGGTGTCACAGTTACCTGTAATTGTTTCCCAGGTTTCTTTAAACAGTGCCTTTATTTGTGCCAAATTCTGAATAATGATGATTGCGCTGATTCTTCTACTTCTCATAGTTGACAGTAACGAACAAAAGTCATCAGGTAGCGCCACGTTGGCAAACTCGTCCAACATAAGTGTGACATCAAGTGGAAGTTTTCCTCCAAACTTAAAGTCAGCCTGATAATAAAGTTCCTGAAATAGCTGTGTATAAAGCATTCCAACCAAAAAGTTGTATGACTTGTCTGAATCGGGTATTACACAAAACAGTGCTGTTCTTTTTTTCCTGTTTCGTTTTGTCCCTATTCCCAGTTCTTCAATATGAAGGTCATCCTTTGACAAAATTCTCAATATCTGCGGATTTTCTAATAATGCTAATCGTGAATTTGCTGAAATAATAATTGATCTTACAGTATCTCCTGCACCTCTTACCACTTTCATATACTGCCTATATGCCGGATGATGTTCACCAAGTGAACTTGTATCTGCAAGTTTTTTCATTCGGATAGTTAATTTTGAATCCTTCTTGTCATCAACCTCTGCCTCTGACAACAACTTTAAAACCGATTGAAAGTTCTTTTGGTTTGGTGGCATCTCAAGCCATACATAATAAAACAACGCCTGAAGTAACATCCCCTCCGCATGTTCCCAAAATGGGTCTGTAGGGGCTGATTCCTTTGGCGTTGTATTACTAATTAAATTTGTGACCAGCTTTATCACATCATTTTCTGTTCTTATATAATTAAATGGATTGTAGCAATCCGACTTAGCCATATCTATCAAGTTAAGTACTTTTACGTTATATCCGTTTTTCTTCAACATTCCACCGGTTGCTCTAAGCAGCTCACCCTTTGGATCTGTTGCGATAAACGAACCCTTTGGTAACATTTGCATTATATTTGGTTTTACAATATAAAATGTTTTACCTGCACCTGAACCACCGATTACAAGCATATTGTTGTTTAGCTTTGTAACTTTAGTATCTGTACTCATCCTTACGTGCTTGCTAAGTATTCTGTTCTTCTCATCAGATTTATCACTTATAGATTTATTTACCTGATCTATGTTTGCGAAGCTTGCAGTACCATACTCTTTTCCATGCATAAAATTTCTTCTGCTTGTAATATACAAAAGTACTACCATTGCATAAATAAGTGTTCCGACTATCATAGCCTTTAAACTATGTTCAGTCCAATAATTTTTAAATGGATGATCTAATGCATCATTTACCTTGTTAAGTAAAGTTATTACATCCATTCCTTCTTTCCATACACCACTTATAATGTATGAAATAAATAAGACAAAAAGTTCTCCTGCAATAAGAAAAGGAACTAACATCTTGTTATTTCTTTTTTGCAATAGGCTTACTTTCCCTTTCCTGATGTTTCTTCACTTTTTCCTTTTTCTGTCTTTCTTTGTCCCTTTGCTTATTCGCTCTCTTTCTTATCTCTTCTCCAACTTTGTCATAATAGTTGTCCCTTAATTCCTCACCACGCATTTTTCCTGCCAGTTTCTTATTTTTATCAAGAAGTTCATATTCCTGATTTTTGTTTAAAAATGTAAGAAATGTCTTTCCTCCATTTATTGTTATTATGTCTTCCTTTTTTATAATAAGATATTTAACATTTTCTCCAAACGTTCCCGGTACTCTTGTTATGAATAAATCTCTTTTTTCACTTTCAACAAGATTCTTTGAAATTGTAATATCTGTTTTTTCAAGGTTATTAATATTCTCGTTATACTTAATATTCTTTTCTGCATTTACAATTTCTTTTTTTCTTTCTGCTGTAACAGATACTGGTGCTTCCGGTAATAATTTTTTCTTCTTAAGATAGTCCATTGTATTCTTGCAGTTTCCATCTCCATTTCTTACATATTCCGCAATATCTTCAAGCTTGCCATTGCCCAGTTTTTCTATCAATGCATTTATTCTTGGAGTTGCCTCCACTGGGAAAATAAATTCTTTCATGCCATCGCCTTTGTTTATATCCGGCATTTTTGAATACAAAATTCCATATTTTACTGCCAGTTTTTCAAATTCCTTTACATCTTTTTCTTTTATTTGTAGTACCTGAAGATTACCACTATTTTTAAGCATCTTTTTAAGACTTGTTTTTCCTTGTGTTTTCTCATGATTTAAAAGTCCAACAATGAATATTGTTAGATTTTTTGCCTCTCTTATTGAGGAGCCTGTTACATCTAATCCTAACTTTATACCATCATATCCAAACCTTAACATTTGTATTGCTTCCATGATTTCATCTGCCATTAACATTTCACCTCTTTCTGATTCATCTTATTAACATTTATAGCAATGTCTATTATCACAGACATTCTACTAGCATCTTTTTTACTATTTATAATAGAATTAAGTTGCTTGTCTGAAAGACCACTTTTGATTGCTCTATTAATTTGCTTTAATTGTGCAACAGTAAGTTCTCCTGCTGACAATTTTCTTACAAGACTGTCATTGTATTTCTTTGATAAAAATACCTTTTTTAATAATCCAAATTTTTTCTTGGGTACCTCCGTTTTTTCAATCCTTAATCTTTCAGATTTCTTTCTCTCGTTCTGTGCATTCTTATATGCACATTCAAACTCCTGTCCCATCTTTTCCTCCATTCACACTTTACGACATTATGTCGGGAAGTTATTTTCTTTTACTTTGCGACATCGTGTCGTGAAGTTATTTTTTCCTGCTTTGCGACATCATGTCGTAAAGTTTCTTTCTGTTCTCTGTATCTAATGTCTTTTAAGATTCCGTAAGATATTCTCATATCTTTTTTTAATTTCTTAATTGTTCTGTTGCATTCATCAATTAACGATTGATAGTATACCTCTAACTTTTCCGCTTCCTTGTAAGTAAGTTCTTCGCATTTTAAAATTTTCCTTGCCTCTTCTACAAGATTATTTTGTTTTTCAAACGTTTTGTCTCCCAGCTTATAAAATGCTGCTGCCTGTTTTTCTTTCTTAATTGTTCTTACTGCTTTGAAGATTTCTTCATGCTTACTATTTTCCTCTATCAAAATCTTTTTTGCCTTGTTGGTTGTCTGAATCTTAGCCTTTATTAACTCCTGTGCTTTTTCTAAATCCTCCATAGTCTCTATGTCATAATTTGAAAGAAATAGATATTGTTTCTGCAATATATTCAACTTCTTAATGTCATCCTTATATTTATAGTTATTAGAATATGAACGCTTCTTAATCTTTTTCAATTTATAAAGTATGGCAAAATACTGTTTCTGCAATCCTGTAAGTCTTTTCTTTCTAACATGTCCTCTGTAACTTCTAATCCTTAGTTCTTTTGACATATCAATATGTTTGTATACAGCTATACTTTTCTGTGATATTCTTTTCCTAATCATTTCCTCCGAATAGTTTTCTCCCAGAGTTTTAAGCCTTCTAAACCTCTCCATTCCCTTAGGCTTCACAGAAATGTACTTGCCATACTTTATTGTATAATCTTTTTCTTCCATCATCTGTATGAACATATCAAAATCTGTTGCCACAATAATGCATTCATCAACATCTTTTTTTATCTGCTCATTCCAAACAAACGGACCATTTTTAGAAACATCCCATTCCTTTTCATCATCTTTAGCTTTATTTTGTTCTAGTGTGTGAAGTCCATATTTCTCACAAATTTCATCTACTAACGGCTGAATGTGTCTTTCCCAGTCTCCCTTTTCGTATCTGTATTTGTAACCATCTGTAAATCTCACACTGTTCCAGATGATGTGACCATGAATGTGGTTGGTATCATTATGTACCGAATAAACAGCCTCATAATTATCTGCCAAATACCTGTTAACAAACTCTTTTATTATTTCAAATGCTGTCTCAGGATTTGTTTCTCCCTCTTCAAATGAAATGATAAGATGATATGCCTGTCTCTTATCAGTTTTGCCATATATCTCCTTGGTAGTTCGCATACATTCATATGCATTTTCCACCATACAATTAACAGCTCCCACATAAAGTCCATTCATAGTCTTTTCACTTTTTGTAATGTAATTTAATCCGGTTTTTAAATGATAAGTTTCCGAATTCATATGTGGATTAATATGAAGAATTTTGCTTATAGCCATTCTGTTTTAAAAGACTTTCTACTTTTTCGTTTAAAATTCTCATATATTCCATTAATCTTGCCTTATCAATTTCAGAATACAATTTACTGTTATTGTTTTTTACAACCTGATTAATGTTATGACCTATGTAGTTGATTTCATTTGCCAGCTTATAAATTGCTTTTATAAATTCAGGATCCATTTTCTTATCAAGCTTTGCAGCATATCTTACATAAGCCGAAAAATTCATGTTTTTCTTTTTGGCTTCCTTCATAATTTTTCTGCATTCATTTTCTGTAAGACGTACACGCTTTGTAATATCCTTGTTGTTCTTTTTCAATACAATCACCTTCTTCATTTTTTGTATTATTAGCTAGACAGATAGCGGGTATGTATATTGCAAGATACGCATTTGTAGCTACAAATGCATTCTTGTTAGGAGAAATCCTAAAACCTTTACATCTCGCCTATCGGCTCGGTCCGTGCTCCTGCTTCGCAGGGTCATCCATAGGATGATCTAACCCTAAAACCTCTATCTGGCTAATTTGTTATTTTTCTCTGTCAGCTGATTTAAATTAGGTTCTTTAAATTTTAAGAATTCCAGACTAACCTCATAATTTACACTTTTGTTAAACTTAACAACTTCCTTCATTTTCATACTGAAAAATTCATCTCTGTTGGGGCCTACAATAATGTGGTCCAAAAGTGGAATTCCTATCATGTCACAAGTATCAATTAGTTTTGAAGTTGTTTTTATATCTTCTGTTGAAGGAGTTAAAATTCCTGTGGGGTGATTATGCAGAATCATTATGTTTGTTGCATTTGAAAGTATTGCTGATTTTAATATATCCCTTGGAACAGCCAATGACTGATTGACTGTTCCAACACTTACCACATTAAAATTTATCGGTTGCAGTTTTGAATTAAAATTAACAACACAAAGTACTTCTCTATCCATATTTCTAATAAAATCACCTACAATTTTTGCTGCCTTTTTAGGCGTATCAAGTTGTTCATCTGATACAAGTGGTGCATCATTTATCAATCTAATAGATACTTTATTCAACTTTGTTTTTTCCATGTTTTATCACCTCAACGCTTATATATACTTCCTCATCTTCCTTTAAGCCTTGTAATGTGTTCTTAATTATTTCAATCACATCTTCAATTTCTTTAACCTCGATTTTTTTATCCATTTTTCTACCTAGCCTTTCCCTCTTCAATTTCCGGTGTTTTTTCCTTAATATCATCAGAGATTGTTCTTTCAAATTTATTTGTTGCAAGTCTTAATGTTCTTGCTTCTTTATCATAGTGGTAAACCTGATTTGACAATCTGTCACTAAGGTCTACCTGATCCATATTGATTTCATAAACCATATCTGCAAGCTCATTGGCATCTCCAAACTTGTCACTAATAGCAATCACCTCATGCGTAGATGATGGCAATATATAAAGGTCCGAATCAAGCTGCTGTGATAAATCATATAAATTTTCTTCATAAAGCATTGCTGCCGCTCCAAACAATTTTGACTTGTTTGTAATAACATACATTGATTTGTCATCCGGTGTTTCTGTCATCATATTTCTGAATTCTTCATCTTCTGGCATTAACTCACCATCTTCTCCAAAAATAATTTCACTTATAACCTCAGCCATATTTCTAACTTCTGATGGAAAAATCCTATTAGTGTTTTCCTTTGCAAGTCCATATAATTCTTCTTCACTTTTTCCAATTTTCTCAGCAAATTCATTAGTCACTATGTTGGTGTATAAGCCATTACTGTCCACTCCTACATTCCAACGATATATAATTGCCAAATCTTCAAACTTCCTATGTGGAACATTTTCAAGAAGTTCTTTGTTCTGCTCTGCGTTTACTAATGTAAAAATAATATTTTTATCTACATTGCTAAAATCTAATCCATTGTTTAATGGTGACTTTTCAAAGCCTTCAATAGCCTCCTTAAAAGTTTCGCTTAATGCTTCCATAACACCATCAAAGTCACCTGTTTTTTCATAATTCTCAAAAATGTTCTGTAATGATATTGACGGTGATGCAAAATCATTTCCCGGAAGATTTAACAATGACATCTGATCTACCTGCATATTCACCTTTGTTACTTCTCTAATAAATACTTCTGCGTCTTTGTATTCCTCTCCAAGATAATTTTTAAATTCATTCTGAACTTTCTGTTTGAATTCTTCGTAATTCATCATTTTGTCTTCCTCCTGCTAATATAAATTTTGCAAAAATAAAAACGCCAATGGATGAACTTAACTCACTAAGTTCATTCTTGGCGTTTCTTAATTTGCTTATTAAATTTTTATGTATCAGTCCTAGGCTTCTGATAGATATATAATATCATAGAGATGGGGAATTACCTAAAAGTAGAAGTGTTAAATTTTATGGAAAATTACAGTTAGGATGATAAGTAAATTAATTTATATACCCTATAAGATTTTTAAACCATCTAAACACGTACAAAAATAGACTTTCAGTAATCATCATACTACTGAAAGTCTATTTTTGTATCTTTTACTATCATCACAATTTTATATGTAAAATCAGAAGTATAAATTTCTAAATTTTTATACTTTCACTTTTCACAATTAAATGTTACGCACTCAATCTCCATCCATAATATTCATCCTCCTATTAATTTTAGTATAGACAAATATTTTTTTTAATCAATACTTGACTTTATCAAATTTTTATGAAATCCCATTCTAGACTATATGTATAAAATAAGTTCGGATTTTCAATTTCTAATTTGTAAATTTTATTTTCTTCACATTCCTCTACTTGAATCTCATTCATATCATCTGGAAACTCACATTCCATTTTTAAATCTGCATACCGTACATACCTAACACCTTCTAGTAACGGACCTTCTCCATCCCTTTTTGGAATAATAACCTTTAAAACAAGTTTTTTTGTTGGATTTTTTATCATTTGTGCAAAATATGTATGCATGAGATGTGATTCATCTTTTACATAGGATTTAACCTTATATACTATATGCTCACTTGCTGATATAGTTCTATTAAATTCAATTCTATAACGATAAGGTGACACCACATCTTTTGAATCTATAAGAGAATATCCCTCCTCATCATCAATTAGCTCTGACTTATCATACGAACTTCCTGTCCAAGTTAATACCCTATCTAGATATTCATATTCTCCATTAGCTACTTCTATGTCAACATTCCTAGTACTCTGAATATCCTCCCTACTTATAAATTCTAAAGTTACGTCGTTTATATGATATAGCAAATCCTTTGTTAATGGTTGTTTTTCAACAGAATTTATTGCGTTTTTAATTTCATCCTTACAATTTATTCCACTTATTAGTTCTAATTCATCTTTTTGAGCTATCATTGGTCTGTATAATCTTACATATGCCTCTCCAATTGCTCCGTTAAACAAATAAATTTCTGGATTATTATTTTTCTTCCCAAAACTCAAAATATGCTTCTGTGCTATTCCTGGATATGGATCAATATAATAAATTCTTTTTATTCCAAGTTGAAAAGCTTTTTTGGAACACAACTCACATGGGCTTGCTGTGCAAAGCAAATATCCTCCATTAATGCCCTGACCACCATATTTTGATATCTGTAAAAAGGCATTCTCTTCCGCATGCAAAGCCCTTGTAAACACTTGATTTTTTTCATTTTTTATACCATTGTAAATATCTTTGAAGCAATAAGCAAATTTTCTTCCATGCAAATTTACCTTTTCCAATTTATTGTCTATATATTCTACAACTTTTTTAAACTCTGCGTTTTCATATTCAAACTCACTAAAACATTCTTGTTGATTTCCCTTACAATAACCATCGACATCTCTATAAATGCATTCTAATTGTTTATTGGGAACGTCATTCCATCCTACAGATTTAATTGCATAATCTGGTCCAGTCACAATCGCACCAACTTGTCTCGACAAACAACCTGAATTATACTTTACATTATATGCAAGTTGCATACATCTTTCTATATCACTTGGTAAAACTAACCCAGGATGAATCATTAAGGTAATATATCTAACCAATTGTCTCGTTAATCTCAATCTTCTATTATTTTTTTCATCTAGATTTACTAAATGTATATCTGCCATTTCAAAACAGTTTGCAATATTTTGATGATAAAAAATCTCCCCGTTGTTAAGTTTTGATTCATACTCTACATAATTCAAACTGTTTTGTTCTTCTTGATTTAAACCTCCCAACCTTTTTTGTCGCATGTTTTCATCTACGCTAATCGCCATAAGATAATAAGATCTATAACTATCTTTTAAATAGTTCGATTCATTAGCGTTTCTAATTGCATCAATACAAATTCTTATCTTTTTATCTCTTTTATAATTTTTTATTAATTCAATCATCATTTGTATACGCTTTGCAAAATCCAATATCTTTTTCTGATTTAATTTATCATTATAAGGCTCTCCACTAGCTCTTATATTATTTGCAATCTTCTGGAGCAAATATGTATATAAATGATATTTAACTGGTGCAGAATCTTGCAATTTATTTTTCTTTTCCTCATAACATGAATATTTTAAGAGTATCTTTTTTATTCTGTTTTTATACTCTACCATATTTTTTATATATAGTTGATAATATGTTTCAATTTCTTCTACAGAATATTTATCCCATGCTTTCACAGAATAAAGCGGATTTTTTTCTACTTTTTCAAATATATATCTTAATCCTTGTATCTCTTGTTCTAATGCACCAAAATTGTCTATTTTGAAAACAGTGGTATTTTTATCGCTTTGAAGAAACTTCATATACTCAATAAATCTATCTAATCCCTTTTTATTGTCTTCATGAAATTCAAACACATACGATAGTATTACACAACTTACTTCAATTACCTCAAACGGGACCCAACGCTCATCCTTTGCTATATATTCTTTAATTATTTCGAATTCTTTCTTTTCCTTTAACGTTTCTTCAGTTTCATCATAAAATTCCAATTCTAAATCATCAAATTGCTTTTTCAATATCTTAGCAACTGTGCTACAACCAGCCCCTGTTCTACCCGTTAACCCTATTATTACTTGATTGTTCTTTTCATTATATATTTGATTTATCGCTTCGTTATAATTTTCCATAAAACCTCCTATGTTTATATATACATTTCTATGCAAAGATTTATTTTAAACCATAAGAAATGTAAAGATTACATTTTCTATTAATATATCTCCTTCATATTTTTAAATCTAAATCATTTATATTTGAATTATTACTCAACTTCATCTTAACTTGCATACACAATAAATTTGTTCAATCACATACTAATATTAGTATATAAAATAGTATATATTAATTCAAGATGCTCTTAGCTAGTCTTCTCATTCAATAAAGATTCTTTTTTGCTAATTTATTCTTCTTAATGTACTTTGATTGAAAACTTTTCAAAGAATAATCTTTAGCCTCACAAACAGTATATGAAAAATTTCATTTTTACTCCACCATAATCCTCTTAAATTAAAATTTTAATAATTTATATGTCCATTATTGATGAATAGCTCCGTAAATTTATTTATATAATTTTAACACACTTTTCTCCCAATAACCACAATTCTCCAATCACCCCCTTTCCCATTATCACAAGTAGACAACATCAGCATCTGCTCCCCATACTTGGGCTTGTTCCCCTGTCTCCACAAACTATGCTCTTCCACCTTGTCAACGAACTCGTCATACTCCTTCGCATCCCTTGCCATTACAAATTTCCAGTATTCAAACTCATGTATGTTAACACTCATCACTGCAAACACTTCATACTCTCTCTTTTTATCCGTTGTAAAATATATCTCCCTGTGCTTATTAAAAAACTCCTTATCCTTATACTGTTCCAGCGCTCCAAACATTTTTCCTCCGTTTATGTTATGTCCGTAAATAATTAGGTTGTCTGATTTTTCCCCATCACAGTATGCACTTAAATAAGGCGTTCCATAAAAACTGTAATTCCTGTTAAAATCATGATTCAAATAAAAGTCCGGCTTATCCTTTGTCTGCATCACAGGATAATTTATGGTTGTTCCCGGTATTTCCACATAACCTATGCAGTCTTTGTTTTTCTTTACAAGACCATTTACATTAGACTTCTTTTCTGTCACGCTCTCCTGTATTTTTTTAAATCCATTCTCATACTTTCTCTCTGCTCTTTTTTCCTTTAAAAAAGGGACAACTGAAATCACAGCCATCCCCACTAAAAGAAGTATCAGAGATATTTTAATTATCTTCTTCATCGTCCTTCTCCTGTTTGAAATTGTATTTTGACTTATCCTTTGCTCTTACGCATGCAAAACATCCAAGTGCAAGTAATAATGAAATAAGTGAAACCACCATTCCTGCAGTTTTTCCATTGGTACCTGTCTGTGGTGTGTCAGGTACTACAGGTATTCTTTCATCAGTAACCGTAAGTTTCTGAACTTTTCCTGTATCCTTAACTTTGATTTTCCTATCCTTTGCAACCTTGTAATGTTCTGGTGCATCCACTTCCTTGAATGTATAAGTTTCTCCTGCCTTAAGGATGCCTTCAATGAATTCAGCTTTCTTTCCTGTAGTAAACTCATACACCTTTTTGCCCTTGCTGTCATATACCTTATATTTTGCACCGCCAAGCTGCTTCTTTGTATCTGATGCAATCTTGCTAAATTCAACCTTGATTGTGTCATCAATCATTTTTACCTTCTGGACCTTTTCATCATCCGCTACTGTGAACTGGACACTTGTTGCTGTTGCATATCCGTCCCTTGGCTTTGTTTCTGTTAAAACATAAGTCTTACCAACGGCATACTTTCCTTCAATCATATGGCTCTGTCTTGATGAAACCCATTCATACATTACCTTTCCTGTGTCCTTTTCAGTTACCTGCATATGACATCCCGGAAGTTCCTTTCCATTTGTAATGTCTGTCTTTGAAAATTCAATCTTTGTTGTGTCATCATACATTACCACCTGATTGTCAATATTTTCATTAAAAGCATCACCATCTTTTATAAGTACTCTTGTCTTGGCATTTGCATCATCACTTTCCGCAAGTTTAAAGATAATATCACTTGCAGTTACGAAACCGTCTGATGGTTTTGTTTCAGTTAAGGTGTATTCCCTGTCATGAAGTAATCCGTATATCTTAACTGCATAACCGTCGCATTTTTCTACATGAACGTTGTCATATCCCATCTCATCAAGCTTTTCATTTAACTTAACTGACGAAATGTCACCTGTTATCCAGCTTACGATTTCGTTACCGTTTTCATCACTGATTTTCAAATGGCAGTCCTTAATCTCAACTGATGATGCAATCATTCTTTTGCTGATTACAGTTTCAGTCTGTTCTTCCTTAACCACTGCCTTTGCTGATACAACTGCAGTTTCCTGATCCTTGTATTCAAGATGTACCTGATGTTTTTCCCTGTTAATGTAATAACTGTCGCTAACACTTTCTTCAAGGAAATAGTAATCTCCTGAATTTAAGTTGCCTTCCGTCTTTCCATAACCTTCATCCATTACAGGTACATCAAATGGGATTTTCGCCTTTCCTTCCTTGTCAGTTGTTACTGTTGCAATCTTTTCACCTGCAGCAACAATCACATTCCCATTCTTATCGTAAATGTTGTCCCTTGAATAAAATCCAAATCTTGCATTTTCAACAGGCTCATTTGTCTTTGAATCCTGCTTTTCAAGTGTAATGTCTGTCTTTACCATGTCATTGTGTATGTCAATCTTTCCATCCTTTGAGTTTTCAGAAATGTCAAACACATACTCATCATCCTTGTTATTCCACTTAAAACTTAAGTCCCAGAATGACTGTTCTGGAAGAACATAACCATACTTTGTCTTTACTTCCTTTAAAATGTATTCTCCAAGTGGGACATTAAGTGTGATTGTTCCGTCATCGTTTAACACAAAATTACAGATACCATTACAATCGTTTGTAAACTCTGCCTTTTCACCTGTTGTAATTTTTGCAACAACTGAATCCTTCTTAAACAATACTGTTCCCTGATTATCCTGTGACATGATGTCTTCTCTTGCAGTAAGTTCAAATACAACGCCGTTTAGCAATGTGTCCTTGTAGTTAAATGGATTAAATGAACCTAATGCTGTTTCATTTTTACCATTCTCTACATTAATTCCCTTTGCACCATTCTTTTCTGTGTTAACTAAATTATTGATTTCTCCATCTTTATCTGCCTTACTTTCTTCTGAATCACCTTCATCGTCCTTATTGCATAATTCAGGACCAATTTTATTTATTGTAAATTTTCCGTAAGTCACATCATTATAGTACTCGCACTCTGCATACAGATATTCCTTACCAAGCTTGTCCACCATTGTCTTGTATGAGTTACTGCTAATCTCAACCATTACCGGCTGTCTGTTCACCCTGTATCCTTCAGGTCCTTCGATTTCATAAACCCTGTATGTGCCGGCTTTCAATTTCTCATAAGTAATGATTTCTCCTGTTTCATCTGTTACAAATCTGTCCACAACCTCTATTGCATTTCCATTGCTGTGTGTCTGTGTCACAAGAGTTTCCTTGCCATCTTTATCAACTTTGTAAATCTGGTATGTTGTTCCAGCCTTTAAAACTGTCTGATTTGTTTTTGAATCCTTCTTTACGATTTTTAGATATGCGTTGAATTCCGGATTGTTTAAAAGATACTTGTATGTCTTTCCGTTTTCCTTCACATTCACGTAAAAGTCAGGACACTTTTCAGTGTTTGCAGCTCCAACAGTCTGATGAACCACATATGTTCCATATGGCATCTTCTTTGACTTTGCATAACCTGTTAAATCTGTTGTAAGAATGTCTCTTTCTGTTGCCTTTGCCTTGTCATATGAACCTGCACTTGCAAGGTAAATCTGAAACTGTGCCTTGTTTTCAGGTGCGACAATACCTGCAAGGCCATTTCCCATTCCCTTAATAATTGATACGTCACCTTTTACCACGTCGTCATCAACCTGTGTTTCTGCCGAATTGTATTCGTTGGTAAACTGCTGGCCATCCTTTGTGATTGTGTATACCTTGTCATTTTTAAGGTAGCCTTCAGGCGGTGTAATTTCCTTTAAGTACATGTTTACACCACATCTGTAATAGTCTGTTTCAAATGTACCCTTGGCATTGGTCTTGTATGACTTTACAAGTTTTGTGCATGCTACATCTGAATATACTCCATACACTGCGCCTTCCAATGTTGCATCTCCCTGTGGTGTACTGCCTGTTTCAGAATCCTTTTTCCACACAGTCATTTTTACTTTCTTGTATTTGTCCTTAAGAACAGGCTTGTATGCAAGCTTGTAATTACTGTATGACTCTTCTGCAGTCTCGGGCCACTTTCCATCACTGTTCTTCTTCCATGAATCAGCCTTTGTAAGTGTTACTGTAACCTTGTTTGATGACTGGCTTGTAATCTTGTTTGAACCTGAATCAACAACAAACGATGTAAGAATGTTGTTGTTACCTGATGAGATTTCTTCAATTACGTAATTGTTTGAGATATCATCCATCTGGTCATTGATGTCATTCTTTATTAACTTTTCTGCTCCTGCTTTTGACAAATCTGATGCATAATCATATCCCTTATCGTCTAATTCGTCCTTAATTTGTTTTTTATCACTTGATGACATATCCTTTAACTCTTCATCTGCTACATAATAATAACTCTTAGAATTTAGTTCGTACGTAAAACGAAATACGATTTTTCCTTTAGAATCTGTTTTTACTTCCTGACTAAATTTGTTAGCATCATCATCTACATCTTCCTTAACAGAATCTCCCCAACCATTGTACTGATAAGAATACAACTGCTTTATATTCTTTGCTGTAAATCTAAAAATGACCTGAGGAAATTCTTTTCCATCTTCATCACACTTTTGTAATGTAATTCTCTGACGGTAATAGTCTTTTTTACTAATAGGCGTATACTTGTATTCTTTTGTGTTTCCTACAATTTCCATTAGTTCCTGAACTTCATCACTATCAGTTCTTCCACTGTATTTCCATTTTGTAATTGTACACTTAACTACGCTTGTCCCTTCAAAAATATCAGCATACAGGCTATCATTTGCATAATATCCTGTATTGTTTTTAACTTGTTTAATGATATCCTTTAATCCGGTTCCACTTGTAATACCTTCTTCAACAGCCCATATAAGACACTGTGCATAAACCCATGCCTTGTTTGAACGCTTTTTTGTTTGATCATACCAATATCCTATTTTTGCCTCCAAAGCATTTTTCTTATTAGAACTGTCGCTTGATATTGTACTGTTGGATGCAATGTAGGTATATCCGGTATGACATGCCTTTCCTAAATCTAAACAAAACACATCATTTCCATCCACTAATGTTTTTACCCATGTTCCACTTTCACTCTTTGATCCGATATTTACTGTTCCAAGTTTTCCAAGAGTTACTATACCTGCCTGCTTCTTCTCTCCATTGCCTGCTGCTGCAACATTGATTATAGGAATTGATGTTACCACTGTTGCTATTGCTAATATTGTTGCTGTAATTCTTTTTAATTTATCTAACATTTACTTTCCTCCTGATAAAATAAAAAACGCCAAGAATAAAACTCACATATAATGAGCTCATCTTGGCGTTAATCTATTAATTTGTTTTTTGTCATTCCCGGTTACTGACAATCATATTTTAACATTGATTATCTTTTTCACCTAAAAGTCATACTGTTAAAATTAAATTTATATTTCAGCAGGAGTGTAAAAGCAAAAAATAACTTCACGACATTATGTCGCAAAGTTATTTTTAATTACTTTTTTATTTCCTTATCTAAATCCACTCCACCAAATATTGCTACCCAATATGTGTTTCCACCTTGTTTATAGCAAGCAATGGCACCTGCTCTGTGTTCTTCATCTATGATGTTTCTATAATGTCCCGGGCTACTTTTCCATCCTTCCATAGCAGACTTATATGTATAATACCCCATTGCAATATTTTCTGCATTTGCATACATATGATAATGTATATAACCATCGTCTCCCTCATATGGTATTCCACCATCTTTTAGTCCATACTTTTTTTCTAATAACTCTGTCGATGTACTTATAAATTTATTATGACTGAAATCATTAACAAGTTCCTTTGCCCTTGCTTTACATATTTCGTATAAAACATCCGACCAAACGATACTTTGTTTTCCAGCACTTTTTCTATATTCATTCTGCAATACAAAAGCCTGTTCTGCTGCATATCTGTCATAATATTTTCCCGGCAATTTAAAGTTGTTATTTATCTTATAAAGTGCCGAATTTGTTTTTATTGTCTTCTTTTTTGACCAGTTGCTGTAAACTTTTTCTCCATTTATTTTCCTATAGGCTCGTACTTTAAATTTAAATTTGTCCTTTTCTAATAAATTGGTGAATACATAACTTGTCTTTTTTGTATCTTTAATTTTTCTCCACTTCTTTGATGCAACACCGTAAGCATATATCTCATATCCATTTGCATTCTTCACCTTTTTCCATGAAGCTTTAATTCCATATTTATATTTAATTTTCTTTTTTCTCATGTCCTTGGCACTAACTATACCTTTGTAATATTTATAAGTAGTTTTAGTCTTTACTGATTTGACTTGTCCCAAAGTATCCGCTTTTACCTGAACATTTGCACCAATTCCCAGCATCAATACAAACATACCAACAATCATCAGTACTCTTTTTAAATTTTTTATCATTTGGCAAACCTCCCAAGCTATAAATAACTGTCTTTAATTATACTCTACAACTCTTATTAAAGAAAACACAATTTTAAATACTGCTATAGTCAATACTAAAAATATCTTTAGTAAACTTCCCAGTACCGCAATTGTCACTCTGCATATAAACATTATAATTGCTATTATGTATTTCACTAAACTTTTTGCTCTATCCATAGCCTTACCTCCTAGATGCATACTGTGGCATATCATGATTTACTTCTGCTGTATAATACCCATTCATTGTTGATGGTGCATTAAACAATGATGCCAGCAAATATTTTTTGATATTTTTCACTTTAGTTGTATTTGATTTAAAGCAACTCATAACATACTCTAAATGTGAAAAATTAAGTTTAAGAAATCTTGATTTTACAACTTCCTTCGGAAACGAATTGCTCGCTATGACAATATAATCATTCGTGCTAACTGTAACTTCTGTCATCATTTCAACTATTCCATCTATTAGTTCTGCATCAAGTGGATAACGTTCTTTTAATGCATCGTATTCAATATTGTCTTTGATTAAATCCATATAAAGTTCATATTCAGATTTTTTCTTATCGCATCCCATCCTATCTGCTTTAGGCATAGTTATACTAAGCCCTTTTTTATGCGTCCAATTATCTGCACCTGTCATATCTGGCTCTTCGCCTTCTGTTAGCGGATAAGATAAGATATTAGTATTAATATTTTTAGTATTATTTATATTAGTATTATTAGGGTCTAATTCTTGAACCTCTTGAATTTCATTTTCTGAACTGCCGGAAGTATAATTATTGAACTCCTTGTAGTTCAATTTCTGAACTTCCTGAGTTTCAATTTTTGAACTTCTTGAAGTATAATTGTTGAACTTCTGTGTATTCTTCGGTGTTTCTGGTGTATTTGTATACCTTCCACCCAAAGTTTTTTCTTGTTCTGTGCTTTCTTTTTCCACAAGAAAACTTTTAACATATAATATGTTTGGAAGCCCCAAACCTCTTTTCTTTTTTTCAACCAATCCAAAATCTACCAGCTCCTGCAGATATTTCACAGCTGTTGCTCTTGCCATATTCATATCGCTCATAATATCTTTTATCTGATAAATAATATAAACCCTATTTTCTTCATCCAGCCATCCATTTTTCATAGATAAACTCATTCTGTCTAAAAGCAAACCATATAGCATCTTAGCGTCCACTGATAATCCAATGAACGCCTTATCATGTACTAACAATTTAGGTACTTTTATGAAACTATATTGGTCGGCTTGTTTTCCATAATAATATTCAAATGCCATACACTAATCCTTTCCTTTCTTCCATTCCTTTAGCAATGAATAGATTACTTTCTCCATTTCTTTTTTCGTGTAAGTCGAATCAAAAAATTCAGACAACTTGTTTTCTTTAAGCGTCACATTGCATATCCTTTTTTGTACCTTTGCCTTGTCAGCAAAGAGTATTTGACTTACCTCTTCGAATGACAAATTTTCCTGATTTTCTCTAATTATCCGTACATTGTCTTTACTTACCTTTTTACCTTTACAAATGTTTTCATAAATTAATTGTTGATATTCTGTTTTCAAAAATGAAATCTCTACACCTAATACAAATGTTATTTGTTTATCATCCACCAATTTGCTTAACTCTGGTATTAGTTCCGTAAGTCTTATATATCTTTGAACCTGTCTGTCTGAAATTCCTGCCAACTGTCCTATCTTTTTTGCCGATGACATTTCATCTGAACTTTTTCCCTGATGTGCTAAGGCTTCCATTTTCATTTTATAAGCTTTTGCTTTTTCACTTGGTAATGTATCTTCTCTTTGAAAGTTTGCATCAACCATAAGTGGTATTGCCTCTTCATGACTTATATCTTTTATAATTGCCGAAACTTTTTCCTTTCCTGCAATTTCACAGGCTCTCTTTCTTCTGTGCCCTGAAATTATTTCATATTCACCATTGCCCAAAGGTCTTACCAATAAAGGTGATAATATTCCATTGTTCTCTATTGATTTAGCCAGCTCAAACATTTTTTCGTTATCAACCACACTGAATGGGTGATCTTTAAATTGATGCAATTTGTTTATATCTATTTCACTAATCATATCGTTGTTTACACCAAGTAATTCATTGTAACTTGTTAATTTAATTTTCTCTCTTGTTGCCATGTTCTAAAACCTCCTCTGTAACTTTCACATAACTTTGTGCTACTTTTCCTTTAGGATTATGTTTAAATATGCTTGTACCTTTAATTGGCGTTTCTGCTGCTCTAACAGACATTGGCACTATGCTCTTAAATATTGGAATATTCGTTGCATATGTTTCATAGATTGCTGTTGAAATGTCCTTTGCGTAATTGGTTCTATAGTCCATCATTGTAAGCAAAATTCCTTCAATCTCTAATTTCGGATTAATCTGTCTTTTTACTCTTGCTATTGTCTTTATTAACTGTTGTAAACCTTTTACCGGCAGATATGAAACCTGCACCGGTATCAATACTGTATCTGCACAGGCAAGGGCATTAATTGTAATAATTCCAAGACTAGGCATACAATCAACTAAAATATAATCGTAATCATTTTCTACTTCTCTTACAAACTCTCTCATTAGCAATTCTCTACTCATAACATTTACCAAAGAAACCTCTATTCCTGATAATTCAATATTTGATGGCAATATATCTATCCCTTCTTCGTGCTTAACTATTCCTCTACTGGCTGGTAGCTCTTCTTCGTTTACTATATCCATAAGCACATTTGCAAGTGTATAATCTAACTGGTCCGGTTCATTTATACCTACACTAATTGTCAAACTTCCCTGAGGATCCGCATCTATTAAAAGGACCTTCTTCCCTTCTCTTGCCAAACCCACTCCCAAATTTAATGTTGTTGTAGTCTTTCCTACTCCACCCTTTTGATTTGCTATTGCTATTATTTTACTCATTTGTTTTCTCTCCTTCATCTCTAAAACTTTTTAACTTTCTGTTTCCCATACTGCTGTTTTTAAGCCTTTTTTGTTCTGCCATTTTCTTTTCAAAGTTCTCCACCCTCTGCTGCTCTTTTAGATTCTCATTTTCTTCTATCTTTAAAAGAATCATTGAAATTACTTTAATCAATTCCATTAATTCATCATTTTTAGGCGTAACTTTATCCAGCCTTTTTAATTCTTCATATACATATGTAAGTTGCGCCTTAAGGGCTCCAAACACGCGAATGGAACCCTTTACAACTACTTTATGGTCTGTTGTTTTCTTTATTAAATAATCCTGCTTTGTAAGTCCTGATATGTCTACAAGTCTATTTAATAACTCTGCCTCTTCATCAGAAACTCTAAATGCAACTACTCTGCTGCGCCATCTTCCTTTGCTATCCAATTTTCTATCAGACATCTCCTAATTCTCCTTTAATTTCATCCAGTTTATTAATCATCTCCAATTGCTTTGATGGGAACAAATGCGCATAGTGATATGTAATTCTTACACTTTCATGGCCCATTCGTTCTGCAATCTCCAATGCTGAAAATCCCATATTTATAAGAAGTGAAACATGACTGTGTCTTAAATCATGCAATCTGATTTTCGGTACTCCTGACATTTCACTACCTCTTTCCATTTCATGTTGAAAATATCTTTTTGATAACGGAAATATTCTTTCTTTTCCGTCAGGCTCATACATACTATTAATCAGGTCTTCCATTTCTTCATTTAAAAACTCCGGCATATATATTGTCCTTACACTTTTTGCAGTTTTAGGAGTTAATATTAGCTTTTCACCTCTTACTACCTGATAATTTTTAGTAATAGAAACCGTCTTCTTTTCAAAGTCAAAATCCTCTGGAGTTAGTGCCAATAATTCTCCAATTCTTAATCCACACCAATAAAGCATTTCAAATCCATAAAATGATAATGGCTTGTCCATCACACATTCAATAAATGCTTTATATTGTTCCTGTGTCCAAAACATTATATTGCCTCCTCTCTTACTTCCCATACTGCCGGCAATCTTTGCAGGATTGTTCTTCAAATCATAAAATTTTACAGCATGGTTGAATATTGCGCTTAACTGTGCATGTAATGTTGCAAGATATGACTGGGAATATGACTTTCCTTTTTCATCCCTAAACTCAATCATTTCTTTCTGCCAATGTCTTACATCCTTTGCAGATATATCTATCATTTTTCTTTCTCCAAAGAATGGTATGATTTTTGTTTTTACCATTGTTTCCTTATTTTCCCAGGTTGTCTCCTTAACCCTATGCCTTACATCGGCCTCGTAGATTTCATAAAATTTTGAAAATGTCATATCAAGATTAAAATTTCTTTTCATCTTTTCAGCAGTTTCCCATTCACTTGCTTCTCTCTTTGTTGCAAATCCACGTTTAGTTGTCTGTTTCTTTACTCCGTAATAATCAACGTAACGAAACTTTACATACCAGCTATTTCTTTTTTCATCTTTGTAAACTGACATTTTTCCTCCTACTCCTCGTTGTAAATAAGTTTCTTAAAAAAGTACTTTGTATTTACTTTTCCTCGAACTACGATATATCCTTTTTCTTTTAGTTCAGCATTAAGCATTCTTATGATTTCATATGCCTTTCCTTCTGAAATATTTAGCATCTCTGTTACATCCTGAACTTCCATAAACATCTTGTCTGTCATGTTTGTAATCTCCTTTCTCTCTTTTGATTAAATTGTTCTTGTTTGACCGTAGTTCTACTTTAGTCCTTTTACTTTCCAAATAGGAGTTAGTGGCACTATACCTTTTCCTTTAATCAACTTCTTCTTTCTCTTGTAACCAACGTTAAACAAATTTGTTTTTTTATCCGGCTTAAAGCTCCAATTTCCTTTATTTATCGGCTTTTCAAGCAAAAAAAGAAGAGCTATTTCAACTTATTAGTCAAAATAACTCTTCTTATTCTTAATTTTGTTCTCAAAATGTTCTCATAAGAGACTTATATTCTGTGTTTTCCCTTTATTTATGGGGTGTTCGAACATACGTTCACTTATTCAAACTCTATCGTTCCAGGTGGCTTACTCGTCAAATCATACATTACACGATTGACCCCTTTCACCTCGTTGATTATTCTATTCATTACTTTGTTCAACACTTCATAAGGTATCTCAGCAGACTCTGCTGTCATGAAATCTATTGTCTTTACAGCTCTGAGTGCGATAGCATAGTCGTAAGTTCTTTCATCACCCATTACACCAACTGAACGCATGTTAGTAAGGGCTGCAAAATACTGGTTGATTTCTTTGTCCAGTCCTGCATTGGCAATTTCCTCGCGGTAGATTGCATCTGCGTCCTGAACTATTTTGACTTTCTTGGCTGTTACTTCGCCAATAATTCTGATTCCAAGTCCCGGACCCGGGAATGGCTGGCGGTATACAAGATAGTCAGGTATGCCAAGTTCTAGTCCTGCTTTACGAACTTCGTCCTTGAAAAGGTCGCGGAGAGGTTCTATGATTTCCTTGAAATCAACATAGTCAGGAAGACCGCCTACATTGTGGTGAGACTTGATTACTGCTGATTCTCCACCAAGACCGCTTTCTACCACGTCAGGGTAAATTGTTCCCTGCACAAGGTAGTCTACCGCTCCTATTTTCTTTGCTTCTTCCTCAAATACTCTGATGAATTCTTTACCAATTATTTTACGTTTTGCTTCCGGTTCTTCAACTCCCGCAAGCTTTTTATAGTATCTTTCCTGTGCGTTTACACGAATGAAGTTAAGATCGTATGGGCCGTTCGGTCCAAATACTGCTTCAACCTCATCACCCTCATTTTTTCTGAGAAGTCCGTGATCTACAAATACACATGTAAGCTGTTTTCCAATGGCTTTTGCAAGAAGTACTGCTGCAACTGATGAATCCACACCGCCTGAAAGTGCACAGAGCACCTTGCCGTCTCCTACTTTTTCACGAATTGCCTTAATTGAATGCTCTACGAATGAATCCATTTTCCAATCTCCGGCGCATCCACAAATGTTGTATACATAATTGCTCAAAATTTCCTTTCCTCGTACTGTGTGAAGTACTTCAGGATGGAACTGAATAGCATATAATTTCTTTTCCTCACATTCAGCAACTGCTACAGGGCAGTCCTTTGTGTAGCCTGTTATTTTAAATCCAGGAGCCGGCTTTGAAATGTAATCAAAATGACTCATCCAGCATACTGTTTTTTCTTCAACACCTTTAAATAACTTAGAAGTTGTGTCTACCTGCACCTCTGTTTTTCCGTATTCACGAACAGGTGCCTTCTCAACCTTTCCGCCAAGAATGTGCTGCATTAACTGAGCACCATAGCACAATCCAAGCACCGGAATTCCAAGTTCAAACAATTCTTTTGTATAAGTCGGAGCACCATCTTCATAGCAGCTGTTTGGTCCACCGGTAAGAATTATTCCCTTAGGATTTATTTCTTTTATCTTCTTGATATCTGTTTTATATGAATAAATTTCACAATAAACATTACACTCACGCACTCGTCTTGCAACAAGCTGATTGTACTGTCCACCGAAATCTATTACGATAACTAACTCTCTATCCATATTTCCTCCCATATACCTGTATTGCAGGAATAATTCCAAATACCTGCACTTCTGTTATTTTACTCTATTTTGTGTAAATGTACAAGGAAGTTCTGGACGATCACTGTATGTTTTCCTATATAATTCTCCATCACTTTCCACCAATCCAATATATTCCCCTTAACAAATTATCATTACAAATTAAGAAGCACCTGCTACACTTCTTTGTATAACAGATGCTTCCCTATCTCAATACCCTGACTTTACAATCTCATCCACAACCGCAGGTACTTTTTACATTTACGAATCTTCTCTGAACTTTTTACACTCTCCATATCAATCTGGAATTTATCATGTGTATGCGTTGTTCCTATACCTTGTCCTGCTTCAACTTCTCATCTACTCTAACCATAAGATGCTATTACTCATCGAATCTTCGTTTTGAATACTTCCTATCCTTTCCGTTTCTCTGTAGCACCTTATCCAATAATTACTACTAAAACAATCTTCCGTTGATTGCCATGTCAGTAGATATCACTGGGTAAAAACTTCTTTCACCTCTTAACTTCGATACTATTGTTATCGGGTCGACATCCAATAACAAATGGTTGTTAAATGTATTGTAGAAGTTCTCTTGGGTATTTAATGCTTATTTATTTTGTATCTTCAATATAGCATGTTTTTCCCCTATTTTAAAGGGTTTTTTAGCTATTTTTTCATCTTTAGAAGTGTTGCATAAAACTATTTTTATTTAAACATTTTTATGAATCGTTTTTTTATAAAAAATGACTATTTTGCCTCGTCCAATTTCTGTTTTACGAATTTTGCAGTGTAACTTGTCGGGTGTTCGGCTACCTTTTCCGGTGTTCCTGCAACTACAACCGTACCTCCACGGTCACCTCCGTCAGGTCCCATATCAATGATATAATCTGCTGCTTTTATAACATCAAGATTATGCTCAATTACCAGAACAGTGTTTCCTTCATCAGTCAGTCTCTGAAGTATCTCAACTAATTTATGAACATCTGCAAAATGAAGACCTGTAGTTGGCTCATCCAATACATAAATTGTCTTTCCCGTACTACGTCTGCTAAGTTCCGTTGCAAGTTTTATACGCTGGGCCTCTCCACCTGATAACTGTGTACTTGGCTGTCCTAATTTAATATACCCAAGACCTACATCATATAAAGTCTTAACCTTATTGTACACCCTTGGGACATTCTTAAAGAAATCAAGAGCTTCTTCCACTGTCATTTCAAGAACATCATAAATACTCTTGCCCTTGTACTTAACTTCCAATGTTTCCCTGTTATAGCGCTTTCCACCACAAACTTCACAAGGTACATATACATCCGGAAGGAAATGCATCTCAACCTTCAAAATACCGTCACCGGAGCAGGCTTCACATCGTCCGCCCTTTACGTTAAAGCTAAATCGTCCTTTCTTATATCCACGCTCTTTTGCATCCATTGTTGCGGCAAATAAATCTCTAATCATGTCAAACATTCCCGTATATGTTGCCGGATTTGAACGTGGCGTTCTTCCTATTGGAGACTGATCAATGTTAATGATTTTATCAAGTTGTTCAATACCTTCAATCTTCTTGCATTTTCCCGGAATTGTTCTTGCCCGGTTAAGACTTCTTGCCAGCGTCTTGTAAATTATCTCATTTACAAGGGAACTTTTTCCGGAGCCGGAAACTCCTGTAACACATGTAAATACACCAAGTGGCACTTTAACATTAATGTTCTTTAAGTTGTTTTCCTGAGCCCCTTTTACCTGAATATATCCCGTAGGCTTACGACGCTTTGCCGGAACAGGAACTCTCAGTTTTCCGCTAAGATACTGACCTGTTATGGAATCCTTACATTTCATAATCTGCTTTGCGGTACCTGCTGCCACGACCTCTCCACCATGCTCTCCGGCTCTAGGTCCAATGTCTACCACATAATCAGCTTCAAGCATAGTATCCTCATCATGTTCAACAACTATCAGAGTATTTCCAAGGTCTCTTAAATGCTTAAGAGTCTTTAGAAGTTTTTCATTATCATTCTGGTGCAGACCGATACTTGGCTCGTCCATAATATAAGCAACACCTACCAGACCTGAACCAATCTGTGTGGCAAGTCTAATACGCTGGGCCTCACCACCTGACAAAGTTCCCGTGGCTCTTGCAAGACTCAAATAATCAAGTCCTACATCAATCAGGAACTGAAGTCTTCCCTTTATTTCTTTTAATATCTCTTTTCCTATTGCAAGCTGTTTTTCCGTAAGTTTGAGCTTCTCCAAAAACTCTCTTAAATCTCTCACTGACATTTCAGTCATTTCAATTATATTTTTGTCACCAATTGTAACTGCAAGGGCTTCTGCCTTTAATCGCTGACCGTGACATGTACTACAAGGTGTTATTCTCATGTAAGTCTCATATTCTGCCTTACTTGACTCGGCTCCGGTTTCCCTGTATCTTCTTTTTACATTTCTAATCAATCCCTCAAAGGCAATGTCATAAACTCCTTCACCACGCTGTCCTCTGTAGTGAACCGGTACGCTTTCGCCTTTTGTTCCATTAATAATAATATCCTGAATTTTTTTAGGATACTTTTCAAAAGGTGTATCAAGGTCAAAATTATATTTCTTGCATAATGCCCTTAAAATAGCATTTGTAAAACTCTTTCCATCATTTGCACTCTGCCATCCAAGTACCACAATTGCACCCTCATTTATGCTAAGACTTTTGTCGGGAATCATCAGATCCACATCAAATTCCATCTTATATCCCAATCCGTAACAATCAGGACATGCACCAAACGGATTGTTAAAAGAAAAGCTTCTTGGCTGGATTTCATCTATGCTGATTCCACAGTCCACGCAGGCAAAATTCTGACTAAAGGTAATAGTTTCCCCTCCAATAACATCAAGATTCATAAGCCCGCCACCGAGCTTTAATGCATTTTCAATGGAATCCGTAAGTCTCTTTTCTATTCCATCACGGATACTAAGTCTGTCTATTACAATCTCAATGTTGTGCTTAATATTTTTGTCTAATTTAATTTCTTCCGTCAGCTCATACATATTGCCATCTACGATTACTCTGACATATCCACTTTTCTTTGCACTTTCAAATACTTTTTCGTGTCGTCCTTTTTTCCCTCTTACAATCGGAGCCAGAATCTGGAATTTCGTTCTTCCAGGAAGCTCCATAACTCTGTCAACAATTTCATCTATGGACTGTTTCTTAATTTCCTTTCCGCACTTTGGACAATGAGGTATACCTGCCCTGGCGTAAAGCAATCTCATATAATCATATATTTCTGTAACCGTTCCAACAGTTGAACGTGGGTTTCTGTTGGTTGATTTCTGGTCAATTGATATAGCCGGCGGAAGTCCCTCAATGCTCTCCACCTGTGGCTTTTCCATCTGTCCCAAAAACTGTCTTGCATAAGAAGACAGAGATTCCATATATCTTCTCTGTCCTTCTGCATATATTGTGTCAAATGCCAATGATGATTTTCCCGAACCGCTAAGTCCCGTTATAACCGTAAATTCATCCCTTGGTATTTCTATGTCTATATTCTTTAAATTGTGCTCGCTAGCCCCTCTGATTTTGATGTATTTCTTTTTGTCAGCCATTGCACTTTTCCTTTCCTGTACATTGTATTAATTATTATACATAAGTTTGAGACTTGCCAGTTTTTCTCTCATTTCTATAGCCGTCTCAAAATCAAGCTCTGCTGCCGCCTTCTTCATTCGTTTTTCAACCTTATCCATAAGTTTCTTAAGTTCCTTCTTATCCATTGATTCAGGATCTTTTTCAACATCACTAATCTTTCTGTCAACTTCTTTGGAAATACTTATAAGATCTCTTACAGCCTTCTTAATTGTTGTTGGCGTTATTCCATGTTCTTTGTTATATTTTTCCTGAATTTCACGACGCCTGTTAGTTTCAGAAATCGCCTTATCCATAGACTCAGTTATAGTATCTGCATACATAATAACATGTCCCTCTGAGTTTCGGGCAGCACGTCCTATTGTCTGTATTAATGATGTTTCTGAACGAAGGAATCCTTCCTTATCTGCATCCAAAATTGCCACCAGACTGATTTCCGGAATGTCCAGTCCCTCTCTTAAAAGGTTAATTCCCACCAGAACATCGAATACATCCAGTCTCATATCTCTAATTATTTCGGTTCTCTCTAGTGTATCAATGTCCGAATGAAGGTATTTTACACGTATTCCCACATCACGCATATAATCCGTCAAATCTTCCGCCATTCTCTTCGTAAGAGTTGTAACGAGAACTTTATTTTTCTTAGCTACTTCTTTATTAATCTCTGATACCAAATCATCAATCTGTCCTTCCACCGGACGCACACTGATTTCCGGATCAAGCAGACCTGTCGGTCTTATAATCTGTTCAGCCCTTAACAGTTCATGTTCATTTTCATATACATTCGGTGTTGCCGAAACGAAGAGCATCTGGTCAATCATTCCCTCAAATTCATCAAACTTCAATGGCCTGTTGTCTTTGGCAGAAGGCAGTCTGAATCCGTAATCCACAAGAGTTCCCTTTCTTGACTGGTCTCCATTGTACATACCACGTATCTGAGGTATTGTAATATGACTTTCATCTACTATAATGAGAAAATCATCCCCGAAATATTCCATTAATGTATGAGGTGTTGCTCCCGGCTCCAGCCCTGCCATATGTCTTGAATAATTTTCAATTCCAGAGCATATTCCTGTCTCACGTAGCATTTCCATGTCGAAGTTTGTTCTCTCAGCAATTCTCTGGGCTTCAATTAATTTATCTTCAGATTTAAAGAAAGCCACCTGCTCTTCCAATTCCTTTTCAATGCCCTTAATGGCACGCTCCATTTTTTCAGGGGCAACAACATAGTGGGAATTAGGAAAAATAGCCACATGCTCCAGTTCGCATTTCACCTCGCCTGTTAATGTGTCAATTTCCGTTATCCGTTCTATTTCATCATCGAAAAATTCCACACGCACTGCACTATCCGTGTAGGATGCAGGAAATACTTCCAGATTTTCACCTCTAACCCTAAATGTTCCACGCCTGAAATCCATATCATTTCTGTCGTATTGTATTTCAATTAATTTGTGTATAATCTCATCCCTGTCTCTGATGATTCCCGGACGCAGAGATACCACCATATTCTTATAGTCAATAGGATCTCCCAATCCGTAAATACATGAAACAGACGATATAATAATAACGTCCTTTCGCTCCATTAATGCCATTGTAGCTGAATGTCTCAGTTTATCTATCTCATCATTTATAGCCGAGTCCTTTTCAATATAAGTATCCGTACTTGGCACATAAGCCTCCGGCTGATAATAGTCATAGTAGGAAACAAAATATTCCACGGCATTATTTGGGAAAAACTCCTTGAACTCCCCATAAAGCTGAGCTGCCAGGGTCTTATTGTGAGCTATTATAAGGGTCGGTTTATTTAATTGTTGAATAACATTTGCCATAGTAAATGTTTTACCTGAACCGGTAACTCCCAAAAGGGTTTCAAATTGATTTCCTTTTTTAAAACCCTCCACCAATTCCGCAATTGCTTTTGGCTGGTCTCCGGTAGGTTTATATTCTGATACTAATTCAAAATGATCCATTCTCTTCTCCCTGTATTTATCAGAGACTTTTTTTATCTAAAAAAGCCCTTTCAATATTATTACCATATATTAAATAGTTTATTTTAATCGATATAAAATCATTATATCAAAGGATTGTACAAATGTATATAGCAAAATCGAACTTATGTTCTCTTTATATATTGACGTTATTAGGCTCTATACTTTGTTTCAAATTAAAGTATAGAGCCCTTTTTTTATCCCCTATAATGTTTTTTGAAAAAAATAGGCATAGATTAAACAACCTCTTATAATAGAATCACCACAAAACCACAAAGGAGATTATTCACTATGCCTAACGCTAATTATATTTTAAATGTACTAAAAACAAAAGACCTTTTTATACAATTTTGCCATCTTTTATGACGTATTTAACCTCCAGGTCTTTATCAAGCAATACAATATTTGCTCTCTTTCCTGTATCAAGGCTTCCAAATCTGTCATAGATACCTATTGCTTTGGCTGGATTAACAGCCGCACACTTAATTGCACTCTCAAGAGGAATATCCATTTTCTTTACTGCACATCTTACACAATTCATAAGATTTGTAACAGATCCTGCAATGTTTCCTTCTTTTGTAAGTGTGGCTTTGTTTCCTCTCACAGTTACATCCAAGCCACCAAGAGTGTACTGTCCATCTTCAAGACCACACGCCATCATACTGTCACTTATCAGAATTATTCTGTCATCACCGAACATCTTAAACGTAGTTCTTACTGTTGCCGGATGGCTGTGAATGCCGTCCACAATTAATTCAACCATTACATTTTCATTGTCACAGGCCGCTCCTACAACTCCCGGTTCCCGATGGTGGAATGGATTCATTCCATTGTAAAGGTGGGTCACCTGTCTTGCTCCCTTTTCAAAAGCTTTTTTCGCCACATCATAATCTGCTGCCGTGTGGGCAACTGACACTCTCACATCTTTGTTGATTTCTTCTATACACTCCATTGCTCCGTTAACCTCCGGTGCAATGTCCACCAGTTTTACAAGTCCGCCTGCTGCTTCCTGAAGTCTGTAAAACATATCTGCATCAGGTTTATGAATAAATTCAGGATTTTGAGCTCCCTTCTTTTCCATGGAAATAAATGGTCCTTCCATATTTATTCCCACAAGTTCTGCTCCGGTTTCTCCCTTATATTCCTTTGTCGCAGCAAATATCTTATTTAATCTTTCTTCAGAAAATGTCATAGACGCCGGACAAATTGTAGTTATTCCCTGTGACAGTTCATATTCTGCCATGTTATTTATGGCTTCCACTGTTCCATCGCAAAAATCATATCCTACACATCCGTGAAAATGCAAATCCGTAAGTCCCGGAATTACATACAATCCTGTGGCATCAATAGTTTCACCCTGTGCCGTACGTGCAATTTTATCACCTTCAACATACAGGTCCCTTTTTTCAAATTTTCCACTTTCGTGAAATACTAATCCGTTCTTTATTATCATATATTTCACCTTCTAACGACAAAACTATAATATTTTGGACAATGCTGCTCTGTCTCCAACGAGTGTAACATCATTATGAAGTTGCAATACTGACGCAGGCACCTCTGGTGTTACAGGGCCTGTAAAAGCTCCCTTTACAATATCCGCCTTGTCTTCCCCTGATACAACTACAAGAATTTTCTTTGCCTGCATTATTGATTTGATTCCCATTGTGTATGCCTGTCTTGGTACATCCTCTTCTTTTTCAAAGAATCGTTTATTGGCTTCAATAGTACTCTTTGTTAGATTTACACAATGTGTTTCTTTTTCGAAAGCTCCTCCCGGTTCATTAAATCCTATGTGTCCATTATGTCCCAATCCTAATAACTGCATGTCAATTCCACCACATTTAGTGATAATATCATTATATTCCTGACAGGCCTTTTTAGAATCTGCTTCAAGACCATTTGGTACATAGGTATTTTCTTTGTAGATATTTATACGATCAAATAAATGTTTGTTCATAAAATATCTGTAGCTTTGGTCATTGTCACCTGATAATCCTTTATATTCGTCCAGATTAATGGTAACAACCTTCGAAAAGTCCAAATCTCCCTTTTCATACCAATTTACAAGTTGATCATAGGTCCCAATCGGTGTAGACCCTGTTGCAAGTCCCAATACACAATCCGGTTTCAAAATAATTTGTGCCGAAATAATATTGGCCGCTTTTCTACTCATTCCCTTATAATCCTCACCCATATATATCTTCATAAGGCTCCTCCTTACATAAATAATTATTTCTTATTTATTTTCCAATATCTCTACTGCCTTATTTAATTGAACATCTTTATTTCCTTTTGTCGAAGCCTTTACTTCAACATCCGGTGTTATGCCTTTACCGTGAATATTTTTTCCACTTGGTGTATAATATTTCTCCACTGTGAGTTTGATTGCAGAGCCATCATTTAATGGCCACATCTGCTGAACAATTCCCTTTCCAAAAGAACGGGTTCCTATAATTGTTCCTGCTTTGAAATCCTGAATTGCTCCTGCAAATATTTCAGACGCACTAGCACTGTTTTCGTTCTGAATAACTACCATAGGCATATTAAGAGCCTTTGCATCTGATGTCTGTTTTTCTTCTTTTCCGTATTTGTCTTTTGTTGATACTAATGTTCCCTCCGGAAGTAAGTCATCTAATATCTGACATACAATGTCGTATCTTCCTCCCGGGTTATTTCTCACATCGAAAATCACAGATTTCATTCCCTGCTTTTTCAATTTCTCAATAGCACTGGCAAACTGTTTATAAGTGTTTTCCTGAAATTCCACAATCTGTATATAGGCAATGCCCTTTTTCTTATTGAGCATTTTTGCTTCAATAGATGGAACTTCAACTTTTGCTCTTGTAATCTCTACATCAATATATTTCTTTTCAGACTGTCTGTAGATTGTTAACTTTACTTTTGTGTTTTCTTTACCTTTAATCATCGAGACAACTTTATCCACATCTTCTCCGGTAACTTCCTTACCTTCGACTTTGTAAATTATGTCGCCATCCTTTATTCCTGCTTTTTTTGCCGGCGAATTATCAAAAGCCTTAGTGACAATTATAATACCGGTTTCTGTATTTTGAGAAACGTAAGCTCCCATTCCAACAAAAACGCCGTCAATATCTTCCTGTAATTTGGCATACTCATCTGCTGTATAATATACTGAATACGGATCGTCAAGTCCGCTAAATAGCCCCTTATAAATTCCCTCTTCCAGTTTTTTATTATCCACCTTATCCAGATAATAAAGATCTATTATGGATTCAAGAGAACTTAATTTAGACAAACTTGCTTCAGTTGCACTTTTATTATTCTGCTTTTTTGCAGTTATATTAATATCTGTGCCGGAAAATACGATTCCTACTACTACACCTGCTGTAATAACCATCGTAGCAAGCATTCCAACTAAAAATCCCGGTAAAAATCTGCTTTTTGTCTTCTTCACTGTCCCGCCTAAATTCCTTTACTAATTATCCTAAATAACTCCATGGGTTTGCCCATGAACCTGTTATACCGCCTAACTTAACACTAAAATGTAAGTGGTTACCATATGATGCTCCTGTATTTCCTACATATCCTATAGTCTGACCTGCACTTACTGACTGTCCTGCAGATACACAACTTGAAGACATATGCATGTATACTGATGTTGCGCCATTTGAATGTGTAATGCCAACCCAGTTTCCTGCTGATGAACTATAATTAGCCCATGCAACTGTTCCTGATGCGGCTGCAACGATAGGTGTTCCTGCAGGTGCCGGTATATCAATCCCATTATGATATCCTCCATCTCTCGGACCATATCCTGACGAAATGGTGTGATGTCCCGGAAGTGGCCATCCCCATGAACCGCTTCCACTGGTCCGGGTGTCGTCGCCTGATGACGTATTTGTTGATGTATTATTAGAGTTATTTGCAGCCTGTTGCTGCTGTCTCTGTTGCTGCTCCTGTCTCTTCCTTTCTTCTTCCTGTCTCTTCTTTTCAGCCTCTAAAGCTTTGGCAATGGCTTCCTGCTGTGCTGAAATTTCTTTATCTATATTTGCAGCAGAATTTTTTGCAATTTGTATCTGATCTTCATAGTTTGACAACTCACCTTTTTTACTATCTGCCAAAGATTCAAGATTTGCTTTTGCCGACTGTTGTTTTTTCTGTAGCGCCAAAAGATTCTTTTCATCCTTTTCAAGTTTTTGCTTTGAATCTGCTATTGTCTGTCTTGTCTTTTTGAATTTATCCAGCATATTTCTGTCATACTGTGACAATTCAGTAATATATTCCGCCTTATTCAGAAATTCTGTAATACTCTTGGAATTAAGAATTAAATCAAGCATCTGTGTATCACCGTTTTCATACATGTACTTAATTCTAAGTTTCATGTCACTATACTGTGATTTAACACTTTCCTGAGCTTCATCTAACTTCTTTTTTGTTACTTTAATCTGTTCCTGAGTATTGTTAAGACTTGTTGTTGTTTTACCAAGCTGTGTAGAAACGTCAGTAATCTTGGCATCAATTTCATTTATATAGCTCTTCGTGTCTGAAGCTTTCTTTTCAAGATTCTTCTGCTTCTGCTCCTGCTCCTGCTTCTGTCTTTTTAAATCATCAATTTTGTCACCTCTTACAATTGTATTCATTGGTGTTGCCACCATGACTGCCGTCATTGTAAAAGCTACAACATAACTAATTACTTTTCTCATTTTATCTCCTTACAATTATTAAACTTTCAAATGTTTTCTAAGCGATAGTGCTGAACCTATTAAACCGATTCCTGCTCCTATTCCAAGTCCCATTGGTACTAAAATTCTGAATATTTCTGATGTTGAAGCAAAAGATACTGAACTTGCCATTACACCAAACTTTGATACTACGAATCCGATTAATTTTCCATAAACAACTCTTATGAGCACTAATGGAATGGCTGAACCAACAAGTCCGATTACCACACCTTCAATTACGAATGGTGCTCTTACAAAACTGTTTGTGGATCCAATCAGCTTCATAATTTTAATTTCATGTCTTCTTACGGAAATACCAATCATTACCGTGTTACTTATTAAGAATATTCCAACACCAAGCAAAATAACGATAAGCGCCACTGACACATAGCCTAAAAGTTTTGCCACATTACTTAAGGTTTCTTTCGCCTGCTCTGAATGTTTAACTTTTCTGACCCCATCTACCTTTTGTATCTTTTCTACAAAAGCATCCTGGTCTTCAATATTCTTTAAAAATACTGTATATGATGCGGAATCCGCTAACGGATTGTCACTTGCAAATCCCTGTGCAAGTTCCGGGTCATCTCCAAAATAATCATCCTTGAAACCTTCCCATGCCTTGTCAGCTGAAGTGTATTTGTAACTGTCCACTCTATTGTCAGCTTTTATAACCTGACCGATATTATCTATTTCCTGTTGTGTTATTCCTTTTTTAAAGAAAACCGTAATACCAATATTCTGTTCTACCTGTTTTTCCATATGGTTAACATTTATAATAATTGAAAAAATAATCCCAATGAGGAAAATACATGCCGCAATTGTTCCGATGGAAGCAATTGAGAACAGCTTATTTCTCTTTATATTTACTAAGCCCTGCTTAATACAATATCTCGTTGTTCTTGAATTCATCTATTCCACCACCTTGCTGTCGCTTACTTTTACACCCTTCTTCATTGTAATTACTCTCTTCTGCATTGCCTCAACAATTTCCATGTTGTGAGTAACTACGATAACGGTGGTTCCCTGCTGATTTACTTTATCTAATAATTTCATAATTTCCCATGAATTTTCTGGGTCAAGGTTTCCTGTCGGCTCGTCTGCCAGCAAAATCTCAGGCTTATTAACCAATGCTCTTGCTAATGCAACTCTTTGCTGCTCACCACCTGATAATTCATTAGGGTTAGAACGATACTTTTCTGAAAGTCCTACCAGCGATAACACTCTGGCAACATTTTTCTTTATCTCTCTTGGAGACGCTCCAATAACTCTCTGGGCAAAAGCAATGTTTGAATAAACATCTCTATCCTGCAGTAATCTGAAGTCCTGGAATACAACTCCTATCTGTCTGCGGTATTTAGCCACGCCCCTTGATTTCAATTTAGAAAGATTAATGTCATTTACATATATTGTTCCTTCTGTAGGATTTAATTCCTTGAGTAAAAGTTTGATAAATGTAGATTTTCCCGAGCCACTGGCTCCAACTACAAACACAAACTCCCCTTTGTCTATGTCAAGATTTAAATTGCTTAAAGCAGGTGCACCATTTCCATAGGACTTGCTTACTCCTTCAATTCTAATCATTTGTTCACTCCTTATGTATGTTGTTGTTTAGTTGTTTTTGAACTTTTCCACGCATAAAAGTGAAAAGCATCCGGATTAACTTTTGCTTTCCACTTTAGTACTTTAAAAATCTGTATTGCCCATATATTTCATATACTTAACAACCATTAAGGCAATCTTAAAGGTTATGGCATCTTCAAACACTCTAAGGTCAAGACCGGTACTCTTTTGAAGTTTGTCCAATCTGTATACCAATGTATTTCTATGAATATACAACTGTCTTGAAGTTTCTGAAACATTCAGGCTGTTCTCGAAAAATTTATTAATTGTTGCAAGTGTTTCCTCGTCGAATTCATCAGGAGACTTTCCTTCAAAAATTTCTTTTATAAACATCTTGCAAAGTGGCAATGGCAACTGATAAATCAGTCTGCCGATTCCAAGATTGTTGTATGCTACAACATTCTTTGAACTAAAGAAGATTTTTCCTACATCAAGTGCCATTCTTGCCTCCTTGTAAGAACGGGAAACTTCTTTAATTTCCTTTACTATGGTTCCATATGCTACGTTAGCCTTTACCATAGCTTCTGTGTTAAGCATGTCGACAATTGTATTTGCAATTCTCTCTACTTCTTCATATCCCTGTTTATCTTCTAATTCCTTAACAAGAATAATACTCTTTTCATCTACCGCAGTAATGAAATCTTTCTTATGTCCTGCAAAAAGCGTTCTCACCGTTTCCAGTGCCACACTGTCCTTCTCATTACGGGTTTCAATTATGCATACACATCTTCTTGCATCAACGTCGATGTGCAATTTTTTTGCTCTATTATATATATCTACAAGGAGGAGATTGTCTAATAAAAGATTCTTAACGAAATTATCTTTGTCAAATCTTTCTTTATATGCCACCAACAGGTTCTGTATCTGGAAAGCTGCCATCTTTCCTACCATAAATACATCATCTGTAATTCCCTGTGCAATCAAAATCAGCTCTAACTGATTTTCGTCGTAAACCTTAAAGAACTGATATTCCTGCACGGACTGACTGTCTGCCGGCGATGCCACAAAAGACATTATAGCATGACCAAACTGTTCTCCTACCTGGGAAGTACTGGCAATTATTTTTCCCTCAATATCTGCCACATACAAATCCACTCTGGATATACTCTTTATTCCTTCGATTGTGTTTTGTAAAATTTGATTTGAAATCATATGTTTCTCCCTGTGTTTTGCTATTATTCTAATTATAAAAATACAAACAATAATTCACTCTTCATTCTAAACTAGATTTACATAAAATACAAGCAAAAACCCTTCATAAAATCTTAAATTTTTGTGAACACTTATATACAACAAGAGGAGCTCGTTACAAATAATGCTTTCACATTATTCTGTACAACAGCTCCTCTTTATTGATTAATCTCTATTATCAAAAGTTATGACTAGTTTGTAATAACCTTTTCTGTGTCCTTATCAAAGATATGTAACTTTGTAAGATCCATAGCAAACTTAACTTCGTCACCAGGTCTTGCTTCTGTACGTGCATTAACTCTTGCTGTACAGTCAAATCCTTCAACATCAAAGTATAAGTAAACTTCAGCACCAAGTAATTCGTAAATTCTGATAGTTGATGTAAATACACTGTCAGGTGAGCTTGCGATGAAGCTTTCTTCATCATGAATATCTTCAGGTCTGATACCCATAACAACTGTCTTACCAACATATCCACCTTCTTCAAGTCTCTTAGCCTGTTCTGCAGGAACCTTAATATATGTTCTTGCCTGACCAACATGTAACTTGATGTCAGCACCGTCTTTTTCAACTTCAGCATCGATGAAGTTCATCTGTGGTGATCCCATGAATCCTGCAACGAATAAGTTAACAGGCTTATCATATAAGTTCTTAGGTGAATCAACCTGCTGTACAACACCGTCCTTCATAACTACGATTCTTGTACCAAGTGTCATAGCTTCTGTCTGGTCATGTGTTACGTAAATGATTGTTGCGCCTAATCTCTTATGAATCTTAGCAATCTCGACACGCATCTGTACTCTTAACTTAGCATCCAAGTTTGAAAGAGGTTCGTCCATAAGGAATACCTTAGGATTACGAACGATTGCACGTCCCATGGCAACTCTCTGTCTCTGACCACCTGATAAAGCCTTTGGCTTTCTGTCGAGAAGATGCTCGATATCAAGGATCTTAGCAGCCTCATGTACCGCCTTATCAATCTTCTCCTTTGGTACCTTTCTTAACTTAAGTCCGAATGCCATGTTATCATATACTGACATATGTGGATACAGAGCATAGTTCTGGAATACCATTGCAATATCTCTGTCCTTTGGCTCTACATCGTTTACGAGCTTGTCGCCGATCCATAACTCACCTGAGCTGATATCCTCAAGTCCTGCTATCATTCTAAGAGTTGTTGACTTTCCACATCCTGATGGTCCAACAAAGATGATGAACTCCTTGTCTTCGATCTCAAGGTTGAAGTCCTTAACTGCGTTGAATCCGTTAGGATATACCTTGTAAATGTTCTTAAGTGATAAACTTGCCATTTGAAATTACCTCCGTAGTGTATATAATCTTGTTTTTGTTCACCCTAAAAACTATTGTTATTCTACATCATCCACATTTTTCATTCTATGTGATTATTGCTCAAAAAAATTTTTGAACTTTTGTCTAAAATGTATACGTTCGCATTTTTTACAACATTTTGACGATTTTCTAGGCTTTTTAATAGGCTTTGCACTTTGTTTTTTGTGAAACCTTCACCAATAGCTCACAATTTTCACCGTTTTTTAGTAAGGTTTTCAGTATATTTTATAACTTTTGCCTATTCAATTTAACCATATATATACTTGACAAAAATTGTTTCTCTTTTACCACTGCTTCAAATTTTTGTTATTTTGTCTTAATTACGACTTTTTTATCCTGCGTTGATTTCAATTTGATTTTTACCATTTCAAAATATGCAGTATTTTTACTACAGTCAAAAAAATCCTTCGTACCGATGAACTACCATCAGTACAAAGGACTTCATAATATTCTAGTTATTTGCTGCGTTGTCAACACCGATGACAACAACAATATCCGCATCACTTATATCTACATCTGCCATAGAATCGTCTATGTCAGTTCTGGCACTTGTGGAAGCAGATCCGAGAATCGCTGTAAGTGAACTTACATCGTATGAATCAGATGTATATACCGTCGTGGAAGACTGTGTATCTCCCTGATATGTTCCTATATCCACCGATGTGTAACCATCAGCTGTAAGTGTTGTCTGCCATGTAGCTGCAACTCCTGATACTCCTGATGCGTTGAGTACTACCATTTTTGCGTTCTTTGCGCTTGATGAGCTTGTATCCTCTGAAGGATCCTGCGAATCCTCGCCGTCTGACGAAGCATCTGTTGTTTCGGCAGCATCTCCGTCTCCTCCAAATGTAGGATCCGATGGATCATTCTCCTCTGTAACTATACTTGACACCTCTTTCTTGCTTGTAGTGTCGTTCTTCTTACTCTTGCTCATCGTCTTTGCGAGGAGCACCAGCATTACCACTATCGCAACCGCTAGTATTATAACCGCAGCTCTGAGCATGGTATCTAAAAACAATTTCATAACTTTCTTACCCATTATACAGCCTCCATATTCTTTATGCATTTCAATATTTGATCAGTATCTTTAAATCCAATTTAAGTCTCATCAGTTTATCAACAAAAACAACTAGAGTATACCAAAGTGCTTTTTTATTTTCAACATGTAATTCACATGATATAATAAATTTCGTGTGAACTCTTTTTGATCTTCGGACAAATAAGTTCTCATAAAACGTGCAGGCACTTTGCAGCGTTTGCTTTTCATGTGCCTGTTCCACATTTATGGCAAGGAGGTGTCATTTTTTGGATACTGCAATAATAATCGGAGCTTCTACCGGTATCGGAAGGGTCACTGCTTTAAAGCTTGCTGACTCATATAACAATATCGCGATCACTTCTTTCAGACACAGAGACGAGCTCATGTCTCTCAAAAAAGAACTTGATGCAAAGGGATGTCACTGTCTGGCAATGAGCGGGGATGCCGGGGATATGGATTTCATGGAGAATTTTATACGAACCATCACAGACACATTCGGTGATGATATAGATCTGCTGGTGAACAACGCCGGAATATCCTACGTAGGGCTTCTCACTGACATGACCATCAAAGATTTTGACAGGACCATGAAATCCAATATATACTCAGTGTTTAACAGCTGCAACAGAGTTGTCCCTTATATGGTACGCGCTCACAAAGGCCATATCATAAATGTCTCATCTGTGTGGGGATGCTGCGGAGCTTCCTGTGAGGTTGCCTACTCAGCCTCCAAAGGCGCTGTAAACTCATTTTCAAAAGCTCTCGGCAAAGAACTCGCCCCAAGCGGCATAGCGGTCAATGCAATAGCCTTTGGCGCAGTGGATACGACCATGAACGGTCATCTCTCGCCTGATGAACGTCAGATGCTGGAGGATGAGATCCCCGCAGGACGCATGGCAACGCCACAGGAAGCCGCTGAGTTCATATGCCGCATAGCCGGCTGTGGAAACTATCTGAACGGCCAGGTCATCACATTTGACGGTGCATGGCAGTAACCACATATTTTATTGAACATTTTCAACCAAAACATTGTGTAACTTACCAAATCCCTATTGCCTATTTGTACATATTGCTTTAAAATAAACTATATATGTTATAGAAACAGGGGTTATAAAATGGGATTTGGATTTGGGAAAAAGAAAAAAAGCAAACCTGCTGAGGATGCCACATTGACCGATATGCAGACCACTCTTGATGAAAACGGTAATGTCGAGATTGTTTCCAAAAATTTCAAAATGAAACCGACTCAGAAGACTTCAGAGGGCACCACCGAAACAGGTGACACATGGATATGCTGGGGATGCGGACAGCCCACAAGTCAGGATGTGTGTCCAGTTTGCGGTAAGAAACGAATCAAATAGCACACACAAGCAAAAGGAGATTGTATTTTCACAATCTCCTTTTTGTTGTCTTGTCTAAACTATTAAAATGTTATTCCTGCCGCATTTATGAGAAGTCCCCACATAAGTCCCGCTGCATAGAGCACCGCTGCTATTCTAATATTCTCAGTTGGTCTGTGTCTGTTCATTCTGAACAAAACAACAAGTCCCACCCCGGCACTCACGAGAAGTCCGGACATCATGGCTCCGGCACTGAGTATCCCCTGAAGATAAAGCTCTGTTATGATCACTGAAGCCGCACAGTTAGGTATGAGTCCCACCAGAGCAGCCGAAGCCTCACCAAGAACTGGCACATCATTGAATATCCTTGCTATGGTATCCTCCCCAACCAACTCTATAACTATATTTATTATCAGAGTAAAAATGAATATGAATATCGCAATCCTTGCAGTGTGTACCAATGCCGATCTCAGCACGCCGCCCTCGCAGTCACAGTGTTCCTGTTCACACACCTCATGTATATTTTTCTCTCCATAATGTCCGTGATCGTGGCTGTGCTCATGAACGTAATCATGCACGTGTCCGCCATTGTTTTTCTCACCCTTTATATTGTTGTAAACTATGTTCTGGGGATACTGTGTATTTTCTGCCGCAGCTTCGCCATGCATATGCCCATGTTGATCCTGATGTACATGACCGTGTCCGTGTTCTATCCTCTTCACTTCCACTGGTTTTCTGAGCCTGTCCAGCACAAATCCCACTATATAGCCCGTTATAACTGCTATAACAGCCTTTGTCACAAGAATCTTTGCTATAGTTCCGGCACTTATGGCATCATTTGAGAGCATTATCGGGAGCATCTCATCCGATGTTGACATAAATACTGCTATGAGCACACCTGCACCTATTACTCCCCCACTGTACAGGTTTGATGCCATGAGCGAAAATCCACACTGTGGCACTATACCCAGCACTCCGCCAAGCAAAGGTCCAAGTTTTTCTGCCTTCTTCAACACATTTGCCTGCCTGCCCGCAGTCTTTCTCTCAAGCCATTCCATGATCACGTAGGTGATGAACAGAAACGGGATGAGTTTGACCGTATCAAACAATGCATCCTTAAATGAATCTATTAACAATCCAAACATATCCCTAACACTCCTTGCCATCAGAACTCATATACATTGTATCCGCAATTGTCCTGACTAAATTCAAAATACTCCTCGTTGGTCATATCCCTAAAATAACTGCATATCACGCGGCATATTCCATTGTGGCATACAAACAGCACCGACGAATCCGGATATCGCTTCTTCGTCTCTATGATGAGATCGTACGTCCTCCTGGCTATATCCATCATGGATTCTCCACCTGGGTATCTATAGGCAAACATCCTCTTATTATTGAGGAAATCCTCATCATCTCTAGGAACCCCCTCATACACACCGTAATCCTGCTCTATGAGCCTGTCGTCCGTAACGACCTGCAAATGTTTTCTCTGAGCAACCGCCTGGGCCGTCTTCTGCGCTCTCGAAAGCGGAGATGCTATTATCACATCAATAGGGCAGTCATCCAACTTGTCTGCAAGGAGCTGTGCCTGTCTGAGTCCTGTATCTGTAAGAGGGGAGTCCGTCCTGCCACAGACCTTGTTCAGTCTATTCCATTCTGTCTCTCCATGTCTCGCAACATATAACTTCATCTATACACTCCTTCCGACTTTATCAGATGTCACATCTTTATAATATTAAGCATTTTTGTAAATAAATCAACTGTTTTGGATAATAAAGTGTCTGGAATTTTATTCTGGAATTTTATTTTATATGCTTATACTTTCTGTATTTTTAAGCGTTTCTGTGGACTGAGTGCTGTTATCTTGCCCACCGTTCTGTCTCTTATCTGAGTTCTGTGAATTTCCAGCGTCTGAACCGTCGCCTGTGCTGTCTGGTCTCTGCATACCGCCGTTGCCTGTGCTGTCTGGTCTCTGCATGCCGCCGTTGCCTGTGCTGTCTGGTCTTTGCATACCGCCGTTGTCTGGGTCTCCACCTGGTCCCTGCATGCTGCTAGGACCTTCGCTGTATGTCACATCCTCCATTGCAAATGTGCTCGTCTGATCTCCCGCAGTCAAAGTGTATGTCTCACCCTGTTTCATATCTGAAGTACTTATCAAAACTGAGTCAAACCTCTTGTCAGCCTTGTAAGTTAGGAGCTTATTACCATTGGAATCAGTGAGGGTAATCGTCTCTCCGACATCTATCCACTCATCAAAATTGACAAGTGCAGAACATTGTGTGGACTCATCTCCAAATCCCTGTTCCATGCCTGAACCACCCACAGCCACCATCTCACCGCCGGTGATAGTCGCATAGATTCCGTAATCCAGCGCACCATTTCCATTGTTTGAAGGACCGAGTACATACACGCTGCCACCCGCGATGCCAAGATAACCATTTGAATCTATTCCATCGCCGTCTGCATTGATATTGATGGTTCCGCCAGTTATTAGAATATATGCGTCATAATCAGCATCCATGCCTGCGCCCATGCCAGGTCCGCCAGGTGTGCCTGAATCTCCCAGCCGGTCTCCCTTTTCCGGAAGTTCTGGTCTATTCGTTTCTGTGTCTTTTGTCCTTCTCTGGAACGAATCCGTCTGCCTCTGATCATCCTCGGTTGATTGTGTGCCATCGCTCTGTCCGTTGCTGTCAGGTCTTGCCGCATTGAAACCGTCATCGTTGGCTACCACATCTATATCGCCGCCAGTCACCAGTATCTTATACCCCTCGATACCCTCATAGCTCTTGGAAATGTCTATATCTCCACCGGTTATGATCAAAAAGCCTTCCGCGTGCATCGCATCGTCTCCAACCGATATATCAATGTCTCCACCTTCTATATATATGTAACCATCCTGCTGATCGTCGTTTCCGGCATGTATTCCATCTTCATCACAGGTGAGGGTAAATGTTCCATCCGCAATTCTTACGCTATCTTTGCCGTTCAGGCAGTAATCCTGACTATCTATCGTATAGGTTCCACTCGTTACCACCAGATCATCCTTGGACACGATTCCATGTCCGGTGGTATCCTTGACCGCAAGACTTCCACTGCCGCCCAGTGTGAGATCACATTTGGCAAATATGACAGCGTCCACATTGTTGTCATCAGTCTGTACATAGTCGCCTGACACTGTAAGGGTGTTCTCAGTCCCTTCTGCCAATGTCACAAATACCTTGTCTGCGTTCTTTGCATATATCGCCGCATAGTCTGCAGCCGTGATCGACACGCCATCAAATACAAGCTGCACCTTGTCATCATCACCGGCATCCACTACGACGGTTCCGTCTGTGAGTGTCCCTGACAGAACGTATACACCTGCCGCCTTGATCGTCACCACGCCATCTTCTATATGTACATTTGAGCTGTCACATGTGGCTGTCTTTCCCGATAATGTTATCTTTACAGTCTCGCTCTCATCATAGGTTCCCGCCAGATCCCGCTTCGTGAACATATCTGTTATATCTATAGCCGCATTGCTCATGGCTTCATCTATAGCCGCCTGCATTTCCTCCACAGTCATCTCTGTCTTTGTACTTGTGTTCTGTGCATCCGCTGCATCTGTGTCAGCATCTGTGGCTGTGCTCACTTCACTTGCCAACTCAGTATCTGAAGTCGAACCTGTGCTCTGGCCGGTCGAACATCCGGCAAGCATTGCCATGCACATGGCCGCTGTCAGCCCCACCGCCAAACACTTGCGTATTCCCGCTCTATGTCTCATATATTTATTCTTCCTCATGCGATCATCTCCTTACTAAGCATTTGCCAACCGATCTAAATTTCTGCTCTGCTTTATATCATCAACATCATCTCATACATTTGTCATCATCTATAATGTCATATCCCCCGAATCCACCTGTGTCAGCATGATCTCTAAGTTGCCATTTCTCACCCTGAGTCTATCTATCATATCCTTCTGATTTGTATCTTTCTTAAGTTTTACCGCATATGTAAGCTTGAACAGACTTCCCATGTTGGTCGTTTTCACATTTGTCAGTCTGTAACTGTCTGTACAGTCGGCAAGTACCTCGCCAAATGCCTCTGTATAGTCAAGATTTTCAGGCACAGTGATCTTCAGGGCTCTCTCTTCATCCCTTCCGCCGCCAAATCCCGTAAGACTGCAAGCGAACATTGCTCCGCCAAGTATTATCGCAAATAATACCGCGTATCCGATAAATCCCATTCCGGTCACAAGACCTGCTCCCATCGCAAGAAATATCGCACATATCTCCTTTGCCGAGCCGGGCACTGATCTGAATCTCACCAGACTAAAAGCTCCTGCCACCGCAACGCCCGCACCAACATTTCCATTTACCATCATTATCACCACGCACACGACTGCTGGGATGAGTGCCAGTGTCACCAAAAAGCTCTGTGTATATTTACTCCTAAACGCGTACACCCCTGCAAGGAATACGCCTATCACAAGAGATACCGCTATGCAGATTAGAAACTCCTGCACCGTTATCGTTGTCGCTGTACCAAATACACTGTCAAATAATCCTGTCATCTTCTATATCCTCCTGCTTATGTTTGCCCTTGACTTATGTCAACCAACCATCTGTTTATATGCCTCTCCATACTTTGAAAATGATGTTCTGTATACATTGTATTTTGTGAGCAGATGTGACAGCCACAATGGAAATCCGCCTGCCATCTTGATCTCCATCAACACCTTATATTCAGGTATGACCTTGTGCCCATACGGCTCTTTCTGCAGTGTAAGATCATCGTTCTGCCAGAGTATGTCGTAGTCAAATGTAATCCTTAGTCCCGGATTGTCTATGCCTTTGTAAGAATCACGCTCATATGAGAGAACCACTGCAGGCTCCAGATCTTTGTACACCTGCATGAAATAATCTATCTCTCTTCCTATCTGGCAATCTTCGTGCAGTGGCTGACCGCCCACCAGATAATCCATCGCCTCCTGTTCAGGCACCTCCAGCCTCCTTTTGTACACAACAGATTTGTATTTCTTCTTGAGCTCAATAAAAACCTCTGAATCATCATCTGGTACTCCATAGCTTCTGAGCCTGAGCTTTTCTTTGTAAACCGGCTTTTCTATGGAGTCCCTGATGAGTCTGTGGGAAGGGGTATCGAAATATATGTTAATGATCTGGCTATGTGCGAACCGGTCCGGCTGCATATACCTTATCATTTCGCTCATTACCTGCTCATACCGCTCTCTGTCAAGCATGTACTTAAGTTCGTATCTTTTAAATGTATTATCTGCCATAAGCATCATCCTTTCTTATCTTATCTCCTCTTGATGATGTTATAATAGCCTACCAAGCTTAAACGAACTTTAAATATAAAAAAATGTCTTCGGTGACTCCTGTTGGTGTGTATTCTCTATGTTGTATATCCAATCGGTAGTGCCGGCGACCGAGCTTTGACGCTTCTGTGCCGCCGCAGAGAGCTAGGCGCCCTTATCGTGCTTGGCGTGGCGTGCACGATGGAAGCAAAGTCAAAGTGAGGGTAGACAAACGTGATTGGATATACAACATAGAGATTACACCAGCAGGAATCACCGAAGACAACCACAACGCAAAAACGCCCATCTGCGGATCACTCCACAGATGGACGTCTATAGTCTTATATTATAATCTTATGTCTAGTTGATTTGAAGATAAGGCTCCCGCCAAATGCTTAGGATTAGCAGACGCCCTGAGCAAGCATAGCGTCAACAACCTTCTCGAAGCCGGCAATGTTAGCACCTGCAACATAGTCTGCGTTTCCGCCAACTGTCATGTTGTATCTCTTTGCTGCATCTGAGATATTAGCGTAGATTGTCTCCATGATTCCCTTGAGCTTGCCATCAACTTCCTCGAATGTCCATGAAAGTCTCTCGCTGTTCTGGCTCATCTCAAGAGCTGATGTAGCAACACCACCTGCATTTGCAGCCTTACCACCAACGAAGAGAACACCATTCTCCTGAAGGTACTTAGTAGCCTCAAGAGTTGTAGGCATGTTAGCGCCCTCTGTTACTGAGATAACGCCGTTTGCAACAAGCATCTTAGCATCGTCAAGGTTAAGCTCGTTCTGTGTAGCACATGGAAGAGCAAGGTCACACTTGATTGACCATACGCCGTGATCATTTGCATCCTTCTTTACATGGTACTCAGCTGATGGTCTAGCAGCAGCATAAGCATCAAGACGTGCTCTCTTAACTTCCTTAACTTCCTTAAGAAGTGCAACATCGATTCCCTCTGGATCGTAGATCCAACCTGTAGAATCTGAACATGTAACACACTTAGCACCTAACTGATGTGCCTTCTGGATTGCGTAGATTGCAACATTACCAGCACCTGATACTGCACAAGTCTTGCCTGCGATATCAATGTCATGATCCTTTAACAGTGCGTTTGTAAGGTAAAGCAGTCCGTAACCAGTAGCCTCTGTACGAGCAAGTGATCCACCATATGTAAGTCCCTTACCTGTGAGAACTCCCTCGTATGATCCACGGATTCTCTTGAACTGACCGAACATGAAACCGATCTCTCTAGCGCCTGTTCCGATATCTCCAGCTGGAACATCGACATCAGCACCGATATATTTGCA
>ERZ857757.260-NODE-260-length-60084-cov-4.418848_pt1 | contig 60084 bp, 78 predicted proteins | sample MGYA00519764_ERZ857757 | MGnify/ENA primary metagenome ERZ857757 (study PRJEB31778, sample SAMEA3449359) | human gut metagenome | biome: human gut; feature: human-associated habitat; material: faeces | place: United Kingdom | collected 2010/2012 ...
AGATCGCGCGCCATGGCCTGGAACAGGTCGTTGCTCTGATAGGCAATGCTCTCCAGCCCCGCGCGCACAATCTGCGCATGCCCCGTGCCGCGCGTCATGCCAAACAGCGTGCCGCGGGCATACATGCTCCAGTGCGGCGCGCCCAGCCCCGTGAAGGCAGGCACCAGGTAAACGCCCTCGTTATCGGTGATGGAGGTGGCCAGCGCTTCGCTCTGGCTGGCCTTTTCCACAAATTTCATTTCGTCGCGCAGCCACTGGATGGTCGCGCCGCCCATGAACACGCTGCCTTCCAGCGCATAGGTGGGCTTGCCGTTCAGCCGCCAGGCCATGGTGGTCAGCAGGCCGTTTTCAGACAGCTTGAACTCGCTGCCCGCGTTCATCAGCATGAAGCAGCCCGTGCCATAGGTGTTCTTGGCCATGCCACGCTCAAAGCACGCCTGGCCGAACAGCGCCGCATGCTGATCGCCCGCCATGGCGGCCACGGGCACCGGCACGCCCAGGATATCCTCATCCAGCATGCCGATCACCTGTGAGGAATCCACCACCTGCGGCAGCAGCTCGCGCGGGATATCCATGATTTGCAGCAGCTCGTCGTCCCACTGCTGGGTATGCAGGTTAAACAGCATCGTGCGGCCTGCGTTGGTGGCGTCCGTCACATGCGGATGCCCCTGCACCAGATGCCAGGCCAGGAAGCTATCGATGGTGCCAAAGCACAGCTCGCCCCGGCGCGCGCGATCGCGCACATTCAGCGCGTCCAGCAGCCATTGCAGCTTGGTTCCCGCGAAATAGGCATCGGGCACCAGACCGGTCTTTTCGCGGATCATTTCGGCATGGCCGTCCCTGACCAGCTTTTCCACATAGGGCGCCGTGCGGCGGCACTGCCACACGATGGCGTTGTGCAGCCACGCGCCGGTTTTACGATCCCACAGCACGGTGGTTTCGCGCTGATTGGTAATGCCGATGGCCGCAATCTCGGCTGGGTCGATGCCGGTATTGCGCACGGCGGCACGCAGCGATTCAATCTGCGTGGACAGGATATCGCCTGGATCATGCTCCACCCAGCCGGGATTGGGATAATGCTGCGGGACCTCCTGCGCGGCAGAGCCAATCATGCGGCCCTCGATGGTAAACACCACCGCGCGGGAGGACGTGGTGCCCTGATCCAGCGCCACCAGATAGCGTTTGTTCATATGAATATCTCCTTTTAACGAAAGGGAAGAGAGGTGCTTGGCTTCTCTTCCCCTTTTTTAATAACGATTATTGAATGCGCACGCCGTACATATAGGCGTTATCCTTGGAGCAGGTGCCGATGACCAGCATATCCTTGTACACGGCGGGCGAGCCCTGGATTTCGCCGCCCAGGGACAGCACATTGCACACCTTGCCCGTGCTGCCATCCAGCAGGTACAGGTTGCCGGACTGATCGCCCTGGATGATCCACGCGTCGCCGGCCTCGTTATACACGGCCACAGGGGAGGAAATGGCCGCGGCGTTCAGCTCATACTCCCACTCCACGGTGCCGTCCATTTTGTTCAGGGCGATCACGGTGGATTTATTGGCGCTGCCGGTCATATTGACGGTAAAGATCACCAGGCCGGAAATGCCGTTCTGACCCACGACGGGGCTGGCCTTGCAGCCGGACAGCTGATCCTTATTGTACACGCAGGAGATTTCGTAGCTCCAAATCTCCTCGCCGGTCAGGGCGTTGAGGCGGCGGATGGTCACAGGCTTCTTGCTGCCCAGGCGCTTATAGGCCGTGTTGCCGGTATACAGAGCCAGATCGCCGTTTTCGTCAAAGTCCAGCGCGATGGCCGCATCGGTATTATCGCCCACATCCTTGGCCCAAACAGCCTTCATGGTGTTGCTGTCGATGCACTGCAGGATGCCCTGCGTATCGGCCGTATAGATGTAGTTATTGTACATGGCCACGCTGGTTTCCGCGCCGGTCATGCCCGCATCCTCGGACTTGGCCTTGGTCTTGAGGAACACAACATCCTTGTTGATGGTCAGCGAGGGCTTTTCGGACTTGTAGTCAAAGTTGGTATTCAGCGCAATGGTATAGATCAGGCCGTTTTCGCCCGACACGATCATGGTATCGCTGTTCATATCAAACAGCGCCGTGCCGTCAAACGCGCCGTTGGCGCAGTAGGCGTCCTGCTGCTTGGAGGTCTTGCCGCTCATGAACATCAGCTCGGAGCCATCCAGCAGGTTGAACAGATAGTAGCCGTAATCGCCGCGCTTGTTGGCCAGCTTGGAAATGGCCTGGCCCACGCCCAGCATGGGATAGCCATAGGGGTTGACCGACACGCTGGACTTGAGCGGATAGCCCACATTGATGGGGTCGCGCGTGGCCTGGCCGTCGTTGAGATCGACAAAATGGATCTTGCCATCCAGACCAGCAAAGATAACCTCTTTCAGCGCCTTGACGGTGCGCTTGCTCTCGTACAGGTTCATCAGGTTTTCGCGGGCTTCCTGCGCCCACTTGATGATGGCCGGCTGACCCGTCCAGCCGATGCCGTACCAGGTGCCATAATCCGCCGTGCGGATGCTGCCCATCTGGTACTTCCACTCGATGGAGAGCTTCTCATCCTCCACCTCAACGGTGCCCGAGGCCGCGTTCTGGCGGAAGGAATTGCCGCGGAAGGTGAACACGCCGCCATCATAATAGGTATATTTGTCCGGCGCGTTCATGCTGATGGCCGTTTCACGCTGATAATCCGTCACCTTTTTGCCATTGCGATAGACCGTCTGCGTCAGGCTCAGCTTGGCAGGATCGGCGCTATCCGCCGCGGCCGCTTCCAGAATGGGCATGGGCGTGGCCGTCGGCTCGGGAGTGGGTGTGGGAACGGGGGTAGGCGTAGGCGTGGGGGTCGGCGTGGCCGTCGGCTCCACGGTGGGGGTGGGGGTAGGCGCTTCGGTGGGAACCGGCGTCGGCACGGCCGTGGGAACCGCAGTGGGCGCTTCCGTCGCCACCACCACGGGCTTATCGGTCGACATAACGGCAGGCACCACGAAGAAGGTGGGCTGCACAGTTTCCCGCACCACAGGCTCGTCAGTGGGCGCTTCGGTGGGCGCGGGGGTCGGAGTAGGCACAACGGTGGGCGTAGGCGTGGCGGGCTGCGTCACCTTCATCATGATCGCGCTGTCCGTGGTGCGCCAGGCGTCGTTTTCCTGCACAGCGGCATATACATTGCCAAGATAGGCATTTTCAAAGCGCACCGTTACCACCCAGGTGGTATTGGTGGGCGCATCCTTGCACTGCGCGCTGCCGGGCAGGGGCGCGCCCTGCTCGTCCATCAGGCGCACGTTCTGCACCGCCTTGGTGGTGGTGATGCTGAATTGCACCTGCGTGCCGGTGGAAATATCGCTGCTGACGGTCTGGAACAGATGGATGCCCGCAGGCTCCTCCTCCACACCAACCAGGCGCAGCACGCCGCTCATATTATCGCGCAGGCTATACAGCGCGCCGGCAAAGCCGGAATCATCCTTGGGGCGCTCCACCAGCTTGGGCAGCAGGCACATTGCGCCAAAGAACAGCGCCAGCACCAGCACCACGGCGATGATCACCGCCAGCCAGCGGCGGCCGCGGGGAGCCTCGTCCTCATCCTCATAATAATCGTCGCCTTCGGGATAGAGCCGCGAATCCAGCTGCGCATTGCGGGGCTGATACTGCCCGCTGCCGCGATAATCGGCCGCGCCCTCGCTCTCCTCGCCATATACGCGCGCGCCGGGCTGCGGCTGGGCATACTCCGTCGTGCGGTGGAAAACCGGCTCCTGCCCAGGCTTATTGGCGCTGGTATCCCCCGTGGAAGGGGCAGGACGCGCGCCGCCGCGCAGGGCGGGCATCACCCGGGTGGCCTGCGCATCGGTATCCTGCGCCGCGGGCTGGTTTTCGCTTTCGCGCTGAATATCCTGATACAGCTGCTTATGCCTGTCCACGCGGCGATGGCGCGCGGGGGTGTTGGGGGTATTCTGATCCGCCCCGGTTTTGGAATCAAAATGATCAGCCATGCTGCATACTCCTTATAAATCGTCAGAGATCATAAAAGACAAAATCTCAGTTTGTTATTATACCAGCTTTCGGCCGATTTATCAAGCATATTGCTGCAAAAGGCGGAGATTCGCGCATGTTTTACATCTTTGGGGCAGCAAAGCTTTTTTCAAAGAGCAGTCTACATAAAAGAATATCGCCGTGGGTTTCCCCACGGCGACACTTTGTTATTGCGATGGTTATCAGTACTCGATTTCCACGTAGATGTAGGCGGCGGCAGCACCAGCCAGTTCATCCGCGACGCTGATAGCCTTCTCGAATTCGAATTCCTTCTCGGCATGGATATCCTTGGAGGGAGCCTCGGCAACGAAGGTCAGGAACGCATCGGCGGGCACGGCGCTCAACTCGTACTTCACGGTGACTTTGCCTTCCTTCACTTCGACAACCAGCTTGCCAACCTTGGTGCCATTGGCGCTAACCAGATCCAGCTCGGTGGTGGCGTCCACGGTCAGATCGATCTTGGCGTAGTTGGCAACTTCGGTGCCGGCTACGTAAGCAACGGTCTTGGCAGCGGTGGTGGTACCGGTGGCACGGATGTACTTCTTGCCAAGCTGAGCACCGCACACGGTGCACTTCTGGATCATCTTACCATTCTGAGAAGCGGAGGGCTGACGAACAGTGATCCATTCACCAGCGGTGTGGCCGGTAGCAGGGATGGTTTCTTCATCGCCCAGCACAGCGCCGCACACGGTGCAAACGGTAGCCTTCAGGCCGTCTTCGGTGCAGGTAGCAGCCTTAAGAACTACGGCTTCCTTGGAGGGGGTGTGTTCGCCGGTAGCCTTGATAACCTTGGTGTCCAGCACAGCGCCGCACTTGGTGCAGGTCAGCTGCATTTCGCCGTCCGCGCAAGCCAGGGCTTCCTTGGTAACCTTCCACTCGCCCTTATCATGGCCGGTCTTGGTCAGGGTAACGGTCTTCAGAACTTCACCGCACTTTTCGCAGGTGGTCACGATGGAGCCATCCTTGGTGCAGGTCGCTTCGGTAACAACGGTCTTTTCGGTATGGCCGGTAGCAGCGATTTCGGTGTCAGCGTTGAAGATCTTGCCGCAGCGTTCGCATTCCTTGTGCTTCTTGCCCTTTTCGGTGCAAGTGGGCTCAACGTCAACGATCCAGCCAGTCTTCTTATGACCCAGAGCGGGGATTTCTTCGGTCTTTACATAGTCGCAGCCTTCGCGCTCGCAAGCCTTAACCTGCTTGCCCTTTTCGGTGCAAGTGGGCTCTACTTCAACAGTCCATTCGGTGGGCAGCTTGTGGTTCAGCCTGTTATCGCCCTTCTTGGTGTTGATCGCCTTGCCGCAAACCTTGCAGAACTGACCCAGCACCTGATCCTTGGAGCAGGTAGCGGGGGACACTTCACGCCAGGTCTCGTCTACATCATGATCAGCCGGGAGCAGCTCAGTCTTCTTGCCCAGTTCCTTGCCGCACTTAGCGCAAACTTCCTGAGTATAGCCCTTTTCAGTGCAGGTGGACTCAACAGTCTTGATGGTGGGAACATGGTTGGCGTTGGGGGTCTTCGGGATGACTTCGGTAGCCATCACCTTGCCGCAAACCTTGCAGATTTCAGTTACCTTGTAACCATCTTCGGTGCAGTTGGGGTCTTTGCCTTCCGTGATATCCGCAGCGGTCACGGGACGAGCTACATGCTTGCCAGTGGCAGGAATGGTAACAGTGTCTTCGGCCTGGCAACGGGTGCACTTACGGGTGCCCTTGCCATCAGTAGCGCAGCCAGGCTCGGTGTCAACAGTGACAGTGCCCCAAGCATGACCCAGCGCAGCAGCGCCAGTTTCAGTTCTTTTCTCGCTGCAGCCAGTGCACTTGTAGGCTACTACTTCAGCTTCAGTGCAGGTAGCAGCCTTGTCGTTCTCAGCATCACGTACCCAGGTGTGGGTATGCGGCGCGTCGGTAGACGGAGCAGTCGCAAAACAGGGGATCGCAATCGCGACCAACAGAGCCGCAATCACGAGTACGCGAAGAAGTTTCTTCATGTTCGATGTTCCTCCCAATTAAATTTGCTTGGTGATTTATATAACGACCGCTGCCGATCGCTATAGCAATTTCCGTGCCGGCCTCAGAACGGGAATCGCAGCATGACCCGCGGCAGGCATAGCGTGCCGCAGCATTTTATCATGTCAACTGCCCTCCTTTCCCGCGCACGCATTGGGGGCGCCAACAACGGCACCCGGTACTGCGCATGAGACCGTTTACCATAGTATAAATGGAATTATTGGGAATGTCAATACGATTTGGCAAAAAAATAAGAATAACATCCAAATTTTGTGATGCACTATAATGAAGCAATGTTTTTTATCCCGCGCGATTGCAGGCGAATAATGCGGAAGAGTGACGAGGGCGCTGGCAGTTAGCTGGAAGGAGCTGGGAAAGGATGGGCGGGAAGGGGGAACGAGAGGGAGGAACGAGGAACGCCGCTGCGGCGGGATGTTATATCGTTTTGCTAACGGCTGCTGCGTTCCCCTTCATCCGTCTCGCTGCGACTCGACACCTTCTTCCGCCTGGGCAAATAGCGCCCGGCGGGGGTTTTATCTTTTAATCGATCATGCGAATGAACGGCAACAAAAAACCTCTTGCAGATCGCAAGAGGTTTTGGTGGAGCATTTGTGATGAAATCCGAAACTTTTGCTTCTGGCGCAGCGTCCAGGGCGGCGGCAACGTCGATATATGACACCTGTTTTCCACCCTTGATGTTGTAGAAGATAATCACGCGGTCATCGTAGAGATAGACTGAATTGATAAAAACGTCGATGATGTTGCGTCGAAATTCTGGATCGAACAGATCGCCGGTGCAGAACTTTTTCAGCCAGGCACGCACTTCTTCTTCCGTGAAGCGGATGTCATGCGCAATGCGCAGCTTCACCAGATCGCTTTCCATGGCCGTCTTTTGCGCTTCGAGGGATTCCATTCTCTCGTAGATACGCTTGTGGGCGACTTTCGGCGCTTCGACCAGCGCGTCAACGAGCTTGTTCAATTCATGGTCGAGCTGCCGGATAGACTTCTCGCAGTCGTCTATCTTACTGCCTGCAAATTCCTTGTCATATTCCGCCACGACGGCCTTTGCAATCTGCTTGATGCGCGGAGGCGTGAGAACATATTGCAAGGTCTGTTCAACAACGTACCATTCGATAAAATCCTTCTTTTCGTTCTTTTTGCGGCAGGAATGGCGCTTTTTACGGTTTGCGCAGGAGTAATAATAATAAACGCTCCCGTTATTTCCTCTCCCACATTCGCCGACCATATGTGCGCCACAATTTCCACAGAAAGCCTTTCCTTGCAAAAGATATTCGACTTCGGCCTTATTGGCAGCGGGCGCGTGCGCATTCGCCTTGACGACGACTTGCACCTTGTCGAACAATTCTTTATCTATCATCTGTTCCGCGAGGCCGGGAACAACTTCGCCGTTATACTTATACTGGCCGATATAGGTTGTGTTCGTCAATGCGCGCGAAAAGGTGTTGTACGTCAGCGCGCCACCACGAGAACCACGAACGCCGCGCCGCGTCAGCTCGTCGATAATCTCCTTCATCGGTACGCCCGAGGCATACTGTTCGAACAAGTAGCGGATAACGGGCGCATTCTTTTCATCAACGAGCAATTTTCCGTCTGACAACTTATAGCCATACGGAATCGGCCCGCCGCAGTATTTGCCTTTTGCGATGCTCTCGCGCTGGCCGCGCTTGATTTTCTTCTTGAGATCGAGCGAATAATACTCGGCAGAGGCTTCCAGAAGGGCTTCCAAGAGGATTGATTCGTCCCCTTCCCCTACATTCTCCATTGCAGAGATCACGCGGATGCCATACTGTTTCAGTTTGTGCTTATAGAGTGCCGAATCATAGCGATTACGGGCGAAGCGATCCAGTTTCCAAACGATGATACGGTCAAACTGCTTCTTGGGCGCATCTGCAATCATGCGCTGGAAATCCGGGCGATCATCCGTAGTGCCGGAGGTGGCACGGTCGATATACTCGCCTACGACGTTTATATCATACCGCTTGGCATACTCATAGCAATCCCGAAGCTGTCCTTCGATAGATTGTTCCGTCTGGCTATGGGATGAATAGCGGGCATAAATCACTGCGTTCATAAAGTTTTCCTTTCGGGGCTTTACAACGCCGCGCAGCATATGCTATACTGGCAACGGAAAGCGTTTGGTGGTGCTTTCGCTTTCTAAATGTTTCCGTCTCGGCGCAAGCTGAGGCGGTTTTTATTTGACGAATTTTATGTACCATGCTGGACGATGGCCTGTTCCTTTTGTTCCGTTTTCGGCATATCCCACAGGATAACCTTTTTCTTTCAAACTGCCTGCCTCTGCTTCACTGAAAAAATACAGTCCACCACCGCTTGCAGTTTTATCGACATACTCAATTCCTTCTTCGTCAAAATGTCGTATCAGTTCACGGCAGAGAACCTTTGTCATGGGTGCAATCATGGTTTCCTCCTTGCTTTCTGTAACGGGTAATATCTGCGGTACTGCTTTCTCTTGCTGTTGGCAATACCTTGTTGCCGCCGCATCCGACAAAGATACGAAATAAAGACTTCCTTGCTTGGCCTCAATAACATCATGGACTTTTACAAGCCCGTGGTAACATGCCTGCACTTCCGGCGCGGTAAATCCATCAAAGGACGATTTAAGTAAAATGCTCCTCTGGATGCTCCCGCAACTCGCTATCTTATTCAAGATCAGACTGTTCAACTTGATTTTGCGCAGACATTCAGGACGCATGGATTCGATATGCTTTGTCAGATTCGCGTCTATCTGCTGTCTTACGGAAGAATTGCTGGGTAAAGTGCTATTCCAGAAAACATATTCCCCCGTTTCACCAAGCAATTCAGTGACACATTTTTTTGCTTCATCCCACAGTTTGACAGATTTCCATATGCCATAATTATCATTATAGCACTTTCTTGTCCAGTCAAAGTAAGCATCATATGCCTTTAGAAAAGTCGCCTTGGATGAATACGCTTTTTCGATATTATTAAAATTGTGCTGAACTACCAAGGAATGAGCCTCTTCCATTTTGAGAAGATACTCGTCTGCTTTTGAAGCCCATTTCCTTTCAGCCAGCATCTCTGCATTGTCGCGTATTAAATCTATATCATCCTCATAGCAATACCTTTCGTTTGCATTTGCAAAGCCCTTTATCCCTTCGTAGCTCGTTAAAAGCTGGAAATAGCACTCTTTTGCACGCTTGAGATTCTATGTTTCAGAACCAGCGTTGGTAAGTTTCCAGCTCAACTTATGATGCTCGTCCAATGCCTTTTTTCGAGGTGTGCCCACGGCGATTCGATATATGCCATTGACCAATAGCAAAATCGAAACAATGATAACGCCATAAAGAAAAGCAACCATTCAAACAGTCACCTTCTTTCAAAATCGACGTAAATCACATTGCCTTGCCGTTGGGCACTTCTTTTTGCAAGGCTGGATTTCCAGCGAAAGTGCGAACAGTATTCAGAACAAGGGTTTGCCCTTCTTTTGTCAAACTTCTATACAGACCTAAAAGTTCTGCTTCGCTGCTCGACAAGGAAACATCTGGCTTAATCGGAGACACCCCGTAAACCTGATCGAGCGATACACCAAGGAATGAACAAAGCTCTGCTAAATTCTCTATATCTATCGAGTTCGTCCCTTTAATCCAATTCGATACCGAGCCTTGAGATACGCCCATGTGCTCAGCAATATCGACCTGCCGGATTCCTTTTAGAGCACATACCTTCTTTATGTTCTCTCCAATAACTTTTCTAATCTCTCCCAATGGAAATCCCTCCGTTTCTCAGCCATTATATCACTGCTGCTTAAAAACTTCAACACAAAAATTCGGAAAAACTGAATTTTTATATTGACAAGTTCAGCGTTGCCGATGTATAATAAGCATGGACTTCAGCGATGCCGAAGTATTTTCCAATAAGGAGGGAACACGGTGGTATATGAGCGTATAAATGCCGCCATCGAAAAAAGCGGCATCAAGCAAAAAGTAATCGCAGAACGCATTGGCATAAGCGAACAGGCTTTGAGCGCCATGCTTGCTGGACGGCGCAAAATCAGCGTTGATGAATTCTTCGGTCTTTGCGTCGTCCTGAACGAAACCCCGAATAATCTGTACGGTTTTCCGGCGCAGGATGCTAAGGCGGTGTAATCATGCCAAAGCAGGAGAAGTACATACAGGTCGGCGTGACGGCCCTGCGCGATCCGGCAACCGGGGAATTTCTCCCCGCCGTCCCGCTGTACATCAAGGCGGAGGACGGCGCGGAGGAAGCGGAAGAAAAGCTAATCGAGGACATCGGGAAACTGATGGCCGAGCGCATCCGGCGATACAAGGCCGCGTGCAAGGCCGCCAACGTTTCGATTTAAGGAAGAAGGCGTTCCAAGAATGGCCCTGCGCATGACCGAGGAAGAATTTGCAGCCCTACAAGCGCGAAACAGGCGGCGCAGCACCTTTTCCGTCGAGCAGAAGGAAACACCCACAAAGCGCTCCAAGTATGGCAACCGGCGCGTGGAGATTGACGGCATCAAATTCGACAGCCAGCACGAAGCGACAATTTATCAGGAATTGATGCTTCGGGTACGGGCGGGCGAACTGAAAACCGTACTGCGGCAGGTGTCCTTCGATCTTCCGGGCGGCATTCGATATGTTGCGGACTTCGTGACCATTGCGCCGGATATGCACGTCGAGGGTGTTTACGACGCAAAAAGCTCTGCTACCAAGGCCAATCGGGTGTACATCAACAAGAAGAAGCAGATGAAAGCCTGCTGGGGCATTGAGATACGGGAGGTGTAGCATGACAAAGCTGTTTATAGTGGATTCGCCGGAACGCCTGCGGGAGATTGCCCAATTTATCAAAGCAGGCAGCGTGTCCAGCGTTGCGGCAGTATGGAGCGCCACCAGAAGGAAGCAGGGCGGGGCATGCTCCTGGGATGGAAGGATCATGGTTTCCTTCTATACCAGCGGGAAAAGCCGGAATGCGGTCGTATTTCGTATTCCCACAGCGGAGGAAACCGAGGAAATGGCTACTCTGAAATACACACCCGCGCTGGCATGGTGCTACGAGCACTTGCAGGAGGTGCGGCGATAAGGCTTTGAATGCAATGCCGGTATTTACCGGCCAGCATACGGGCGTAGCTCATGGTAGAGCGGCAGCAGGTGGGCGGCAACAAGGATGGATAAGAGCGCGCCGCCGCCCCATCAAGACAGCAGGATGCAGTTCAAATCTGCACGCCCGTTCCATCCGCCATATGGCGGATTATGGGGTCGCTCCCCTCCGACAATCGGACGGATTACAGACCGATAGCAACTGTGACACGACGGAGAGTGACGCCGACCAGCCCATAGCGAGAGGGCGGGAGCCAGCCCCAAACGCACTTCGAGAGGCGGAATTGCTGGCACAACATGGAGCGGCATACTGGCGGGCGCGGTATTCCTCATTATGCGGAGGACGCGCCGCAGGTTCGATTCCTGCCCGCTTCGCCAATGCTCCGGAGGCCCTGGATGGATGGCGCGACGGTTCGCCAAGCCTGTGTGAAGCGGGGTTCGATTCCCCAAGCCCGATGGTTCGACTCCTGACGGCGCGAGGTGCAAAACCGCAGGTTGTTCATTCAGAAATACGGATGGGTTTTAGGATGGCCTGAACGAAGCCCCCCAAGCTGCACGGCGTCGATTGCGGTTGTGGCGGTCAATCAAGAGGCAGTTTTCTCCGCCCCACGCCCGGAAAGGCGAGAAATTACAAGAAACGGAGGTGAGAAACAGGTGAGCGGGAAAATGAAGGTGCGGGAATTTGGCATTGAAGATGTGCGGATTCTTCCGCCCGGAGAGGGACGATGCCCGGTATGTGCTGCAACGCACGCGCCGGAGCTTCCCCACAACAAGGATAGCCTGTATTACCAGATGCGGTTCCGGCAGCAGCACGGGCGCTTTCCGACGTGGAAAGACGCGGCAGCGCATTGTTCGCCCGAGGTGAAGCGATTTTTCGCGGACGAATACGCCAAGCGCGGAATCAGCATCGACGTTGGACTGGACGACGGCTCGTGAATGATGACTGGATTCCATGCGGCGAAAAACAGCCGGTGGAGGCTGACGGCGATAAAAACGGGAAAATCTTCGTCTGGCATGCATTTCAAGGCGTGATGCTCACGCACTGGGATCGGCTGATGGAGAACCGCTTTCACGCTTACTGGATGCCGATTCTCCCGGCAACGAAAGACAAGTGGATTCTACGGGGAACGCGCCTGCCTACTGCGGCAGATGCGGACGCCTGCGGATGCGTGCTTGTATGGGATTGCCACGAGGGAAACCGCATTACAGGATGGCACCAACCGGCAAGCGACGGCGGCATAACGGCCTGGCAGAGATTGCCCGGCCCGCCGAGCGACTACCAATCGCTGATGAAGATGCAATGAAAAATGGCTGTATCTGCTCGCAACAGATACAGCCGGTGGGAATATCACTCACCGCTCGGATTGCATCAATTCCCGTCGCTATTTTACCACAAAAATCAAGTGTTTGCAAGCCTTCGCGGACACTGGAAGGGAAATAGCGTATGAACGAGATTGCGAATACACAGCAAGCAGGCCTTACCCCCATTGCTGTGCTGGCGGAGGAAGCGCGGATTTACAGCGAGAGCATGGCAATGAACATGCTGAATCTGGGCCGCGTGTTCACGGAAGCCAAAAAGCAGGTCGCGCATGGCGAATGGGGCGATTGGGTGCAGCGTTACAGCGGCATGAGCGCCCGTAGCGCCCAGCAGCTTATGGCGATCTATTCCCGGTTTGGTGATAAGCCCGCTTTCGCGGGCGTGGAAAAAAGCAAGATGTATAAGATGCTCGCGCTGCCGGAGGGCACGGAAGAAGCGTTTGCGGAGAAAAACGACCTCTCTGCCATGACGAGCCGCGAGGTCGAAGAAGCTGTCAAGCGCGTGCGGGAGCAGGCCAACGAGGAAATCAGGCGCGAACGTGCGGCCCGAAAGGCCGCTGAGGAACGCGCCGAGGAACTTTCTACCCGTCCCCCGGAAGTGCCCGAGGAAGTCAGCGCAGCGCTGAAATCCAAGGACGCTATGATCGAGCAGCAGAAGCAGGAGCTTGAGCGTATCGCCGCTACCGGCAGGGACAGCGTTGCCGAGGCGAACCGGCTGCGCAACGACAATAACCGGCTGCGGCGAGAGCTTAACGAGAATGCGGAGCTGCTGGAGGAAACCCAGCAGGAGTGCAACCGCGCCCAGGCGGAGTTGTTGAATTTGCAGAGCACCGTCGCCAAGGGCGATGCAGAGCGCACACCCTGCGACGAACTGACCGCCGACACTTTTGCAGCCGCCGTTCGGCAGTTTATCGGCACCTGTGCCCGAATGCCCCACATGGGCCGCACGTTTGGCATGATGCGTCCCGAGGAATACCACGTTTACGACGAGCTTTTACGGACGGTTGAAGGATGGGCCAAGGACGCGCGCAAGGCGCTTGACACCATCGGCTATGAGGAGGTTGAGATTTCATGACGAACCCCACTGAAAATAACGATCTCGCCATTCTTACGCCGGAGCAGGCGCGGGCGCTTCCTGCGCTGATCCAGCAGATGATGGGGCCTATCGTGGAGACCATGAGCAAACTGCTTGAGCACAATGCAGAGGCTCTTGAACAGCTTGCGGGCGCGCAGAAGGTGCAGAATGACCGACTGGAGGCATTGGAGCGCCAAATCCGGCTGAACACGCCGGTTACGCCCCAGCAGGTGCGCTATATGAATGACGCTATCCGCGCCAGGGCGCGAGAACTGCTTTTTAAGCGCGAAGTCAAGGATGCGCGGTCGATCAAGAAGCTCGGAAACTTCATCCGAAAGGATGTGCTTGCCCGCTATGGCATCGGCGCTCTGCATGAGATTCCCAAGCACGAATATACGGTGACAATGATGCAGATCGGCATGTGGAGCGATGCGCTGCGGATTCTCGACTGCGTAAAGGAGGCGCGTGCGCGTGCAGAAAAAGAGTGTGATCCTGCTGAATCGACTGCGGGTGCGCCTTGCTGAGCGACACGCGCCCGCCTGGATTATCAATAGAATCAGCGCCTATGTGGTGCGTAATTGGAGAGACGAAGCATGAATTTCAACGAGTATCAGAAACTTGCTCAGAGAACGAGCAATTCGAAAACGCCGACTGGAAAGCTCGAAAACGGCTGTTTGGGTTTGGCTGGTGAAAGCGGCGAATGCTGCGATCTGCTGAAAAAATTCTTCTTTCAAGGGCATGAGCTGGACAAGGCAAAAATGCTCGACGAGCTGGGCGACGTGCTGTGGTATATCGGCGAAACTGCCGCTGGAATCGGCGTGACGCTCGAAGAAGTAGCCATTCACAATATCGAAAAGCTGAAAACCCGCTACCCCGATGGTTTTTCGGCGGAACGCAGCCTGCACAGGCCGGAGTACGAGAACGGCTGATTCAGCATCCGAAGGGAGCGCACCATGAGCAAGGTGAATTTCATAAGCGAATTCAACCTGTTCATGCGATACGCACGGAATAACAACCTTTCCCTGCGCGAACGTATGCTTTGGATCGCTCTGTTCTATATCGCCAACGACCGTGCGACGTATAACGAGCAGACCCAAGAATACGACTGGCCTGATGGGTTTATTCCCGTATCAAATGGCGAGTTGAATTTGTATTGCTGCCTTGACAAGAGAGGGATTGACACGCTCCGCAACAGCCTAAAGCAACGAGGGCTGATTGACTTCACACCTGGTTTGAAGAACAAAAAGAACCCAACCTATCGGCTGTGCTATCTGAGCGTGAATGTTGGGTACAAAAATGTTCCCAACGATGTACCCAACAATGACACCAACAGTGTACCTAACACTGTACCCAACAATGTACCCAACGATGTACCTAACCCGCCCCCATTACCTAAATATAAACCATCCCCGGATGAAAACGAAATCCAGAACAGGGGAAAAGGGCATCGTGAGAATAGAAATGGCGGAGAGCGGGCCTCTGCCGTCGCGGATGTTGGCTTCGTCGATCTGGATGACGAGGACATGAGCAGCAGCGAATTTGTGCCGCTCCCCTGGGAGGCGAGGGCGCAATGACCAAGCAGGAGGTGAATAAGCTGCTGGCTCTGATGAAAGCCAATTACAGCTACGCTTTCAAGAGCATGAGCCAGCAGGATAAGTATCTGCTGCTGAACACCTGGACGTTTACGCTGCAAGACCTGAACGCAGATGTGGTGATGATCGCTGCAATGCAGCTCATTTCCACATCGAAGTGGCTGCCGACCGTGGCCGATATTCGGGAAAAATGCAAGGAGCTACACTACTCTGCGAGCTTTGGCAGGGAAGACACGATGCAATGGGCAATCGACGAAGGGCTGGCGACACAAGAGCAGATCACAGCTTTTCAGCGCAGAGAACAGACGCGGCAATACATCGCCAATGCGACGAACCATCTGCGCGGGGACACGGAAAAGAGCGCCGAGTTGACGCTGGACAGCATTCTTGGCAACCCGGCTTTCCGCGGGCTTGGCGCTGGGAAATCTGGCTTCGCCATGCTGGGCGAAGCGCAGCTTGAACTATCGGGCAACGACGGGAGGGATACGTTTGAACAAGGTGTTTCTAATCGGCAATCTGGCCGAGGAACCGAAGACCTCCATGACGACGGGAGGCGCGACGAAGTGTAGCTTCCGGCTGGCAGTGCAGCGGCGATTCACGAATCAGCAGACCGGGCAGCGCGAAGCAGACTTTATCCCCATTGTCGCATGGAGGCAGACCGGCGAACTGTGCGCCAAGTATCTGACGAAGGGCCGCAAATGCGCCGTCTGCGGGAGCATCCAGACGCGAAGCTATGACGCCAAGGACGGTGGCAAGCGCTATGTGACCGAGATTATCGCCGATGAAGTGCAGTTTCTTGGCAGTCCTGCTCGCCAGCAGGGCGGCCAGGCTGCACAAGGCGAAACGCCTGACGGCTTTACCGCTGTTGAAGATGACGAATTGCCATTCTGACGGAGGTGTGATGGCATGGTGGAGATACTGAGCCGCAAAGAACGCAAAGCGCGCAAGGCTCGACGCTGCGATATTTGCAATGGTGAAATTGCACCCGGCGAAAGCTATATTCACAGTGTGCAGGCAGATGGCGGCAGAATCAGCGATTGGAATGAGCACATCCACTGCGAAGCGCTTGCAGAGCGCTATTGCATGGCCGTTGGTGAAAATGAGTACGACGCGGACGATGTGGAATGGTGGGCGCAGGAAGAAATCTGTTCCGAATGTGATAAGCGCGATGACGCTTGCGAGTACACGGCGTTGACCTGCCCACTCGTTCTGGAAGGGCTTCTTCCGCCGACGCTTCTGACCAATGAGGACGTGCGTAGACACCTTGAAGCGAAAGGAGCGAAAGCATGATGTCGGGAAGCCGGATTCCGTATAAGAACCCGGAAGGATATGCCGACCCAACTGCACATGCAGCCATGAGTACAGTGCAGAAGGAGCAGGATGCCGCCGATCTGCGCGTACAGAATTTCATCCGCGCCGTCAAAACCATCATCGACCAGAGCGGCTATGACCTGCTTGCACGGATAGAGATACGCGACCGGGCGACTGGCCGGGATTACCGATGACGGCCAGCCCAAGAGAGGCTTGAAGATGAAAAAGAACCTTCCAAGCTCCGATGCTCTGCTGGTTGCGATCCGCGCTAAATGCCTGGATTGCAGCGGCAACGCGCGGAAACTGGTGGAGCGGTGCAATATTGCTGATTGCCCGCTCTACCCTTACCGCTCGATACAAGCTGTTGGAGAGAAGCAGGAACAGCAGATGAAAATCGACGGGCAGATCGACTTGTTTGATGTTCTGAACGACATGAAGGGAGCCTGAACCATGGATAAAACTAAGATTGATTGGGCCGATGCGAGTTGGAACCCCGTAACGGGCTGCCTGCACGGCTGCGCATACTGCTATGCGCGGAAGATTGCAGAGCGCTTTAGGGGATGCTGCCTTGACCTTGTAGGCGATTCGTTTGTTGTGCGTGATGGTTGCGGCAAAGGGCCGATTTATGAGCTGAACAATCCTGTTTCCAAAGTCGATGGAATTGATCCGGTTCTGGGGAGCAAAGTAAGCAAAGCCCCCTATCCTTTCAGCTTTTCTCCGACTTTTCATCGCTACCGGCTGGATATTCCGGCCCACTGGACAAAGCCCCGCACCATCTTTGTATGCTCAATGGCTGATTTGTTCGGCGATTGGGTGCCGGACGAGTGGATTGAGCAGGTATTCGAGGCTTGCGAGGCAGCACCTCAACACAAGTACCTGTTTCTGACGAAGAACGGGAAACGATACCTTGAACTGGCGAGAAAAGGCATCATGCCGGACGCGGATAATTTCTGGTACGGATGCAGCGTAACACGCCCGGATGCTCCATTCTTTTTCAGCGACAAATACAAGACCTTCGCAAGTATTGAACCGATCCTGGAACCCTTTGATTGGGTGCCGGGGCTAAAACGCATTGAATTGCCGGATTGGATTATCGTTGGGGCAGAGACCGGCAATCGAAAAAACAAAGTAAGGCCGGGAAAGGATTGGCTGGGCGGGATTGTCAATGGATGCGCGGAGCACAATATCCCACTATTCATGAAAGAAAGCCTGCGTAACCTGATGGGCAGCGACTTCCGGCAGGAATTCCCTTGGGAGGGCTGACGGATGGAATTGCAGCAGAAAAGCAATGCCTATGCCGAGTGGCATCATCTTTGCGCTGAGTTACAGACGCTAATCGGGTGCGAGGACGCGAGCGCCATTATCGGCATAGTAGAGCCGAAAGCCAATACATACCAGATCGACACAGCCTACACGCGGATGATATGCGTTATAAAGCTGGCGCAAGCAGGCGTACTCTCGAAGCAACTGATCTGTATGGTGACAGAACGAATGGAATGCGCTGCTTGCAAATTGGCAATGCGTTCCGGGCTGATATAAGGAGGAATACATGAGAGGTGAAATTGTGATTGACAAATCCTTGCGCACAGCTACGGCAGAGCGCTTCGGCGATCTTATCGTAGTGCGCATGACGGGCGGTGATGACTGCCTGTGGTTGAATATGTACCTTGACAAAACGACAGGACAGATGGTATGCGACAGCGATATTGGCAGTTATGCCTATCACTGGGGACGGCATACCAGCAAATCCCAGAGCTGGACGGATTTCTGCTGCCAATGGCTGTCCAACAGCGAGTGGCTACTGCGCAAGTGCTGCGGAGAGAAACATACGGAAAGGGCTTTTTCCGCAGGCGATAGCGCAGCCGCGCTGCGAGAAATGTACAAAGAGGCGAATGGCGAAGAATGCGACATGGACGATTTGGACGATGCAATCGATGTTGCTTATGCCTATGACAACGCGCGCAGTTGGAGTGCTGCATTGTGTGTAGCGGCAGACGAAAGAAACGTAGAATTGCCGGAGGAATGGTGGTGTTGTATGTGCGAGGACTACACAGCTTGGCAAAAGCGGTTCGCGGAAATCTGCCGAGAGGTGATCGTTCCGGCGATTCGATCAATGGAACCCGGGGAGGCGCGCAATGATGGCTGACAATGGTATCGTGTCGAGTTGCCCATATTGCACGCCCGGATTCAACGTGAAACTTGCGCAGAGAGCACCGGACGAAAGCGGCATTGAACTTACGTTGATCGGGATGCTCAAAAACACGTTGCAGGCAAGCGTAGTCGCTGATGATGGTATTGCCCGCGTGAAGGAGTATTTTCAGATCCATTTCTGCCCCATGTGCGGAAGAAAGGTCGGGCTATGAATCAGTGGAACATGGCTATACGCCTGATGAACTGCTTCCCCGGTAGCTTCATCAACCATAATGGAGAATTCATTGCGCACTTGAAGTCCAATACCTATTTATGCCTTGCCGACTGTGAAAGCGAACAGGACATTATGTGCAAGGTATTGGAATGGCTCTCGCGTGCCGCCAGCAAGGGAGAGCCGTACAGAAGCAATAAAGCCAACCAGAGATTCCAGCAGTTCATGCAGGATGGGATCAACCAATATCTCGGAACAACCTTTTCCCATAATGATTTTGATGAGATATATACATACCTTGGAAACTGCTGCAATCATCAAAAAACATTGCGATTCCTTGAATCTGGATTTGATATGGCTCTGTTGCCAACAAGGGAGGTTGTATAGTAATGATCCACATTGGAACCAGCATAGCGGGTCTTGAGGCACTGAGCGACTATCGTCTTGGAAAACTGGCTCCCTGTATCAAGGTGGATGGCGTACCGCTACGGACGGCAGCACAGGTGCGCAGAATGCTTAAAGAAGCGCAAGCGGCAGGGCTGGAAGTCCTTCCCGCCGAGGGTTGCGACAATTACGATTCCAGAGGCATGTGTAAAGGACATGACAGAAAGGAGTACAACAATGAACAGGCTGACGACGGATCATCCGCAGAACAATTTTGAAACTGTGATGAATCTGGTGTACGGCAAGGATGGCTGGCAGTATATCCGGTATGGCGAAACGGAGACGCGAACAACGGATTTTTGCCTGATGCTGTGCAAGGAACGCGGGTGCGTGGCGCTTGAGAACCCGATGAGCGATGAGGAAAAGGACGAATTTCTTTGTGATTGCGCGTTCAATGGTTGCCCGATTGCTACGATTTATGCCGCTTTGAGCGGATTCGGGCATGTGCGCGCGAGGCTCAAGATGTACGAGGACGCAGGCATAATGCCGCCAAAGAGCGCGGAGGTGGTATAAATGAATTGGTCAAGCAAACATCAGCGGATTATCGTAGATACAGCCGAAAGGCAGATTGTGCCCATTCCCGGACTTGCGTTTGGCTTTCCATACCTGGACGGAAGCGAAAAATGCAGACTGGTTATCGGCCTCTTCTGGCTGAATTTCAGGATTCGCTTATTCTGCTTTAGGAGGCGACAGGTTCATGGGCACACTCGGCAGTCCGTTTGATGGCAGCGGCGGCTTTCCGCTGGCTGGGGCGCTCTCTGGCATCACGCCGCTCTGGGCATCGGAAATTGAGCCTTATCCCATTGCCGTTACTACCTCACGTTTCCCGCAGATGAAGCATCTTGGAAACGTAGCAGAGGTGGATGGCAGGAAGATACCGCCCGTTGACGTTATCACCTTTGGCAGTCCGTGCCAAGACATGAGCGTGGCCGGGAAACGCGCCGGCATGAAACACGCGGAAAAGGGCGATGACGCAACCACGCGAAGCGGCCTTTTCTACGAAGCGATACGAATCATCCGAGAAATGAGGGAAGCAACCCATGGAAAATACCCAGTTTTCGCTATTTGGGAAAATGTGCCCGGAGCCTTCAGCAGCAACAAAGGCGAGGACTTCCGCTACGTTCTCGAAGAGTTCGCCAAAATCTGCGAGGGGGGGTGTTCAATTCCTCGACCTGCTGGCGGGAAGTGGAATCATGCAGGAGAGATCGTGGGAAATGGATTCTCCGTTGCATGGCGGCTGTGCGACGCTCAATATTGGGGAGTGCCCCAACGCCGTAAAAGAATCTACCTTGTGGCAGATTTTGCAGGCGGACGCGCCGGAAAAATATTATTTGAGCGCGAAAGCGTGCAAGGGCATTCTACGCCGGGCAGAGAAACGAGGCAAGCAATTACCACCAATGTTGCGAGAAGCGCTGGAGGAAGCAATCACAGTCGGGATGGCTCGAATGTGATATACGCGCTCCACGACAAGGCCACACGCTGCCAAGGCGGCGGTGCGACGCGGCACGATGACGGGGCGGGCAGCGGGCTGGGCGTAACGCATGATGGCCTCATGTACACGCTGGACACAGCCGCAAGGCATGCTGTTTGCTTTAAGCCCGGTCAGGGAGCGAAAGCAAGAAGCATGGGCGAATCGGAAACGACTGCGCCGACGCTTGCCAGCGAAGCAGGCGGAAACGCAGTGCCCGGAATATGCTACCCCAATGTTTTCCACACACTTACCGCGCATAACTCGCGGAACTCTGAAAGTGCGCAAAAGCCGAATTGTGTCTGCTATGACGCTCGCGGCAACGGCGATGGCACACATTGTCCCACGCTGACCGGAGATCATGAGAACCGGGTGACGGATTACACGGCTATATGCGTTATGGCGCATGGGCAGAGCAATGCGGAAATTATGCAGAATCTTTGCCCGACGCTCAACTGCAATCATGAACAGCCCATCGCCGCTTATGGTGGCAGACCGCCGCGCAAATACATCATCCGTCGCCTGACGCCGTTGGAATGCTGCCGTTTGCAGGGATTCCCTGATGGCTGGGGCGTTCCGGACTATAAAGAAAATATGACGGACGAGGAATTTGCTTTCTGGCAAAAGGTTCGCGACACACATGTGGCTGTAAATGGAAAACCTACAAAAGCGTACACCGTGGCAGCAATGGCAAAATGGTACAATAGCCTGCATACGGACAGTGCAGAGTACAAAATGTGGGGTAACGGTATTGCACTTCCGAATGCAGCCTATGTATTGGCAGGCGTAGCGGATGCCTTGGCAGGCACTGTTGTTGAACAAGCGTAAAATGCGCGAACGCTCGCGCTTTTGCGTGGGCGGGGATGCGCCCAAGGAGGAATCATGAAGAATCAACCGACGAAAAGCGCAGAGCCGCGCGTCATAAAGAACAAGGACATTCTCCTGCTTTCGCGCGTGCTGTACATCATGCAGGATGTTTGCAGTCTGGAAAAACGCATCGTCTGGCAGAATGATCGTATGTACGGCGTGACCGCTCACATCACGGGAATGCCTGGCGGCAAGGGCGTTCCCAGCGGCTTCGACGCGGCATTTGCAGCTATTAGTGGGCTGAATGAGGAACATAAAGCGCAGATGCAGACGTATGTGCGGGAATTAAAAGCCGCCGAGCGCATTATCAACAGCATTCCAAGCCGAACCATGCGCACGTTTGTAGTGATGCTTTATGTGGATGATCTACCGGCAACGGTCGTGAGGCGCGAGCTAAATATGACGGAGTACGGCTTTGCAAGGGCCAGAGAAGCCATTGAGCAAGCGTGCGACATGGAAAGCGTCGTATGGCGCGAACGGTACATCCTTGAAAAAAATTCCTGATTTTCTCTAAAATCACTTGATTCACGACCCTTGACATGCTATAATGCTATTGTCGCAAGAGATGGGTAACGGGTTTTCAAACCGTTACCCTTTTTGTTTTCGAGAAAGGAGGGGTTTCGATGGCAAATCCGGGAGTTTATCTGGACGTTGACATAAGCGATGCGATGGAAACAATCAGTGCTTTGCGCGTTGTGCATACGCAGACCGAGTTTGAAAAACTGATGTATCGTGCGTTCAGCCGAACCGGCAGACATGTCAAGACTATCCTGAAAAAAGACCTGCCAAAGGAATACAATGCCAAGCCCTCCTGGATCGGCAGTCAGGTTGGCGCACCGAGAACGGAACTCGGCGGCGTTGCTGGCGTCAGTTGCAGTATCCCCATCAAGGGCACGCGCGGCACCATTGGCGGCACTTTCAATGCCAGCGGCGGCGCTCACGGATGGAATGCAAAATTGCGCCGATATAAGGTTTCGGCGCAGATGGTAAAGGGCCAGAGAAGCACTATGCCGTCTCAAATGAGCCATCAAGGCGGGAACCCGCCTTTCCGCAACCTCGGCTCAAGCCTCGGCGGCTTGACGTTCACACGCACGACAGACGACCGTCTCCCCATTGCACGGGTAGCTGGTATCGGCGTACCGCAGATGCCGCTGAACCGCTCTGAGGATGATGTTCAGACCGACATCATGGACATGCTCATGAAACGTCTTGAGCATGAACATGAACGCCTGATTGCAAAGTGCAGGTGATTATATGGCTATCGAATGTACAAAAAAAGAGTTGGCGAGTATTGCCGGATACAGTTACCGGCGCTTACACGACATCGACACAAGCCTCCCGGCGAACGGGAAGCTGTTTGTTAAAGGCGAGGGCGGAAAATACGACCTCGCTATTTTTGTGCAAAGATGGGTCAAGTATAACGTAGACACGGAAACGGCCGACGAAACGTCACTGGATGAAGTAAAGGCCATCCATGAGCGCGTGAAAACGCGGAAAACGGAGCTGGAGGTTGCACACCTGGAAGGAAAGCTCGTAGATGTTCAGGAGGTGCGCAAGCTCTGGACGACGGTTGCCAATACCGTGATGCAAAACCTGCTGCGCCTCCCCTCGAAGATCGCGCCGCAGGTCACGATGATGGATAACATCGAGATCATTACGGGCATTATCGACGCGGAAGTGCGCGACACACTGACAAATATTGCCGAAACCCCGCTCCCGGAAGAAGCGGCAGAGAGCGAAGAAGCGGAGGAAGCAGAGGACGAACAGGAGGGATAAGATGGATTTATCCGAACTCCTGAGAGCAACCTATGCCATGTTTCTTCCGCCCAAAGCGCAAACGGTATCCGAATGGGCCGATGAAAACCGCGTGCTGGTTTCAGAAAGCAGCGCTGAACCCGGCCCATGGCGAACGGATCGAGCGCCTTATCAGCGCGAAATCATGGACGCTTTTACCCAGCCCGGCATTTATGAGATCGTGATTATGGCTTCTTCGCAGGTCGGCAAGTCGGAAATTGAACTGAACATGATGGGCCGGGCGATTGATAATGACCCTGGCCCAATGCTCTATGTTCAGCCGACAGACAAAGTGGCCGAGGACTATTCCAAACGACGCATTGCGCCGATGATCGCGGCCTGCCCTACCCTGCGCGACAAGGTATATAAGGCCAAGGGGCGCGATGCAGCGAACACGATCACCATGAAAACCTTTCCGGGCGGTAGCCTTGCAATTATCGGTGCAAATAGCCCGTCCGATTTGGCGAGCAAACCTGTCCGATATATCTTTCTGGATGAGATCGACCGATTTCCGGCCAGCGCAGGCACAGAGGGCGATCCTATCGAGCTTGCCGAGCGCAGAACAGAAACCTACCGGCACAACCGCAAAATTGTCAAAACGTCAACACCGACCATAAAGGGCGTGAGCAAGATTGAAAAAGCATACATGAAGGGCACGCAGGAGGAATGGCATACCGAGTGCCCGCACTGCCATCAATACAGCTTCATACGCTTTGATGATGTAAAATTCGACCGGGAGAAATTCAAGGATGAAAACGGAGAAACAAACTACATCGTCCAAAATGCCCGATGGCAATGCCCTGTGTGCAAGCGGGAAACGCCGGAATACGAGGTGAAACGCTGCCCGGCAAAATGGGTTATCAAAAATGAACGCGCGCTGCAAAACGGCGTGCGTTCATTTCGTTTGAACGCCTTTATGTCCCCGTGGTCTGACTGGCGGGAAATCGCTCTCAGTTTTTTGCAGGCAAAAGACGACCCTGAAAAGCTCAAGGTATTTCACAATACCATGCTGGGCGAAAGCTGGGAGCTGCGCGACCGAAGCGGCGTCCCCGAAAAGCTATACGAACGGCGGGAACACTATAATGCCGAGGTGCCAACGGGCGTGCTGATTCTGACTATGGGCATCGACACGCAGGATAACCGCCTGGAATACGAAGTGGTCGGCTGGGATCGCAATGAACAAAGCTGGGGAATTGCGCGCGGCATCATTCCGGGCCGTGCGGACAGCCCGGGCGTTTGGGAAGAAGTGGACGCGCTTTTAGATCGTGAATGGAAAATGGCAAACGGCATGGCTCTGCGCGTGCTCGCAACTTTCGTCGATTCAGGCGGCCATTTTACGCAGGATGTATACCGCGAATGCGCCAAGCGCGCCAATCGGCGCATATGGCCGATCAAGGGTGAAGGCGGCGAAGGCAAACTCTATGTCCGACAAATGAAAAGCGGAACAGGCTTCAAAGGTGCATATGCCTTTGTGATCGGCGTTGATGCAGGGAAAGAAGCGATCCTCTATTCTACGAGCATTGAAACTCCCGGCCCAAGATACATGCACTACCCTATCGACTATCGCTGCGGTTACGACTTGGAGTATTTTCGCGGGCTATTGGCCGAAAAACAGGTAATTCACCGTAGAGGCGGACAGAACGTCATCGTCTGGGAGAAAACCTACGAACGAAACGAACCGCTTGACATGCGCAATTACGCGCGGGCGGCTTATGTTTTTTTCAACTGGAACTTCGACAAGATCGAAGCGGCTTTATCCGGAAAGACCGAGGATGCGCCGATTACGAAAGCGCAGGCGGAACGAAAGAAACCGCGCCGCGTTATTTCCAGCGGAATCAAAATTTGAAGGGAGGGCCATAAAGCCTATGGCAATTACGAGCGCATATACGCTATCCGAAGCCAGAGAAATCCTTGAGCTTTGGAAAGAGTGCTACCGGGCGCTTGCAGAAGGGCAGGCCAAATCGTATCGCGTGGGTACGCGAGAATTTACGGCCTTTGACTTGCCCGAAGTAGCAAAGCAGATCGAAATTCTAAGCAACGTTGTGGAATCTTTGAGCGGCCAAGTGCGAACGACCCGCGTTGTGCGCGTGGTGCCGCGCGACCTGTAAGGTGGTGACGGCATGAATAAGCAAGACCCGAACCTGCGCGAACGAGCGCTTTTTTTGTTTTCGCCCAAGCGCGCAAATAAAGTGTATCGCGACCGCCTGTTGCGCGAAGGGCAGAATGACAGTGATGGCAAAAGCCGCATGGCCGCCACCGGCTACGGCAATCACGGCGCAAGTACGACCTTGAACAGCATGGTTGGCTGGCTGGTGGGCGGCGGCAGCGCTGAGGACGACATCGACCTTCACGGCGCGCTTTTACGCCAGCGCGCACGCGATCTGTACGCCGGAGGCGGCCTTGCCCGGAGCGGCCCGGCGACGCTGACGACCAATGTTGTTGGCTGGGGCATTCAGCCCAAGCCCAAAATCGACGGCGAGGCGCTGGGCCTGACGGATGAAGCAAGGGATGAATGGGAGCGCAACACGCTTCGGGAATTTCGGCTATGGGCCGAAAATCCGATGTGCGATGCGGAGCGACAGCAGAATTTCTATGGGTTACAGCAGCTTGCCTTTTTAAGCGAGCTGGTGAGCGGCGATGTGTTCGTTCTATTCGGCATGAAGGAAAACAAGCGCACGCCCTATACTACCACGCTTCGCGTGCTGGAAGCCGACCGGGTATCTACGCCGGACAGCCAAGAGGGCGAAAGCGAAAGCACCGAGACGGAAAGCGGTGGACGCATTGTCGATGGTGTGGAAATCGACAAGGAAGGTGCTGTAATCCGCTATCACATCGCCAGCAGACATCCCCTGATGGAGAATGCCACGGCAGAAATTGAGTGGGTTCCCATCGACGCTATCGGCAAGGATACAGGCTATCCCAACGTGCTGCACATCATGACGGTAGAGCGTCCGGAACAGCGCCGAGGCATCCCCTTCGTCGCGGCGCAGATCGAGCAGATCAAGCAGCTCGACCGCTATCTTACAAGCGAGCTTGCGGCCAACGTCGTTTCCTCCATGCTGACGGCCTTTATTATCAGTGACGCCGATGACGGCAAACTGGGCATGGAGGATGCCGTAAATGAGGATGAAAAGGTTACTGACGATGAACTGAAATTGGAGCTTGCGCCCGGCGCGATTTACTCCATGCCGCCCGGGAAAAAGATTCAGGAGCTTAACCCCCTGCGCAACAACAGTGCATTCGAGAGCTTTGTTTCTACCATGGAAACGCTGATCGGCGCGAGCATGGGGATTCCCAAGGAAGTGCTGGTGAAAAAGTATGAGAGTAATTACACCGCCGCGCGCGGCGCGCTGCTGGATTTCTGGCGCGAAGTGCGCGTCAGGCGCACGGCTTTCAACGCCAGTTTCAACCAGCCAATCTACGAACAATGGCTCTCCGAAGCCGTTGCAAATGGGCGGATTGAAGCGCCGGGATTCTTCGATGACCCGGCGATCCGGCAGGCGTGGTGCGGCTGTATGTGGATGGGTGCGAGCATGGGCCATGTTGACCCGCTGAAAGAGGTCAAGGCCGCAACGGAGCGCATCGCCAACAACATCACCACGCAGGAGCAGGAGGCCAGCGAATATAACGGCAACGACTGGCTGGCCAATATTCGCCAGCGCAAAAAGGAGCTATCCGCGCTGGCGGATGAAACGAGTACCAATAAAACGACAGGCAAGGAGGCGTAAATCATGCCGAATAGAGATTTTTTTCGGATTCGGTTCAGCGCACCGCGATTGAGCGCGGACAATAGCGAAGCCGAGATCATGCTGTACGGCAAAATCATTGAGGATATGCCGGAGAATTGGAAGTTCTCCAAGGAGGATAAAAGCGCGGCGGATTTCGATAAGGCCATCAAGAGCGTCAAGGAATCCGGGGCAAAAAAGTTGACGCTGCGCGTCAACAGCCCTGGCGGCATCGTTACGGAAGCCGTCGCCATGCGCGGTATTCTCTGCGCGGCAGGTTTTGAAAAAATCAGCATCCGCATTGAGGGACTTTGCGCCAGCGCTGCAACGATTATCGCCACTATTCCGGGCGCGCATGTCCAGATTGCGCCGGGCAGCGAGTACATGATCCACAATCCGTGGACGATTGATTGGGGCAATGCCGAGCAATTCGAGCATACCGCACAGCATCTTCGCGCCGAAGAAGCGACGACGCGCGCCTTTTATGCCAAGAAAACCGGGCAGACGGACGAACAGATCAAGGCGTGGATGGATGCTGAAACCTGGTTTACGGCAGAGGATGCCGTAAAGAACGGCTTTTGCGATGAGTTGCTTGCCGAGGGTGACGACGGCACGGGGAAAATTGCCGCTTGCGTTACTCCGCGCACAATGAGCGCCATGAAAGCAATGTACAGCAATATTCCTTCCACGCTTTCCGTTCGCGAGGATCCCGCGCCGCAGAATAATGTCAGCAACACGGAGCCAGTAGTTGCCGCTGGCGTCGTGCCTGAAAATACACAATCCGAGGAGGAAACAATCAGTATGGACATCACGAATATGACCCCCGAACAGCTCCGCAGTGAAAACGCTGCGCTGTATGATAGCATCATGCAGGCGGGCGGAGCGCAGGAACGCCAGCGGCTCCAGGACATCGACGATCTGACCCCGGCTGGCTACGAAGCCATGGCGCGCGAAGCTAAGGAAAACGGTACTTCCGCCATGGACTACCACAAGGCCATCATCAAGGCGCAGCGTGAAAAGGGCCAGCAGTTTATCGCCCAGCGCGCGGCGGAAACCGCCGCAGCCAGCTCGATTAGGGGCGGCGCGAGCGAAGAATCTGCTGGCGGTGCCGAGCAGGAAATCAGCGCCAACGCCAAGGAAGTAGCCGAATATGCCAAGGCTGCCAGCGTGAGCATGGATGGCGGCATGTATTAAGCTGAATAAGGAGGATGAAACGAATGAGCATGTATGAAGTCATCGGAAAGAACGATCCCGAATATCTGCTTTCCGACCCGCAGTGCGCGGATGTGTTCGCCATCTCGTGCGAGCCCGGCAATGGCGTTGTAAAGCGCGGCACTGTGATGTATCGCAAGACGAGCGGCATGTACGCCCCTGCCGCCAGCGCCAACGTGACGGCGAGCAATATGCTGGCCGTGCTGGATGAAAGCGTCGATACCGACGCGAACAAGGCTGTTGCCGAGGACGCGCGCGCCTATCGCGGCGGTCGCCTGATTTATGGCAAAGTGACGCTTGCCAATGACGCTGCGCTTTCCGCTGCGAACATCGCCGTCCTGCGCGGTCAGGGAATTGTGCTGGATCAGATGGACACTGCTGCTGCGTTTGCCAACGGCAAAGCCACTATTACCTATAAGGCCAACGGCGGAACCGGCGATGACGTGGTGGCCTATGCCGACTATGGTAGCACCTACGCCATTGCGGCGAACAGTTTTACGGCTCCGTCCGGCAAGACTTTTTCCAAGTGGAACACCAAGGCTGACGGCACCGGCACCGAATATGCCGCGAACGCCAACTACACTGCGAACGCCGACCTGACGCTGTTTGCGATTTGGGCCTGACGACCGAAGAAAGGAGAATGCAAATTATGCCTCTTGATATTTACAGCACTCGCGCACAGCTTGCGGCTATCGAGCTGATGCCGCGCGAGTATTCCTTCCTGTACGACACCTTCTGCGCCGATATGGGCGCTGTAGAGGATGATCGGGCGATTTACGACTTCAAGAAGGGCAGCCGCCAGATGGCCCCTGTGGTTCATCCGGGCACGGGCGGCGTGGTCATGAGCCGCAGCGGCTATGAAACCCGCGAAATCGGCTTCTGCACCATTGCTCCCGAACGTATCATCACCAATCCTGATCTTCAGAAGCGGGCGTTTGGCGAGGATATTCTCGGCGCAATGACCCCCGCCCAGCGTGAAAAGAAGATGCTCGCCAAGGACATCATCGAAATGCGCAAGGCAATTCAGCGCCGCCGTGAATGGATGGCCCGTCAGGTTCTTCTTACCGGCAAGCTGAGTGTGTTCAGGTATACCAACGAGGGCCGCGACATGAATACCACGCTGGTTGCCGACTACGGTTTCACTCAGAATTTCACGCCTGATACTGCGTGGGATCAGACCGGCGCGAAGATTGACGCGGACATGCACGAAATCTACGATCTGGTCTATGATGGGCTGGGCATCGTGGACAAGATCGTCATGGCTCCCGACGTGGCTGATGCGATGATCGGCAACAGCAACTACATCAAGCAGTTCGACGGTCGGAATATCGACATGGGCGAAATCAACACCAAGTATCGCGGCCAGGGCGTGCGCTTCATCGGATGGAACAGCGACGGCGTGGAAATGTACTCCTTTGCGGGCCGGTTCACCGACGATGACGGCGTTGTGAAGCCGATTCTTCCCAGCGGCACGCTGATTGCGGGCGGTAATGGAATGCTCAAGTGCCTCCATGGCCCCGTAACGCAGGTTGAAGAAACCGGCCCCAACGCGCAGCATAAGACCTACGTCAAGAAGGAAGTGCCTCTGCGCTACGGCTCTATCGACAGCAACGCCGTCAAGAACCGTATGACGAGCTGCCCGACCATTGTCCCCTTCAATGTGGACGCATGGGTGGTCGCCAACGTCCTGTGACGTGAGAAAGGAGCAGCCTATGAGCTATACCGCGAAACACTTTGTCAAAATCGCCGGGCGCATGTACACGCCCGGCGAAATTATTGACAATCCCATCCCGGATGATAAGCTCCAACGGCTTTTGCGTCTCAACGCAGTAGAGGCCATTGAGGCGGTAGGCGCGGAGCCTGCCACATGGAAGGACGTTCCCGCGCACGAGGAAATGGACGCGCGCGACGAATTGCCGACCGACACTGCGCCAGACGAGGACGACAGCAGCGAAGAAGTGGAAATGCCTGAAATCGACGTGATGGACGGCGTTGTCACTGCTGAGGCACAAAAAGCCCCTGCCCATATGGCTAAATCTGTCCGCTCCAAGAAATCCAGCGGAGGGAGGAAAAAGGCATGATGACGCTTCGCATGACCAAGACCGGCGAGACGGTCAAGGAAAACGACAGCTACGCCCTGCGACTGATCGAGCAGGGCAAGGCCGTAGTCGTTCACGATGAACCGAAGAGAACGCCCGCAAAAGAAAAAAGCGCAAGAGGTGATGCCTGATGGCGCTCAAGGATCGCATTCAGGCTGACGTCAAGCGCGTTTTTATGAACCACAGTCACTTTGCCGAATATCACACATGGAATGGCCGAAGGTTTCAATGTGTGACGGATGACGAAACTGCCCTCAAGCGCAAAAACAACAACGTTGTTGATCTGAACTGGGATAACAACACGACCGAAACCCTCGTTTATACGCCCAAGGATGGTTTCCCTGGCCGCGCAATGCCGAACGAGCATGTGCTATTCGACAATAAGCCTATGAAGGTGCTCCAAGTGCAGGAGGATATGGGCATGTACTCAATCCTGCTGGTGAGCTTCGATCCCAAGGCGGTGAGAAACGTATGAGAACGACGGAACGCCTGCGTATGCTGAAAGCATGGATTGAAAAAGAACTCTGCGCCGGACGCATGATGAAAACAATCCCTCCCGACCATGACATTGCAAAGATTGTCCGGCAGGAGCCGCGCTGCTATCTTGCCTGGCAGCCAACAAGGCCGGATGAAACGGGAAACCTCGTCATTGACCCAATCAGCGTATGCCCTGGAATCCTCGTCATGCCTAACGCGAGCCATGCCAAGAACGTAGAAGAAAAGCGTTTCGACAGGTATTCCGGCGTGCATCGACCGCCAGAACTGGCGCAGACGCTATCGGTGAGCATCCTTTTCAGCGTCTATGAACCGGGAATTCGGCTTCCCGGCTTCATCGACAGCGCGGACAGCCCCGAAGGGCTTGACATGAGCCTGTTTCAGGAGGGAACCGAAGAAGGGCTGATGACGCTGGTTGACTGGATGGACGATTGCGTTCAAAAGCTACTGGGGCAGAAATTTATCCCGCACAGCGATCTCTTTCTGAAAGAAGCATCCCTCGTTTACAGCCTCTACACCGACCAATCTTTCGTGGTGGACAAGAGGCCCATCTACTACGGATTCGTGAATGCGGAGTTTGCCTGTTACGCAGATGAGGGCACGAATCCTGCCATTGAAGAATTTTTGAAATAGGAGGAATAAATCATGGCTGATTATCTGCATGGCGCGTATGGTCAGATTCAGGCGGTAGGCACTAAGGTTGCCGCCAAGAGCCAGAACGCCATTGTCTATGTCGGCACCGCCCCCGTCCAGACGGTGGAGGGCGGTGCCAAGAACGTGAACAAGCCTATTCTGGTGAGCAACATTGCCGAGGCACGCAAATACTTCGGTTATTCCGAGGATTGGAGCAAGTACACGCTTTGCGAAGCGATGCACGCGCATCTGGAAAATAAGGCGGTTGGCCCGCTGGTGCTCATCAACGTTCTCGACCCTGCTACGCATAAGGCGACTACTGGCGGCACTAAGAGCCTGACCCCGGCCAATGGGCGCGTGACTATTGCCGACGCTGAGGACGCCGTTCTGGATACGGTGGCCGTGACCGGCAAAACGAAAGGCACGGACTACACGGTACAGTACGACTACAAGAAAAAGACCATCACGATTGCTGAAATCACCAGCGGCGGCCTGGGAACGGAAGCGCTCAGCATCGCCTATGACATCGTGGACGCAACCAAGGTAGACGCTGACGACGTGATCGGCTCTACTGATGGCGCTGGCCTGAACAAGGGCCTTTACGCCGTGAAGAACGTCTATCAGGGAACCGGCTTTATCCCCTCTTTCCTGCTGGCTCCCGGCTTTTCCTCTGTGCCTGCCGTGCATACGGCGATGGTGCAGAACAGCGAAAAGGTCAACGGCCATTGGGACATCTACCTGATGGTGGACATCCCTATCGTGAACGCGCAGAGCCAGGCGGTTACGCTTGCATCGGCGAATACCTGGAAGAACGCGAACGGCTATACCAAGCCCAACGAAACGGTGTATTTCCCGATGGCGGAGGGCACGGACGGCAAGAAGTATCACCTTTCCGTTCTGGCGGCGGCCAACCTTCAGGAGTTGCTTGTCCAGCAGGACGGCATTCCCTACAAGACGGCCAGCAATACCGAGTGCGCCGTCATCCGCAATCTGTATCTCGGCGAAAGCTCCACGGGGCGCGTGTATGACGACTATCTGATCAACAACACCCTGAACAAGAACGGTATCGCCTCCGCCGCGTATGTAGGCGGACGCTGGGCCATCTGGGGCTGCCACAGCGCGGATTACAACCAGGAGGGCGGCGATCAGATCAATGTGTCTGAGACCAACCGCATGATGCTGTATTACATCAGCAACGACTTCCAGCACCGCCGTACCCGTAATGTGGATAAGCCGCTGACCTCCAACGACATCAAGACCATCGTTGCGGAGGAACAGACCCGCCTTGACGCGCTGGTAAAAATCGGCGCGCTGACCTACGGCGAAGTGCATCTGAACGCCGAAGCCGACGCCAAGAGCGACATCATGAACGGCGATTATACTTTCGCTTTCAACGTCACCACTACGCCGCTGGCCAAGAGCCTGACGGCCATCGTAAATTGGACGGCGGACGGCTTTGTGACTTACTTTGCCGACATCGCCTGAAAGGAGCTGAGAAACAATGCCGCAGAAAGTATATAACAACGTTGAGGGGCATCGGGTTATCGACAATGACCGCGTGGTCGAGGACGTGACCAGCGTTGCCCTGCCTACCATCGAGCATCCCACGGTGAGCATTTCCGCTTCCGGTATGGCGGCGGATGTGGATATGCCCAATACCACCCATATCAACGCCATGGAGTACGGCGTAAGCCACAACAACGGCGTCAACTGCAAGTATCTTGCCAATCCCGGCAAGCACTTTATCGAAACGCGCGTTGTGCGCCAGCGCTACAATGTGGCTGCTGGCGAGATCGAGCACGAGAGCGTAAAGGTGCGTGTGACCGGCGTCCACAAGTCCACGGAAAAGGGCAATGTGGAAACCGGCAATCCCTTTGGCAGCACGGATAAGTATTCCGTTCTGCGCTACGAGGAAGAAATCAACGGCGAAACGACGACCGTTATTGATGCGATGGCAGGCATCATCAAGTTTAATGGCGTCGATTGTACCAGCGCTGTTGAAAGCCTGCTGAATTAAGGCCCGATGCGCCACCTGCAAATGCGCGAACGTTCGCGCATTTGCAGGCTATTCATGGCTGAAAAGGAGAATCGAAAAATGAGCGAAGAAGCAATCAAAAACGAAAAGAACGAAGTCAAGGCGACCGAAAATGTGCAGAAGGTACTGGCCGGAGAAATCACCAAGGGCACTCTGAAACTGTCCACCCCCATCCGCGCAAAAAGCCAAGACATTACTGAATTGCAGTACGATTTCAGCAAGCTGACCGGCTGGGAATACGTTGAAGCGATGGACGCTGACGTGACCGCGCGCAACGTATTCAAGATTTCGCATAAGCAGGCGCTTTGCCTGTTTGCTACTGCGGCAGGCAAGGCCACACCGGATGTGGATGCCACCGACATCAAGGAACGTATCGGCGCGGTGGACGCGCTGAGAGCAGTGCAGCTTGCCACGGTTTTTCTCATAACTTCCACGCGGGCAGCAAATCAGAATACCTAAAACGCATTGCAGATGCGTCGATTGCGAGCCACACGCCCATCAACGCTTTTCTGGATATGCCGATTCTGCTGTTTTACGACTGCGTGGCGGCAATCCATGAAGTGTTTGAAGCGCGGAAGAAGAAGTAAAGCGTCGGGGGAACTTTCCCCGGCGCTTTACTTTTGGGCGGAAGGAGGTGCAGGATGGAGCTTTATTATCAGGGCGTGGATATTGCATACATGGTAGATATTGCGAAGTGCATTCACCACGAAGCATCGGGCGGGCGATGCGATTGCCTGGAAATTGAAATGGATCATGCGGGAGCATGGTATTCCTGGGGGCCGAAAACTGACGACGTGATCGTTGCTTCGATGAACGGCTACCAGACAGGCACACTTTATCTGAACACGATTATCCCACAAAACGGGAAATTTCGGATACTCGCGACGAGCGTTCCGAGTGCAGCACGACGCAAAACCTGCGCCACCTATGAAAACATACGCCTCAATGACCTGCTGGCATCCTGCGCTGCGGAATGCGGCATGGAAAGCGGGCTTTATGGACTGGACGGACAAATCCGGTATTCATTCCTCATGCGCAATGCGGAGGGCGCAGCCGCTTTTATGAACCGCATTGCAGATTGGGAAGGAGCTGCTTTTAAGGCCGTAGGAGGACGATTCGCCGGAATCGGCATCCTGCAAATGCAAAAGGCAAGCGCGGCACAGAACATTGAAATCAGCGCAGAGCAGCCGGGCGTGACCTATATCCGGCGCGACGACCTGAAATGGTCGGCTTTGACAATCAAGACCCCCTACGCCGAGTGCATTGCACAGGATGACGGGGCAAGCAGCGGCAATTACGTCACCATGACCCATTTACCGGCCATGAACGACGTAGAGGCGGGCCGCTGGGCACGCGGGATTCTGCTTTCCAACAACCGCAAGGCCGAGCGACTTACTATTTCCATGGAGTTCAACGCTGGCTTTGCAGCGATGACCCGCGTCGATGTAAGCGGCCCTACGGACGCCTCTGGCGAATGGATTATCGACGAGGTTGAACACGACATGATCGGCAGAAAGAGCACAGCGACGCTTTTTCGGTGCATCGACACCATCAGATAGGCGGGCGGTGATATGGACAAAATCGGCGGCCTTTTTATTTATCACGCAACGAAGCCTGGAAATTATCAAGAAAAGAATCAATCACTAAAAGCAAAGAAAATCACGGTCAAGCGCCTTATACGTTCCTATCTGTGCGATCAGGAGCGCAGCCGGTGCGTTGTGACGCGCCGGTGCGAGTGCCTTGACGTTTGCCAATACGGACGACAATATATCCAATCAACCAAAAACGAGGATGCACACAATGAGTGACTACGGAGCAGCGATAGAAAGAGGACGCATTATCTCTGCGGAAGATGACGGATACAGAGTTATGTCGTACTCGCGGGACGGCATCACAACGCCGCCCCTTCCTGCAATCAGCGACGCAACATACAAGGTTGATGATCGTGTTTATTTCTTCATGTTCTCGGACGGGCACGGAGCTATTCTTGCGGCTTTTGATTGATTGAAAATGCCGCCGAAGCATCATAAAGAAAGGCGGTGAAAATATGGGCCAGCAAACCCTACAAACCATTATTGCCATCAGCGGGCGGGTAGATAACAGCTTCGGCCAGATCGGAGAAGCGCTTATTGGTCTCGGCTCGCAGATCGACGGGATCAGCCAGAAGATTATCGACTTCGGCAAGGAAAGCGTCGAGACCTACGTCAAGTACGATGACGCCATGCGCGAAACCCAGGCAGTCGGCGGCTATACGGCGGCTGAAATGGAAAAGCTGGATGCCCTGAACCGGCAGATCGCGCAAACGACGACCTATTCCAACCTGCAAAGCGCAAATGCTATGGTGCTGATCGCACAGGCAGGCATGGGCGTTGAGGACACCTATTCCCTGCTGCCGAGCGTTCTTGATCTGGCAATGGCCGGAAACCTTGATCTGGCTGATTCGGTCGATTATCTGCTGTCAAGCCTGACGAGCATGGGCTATGGCATGGAATATGCCAGTACGCTCACCGATCAGATGGCAAAAACGGCAGCCATCGGCATGACAGACATCGACACGCTGGGCGAATCCATGATGCGCCTGGGCAGCGCCAGCGGCGAATTTTTTTCCAGCAGCGAAGAAATCCTGACGATCCTGTCGGCCATGAGCCAGTTCGGCCATGACCAGCGCGGCGCGCAGGCGGGCACATGGCTACGAAACTTCATGCTGTCCTTGGCGGCCCCTGCCGGAAGCATAGACGACATCGTTGACGCTATGGAGCAGCTGGGCATTGCCCAAGAGGAAATCGACACATACGCCGAAAATAAAAGCAATGGGCAGGCGGCTATGGCCGTGCAATCCCTGATGGAGCAGGGATTGAAGGTCTATGACGAGCACGGCAAGCTGCTCCCGGCCATCGACATTATCAAATCTCTGCGCGATACCGTGCGCGGCAGCGCGGAATACTCGCAAGACCTGACGGAGCTGACCGGCGCGCTGAATGCTGCTGGCGGGGATATTGATTCTTTTCTGACAAATACGGAAGGACTGACGGACAACGCTCTGTACAACGTATTTGCAAAGATATTCGGCAAGCGCGGCATCACTACGGCTATGAACCTGATTTCCATTTCCGACGAGGAATGGGATCAGACATTTGCTGAAATTGTAAATGCGGACGGCTTCGCACAGAGCATGTCCGATACCATGCAGGGCGGCCTTGGCGGCGCGCTGCGTGAATTAGAAGCGGCGTATACTGAATTTCAGACCACCATAGGCGAAAGCCTCGCCCCTGCCGTGGAGAATGTGGCGGTATGGCTGAAGGAAATCGTCACGGGCCTATCCAACATGGACGAAGGCACGCTTGATGCGCTGGTTTCCGGCGTGAGCGTTATCGCCGCTGCTGGCCCTGGTCTGCTGCTTGCGGGCAGCGCTTTCCGGCTGATCGGCTATCTGCTGACCCCTGCCGGTGGTATTGGCCTTGGCCTTGTGGCGCTTACTGCTGCGGCTGCGGCAGTCAAAGAGCTTTCGGAAGCAGATATGGCGGGCAACTTCGGGGATATGAAACTGGACGCTCAGTCGCTTTCGGAATATGTCGTGGGGCTTGGTGCTGATTTTAAGACAGCATATAGTGAAGTCAATGAGTTCAACGCTGCTCTTGAGCAGAGCGTAACCGACTATACGAACGCCAGCCAAACCTTTTCCAGCGAATTGTTGACGGCCATGCTGACGGGAACGACGCTGACCGAGGATGCAAAAACCAAACTGCAAGGGCTTGGACAGGATATGTACAAATCGCTGGTCGAGGGCATCAATAACTCGACCGCCGCCAGCATGAGCTATTTCGAAATGCTCTTTGGCGGCGAGGGAACAGCGGAGTACGATCCACAATACCAGGAAATTATCAGCCTGACCAATCAAAGCTACCTCGACGCGCTTGCAACCGCCGAAAGCCTAAGCCAAGGCTTGCGCGATGCGCTGACGAGCGCTTTTGATGACGGAACGGTATCTGCCGACGAGTATGCCGAAATCCAAAGCTGGATGCAGAGCTACAACGACGCCATGTCTAAGGCGGCGGCGGAGGCACAGCGGGAGCAGGACTACGTTACCCAGCAGATGCTTTTCCACAAGGCGCAGACCGCCAGCTATGACGAAATCAAAGAACTCGCCAGCGAGGTGCAGACCGAGCGAGACAGCCTGCTTGCATCTGCGGAAGAAGAATATCTGAAAGAGCGCTTCAAGCTGGAATATCGTGGAGCCAGTGAGGAAACGCTTAGCGCGCTTGACGCACAGTACGAACGTCATGTTACAGAGCAGAGCGCCAAATATGATGGAATACTGACGCGGCTGTGGGAATCGAGCATCGAACAAAGCGATCTCGGCACGGCATACGACGAGCTGGAAGGGCTGGCCGACCGCGTGCTTGGCGGAGAACTGTCGGCAGAGAGCGCCGTGAAACTGTTCAAGGACGCATACGGCAAAAACGAACTCGCAGGCGATAGCCTGTGGTGGTGGGATGACAGGACGCGCACTCAGCTTGGCGAATACCTCGCACGCATGATTGCCAGTTACGGCGGATACGAGGGGCTTACGGCCAAAGCCGATTACTATGATAGCGTCGGCGATGCAGAAAGCGCAAACAATCTGCGTAGACTGTACGCTATGCAGCAGATCAACGACAATTTTGCCTCCACCGGCGTGCTGAATTACAATGGCGTGTTGGCAACTTTGTTCGGCGACAGCACGATTTTTTCCTCTGCGGCAGATGAATACGGCATCATGCAGGCGCAGAAGTCGCCCTTCCTGGAATATATGCAGGATTATATATCCAGCTATACCGCAGAAACCGCCCGGCAGACTGCTGCTGCATTCAGCGGAGAAAACGGCAGGATGGACGACTATTTGGCCGAGGTCGGAAAGGGCCAAAACGCGAATGATGTAAACGGCGCATGGAGCAAAATGAGCAAAACAGCTCGCTCCGAGTATCAGCGCATGGTCGAATCGCTGAGAGCTGTTTATGATTTCGACAAGGTGCTTGCGGACGAAACCAATGTATTCGCACAGGATGGCAGTGCATTCCAGGACGATGCAGCGGTCTATTCTCTGCTATACGGCAATGCGAGCCGTGATCTTGAAAAATACAAGATCACGACGGAAATTGATCCTATTCTCGATGAAGGGGCCATGCAAGATGCAGTAGGCGATCAAACAATTACGGTGCCAGTCGAGCCGGAAGTGACCGAATACTCCGCAGAAATTGCCAAACAGACCATTGCTGCGGTTGGCGGCGGAATGGACGCATATCTTGCTGAAATTGGCAACGGGCAGGACGCACGCGACGTAAATGCCGCGTGGAGCCAAATGAGCCGCGAAGCCCGCACTGAATATCAGAACATGGTTGACGCCTTGCAAGAGGTCTACGACTTCGACAGGGTGCTTGCGGGTGAAACGAACATGTTTGCCGAAGCGGGCAGTGCATTCCGGGACGATGCAGCGGTCTATTCCCTGCTATACGGCAATGCGAGCCACGATCTTGAGAAATATAAGATTACGGCAGAGATTGATCCCGTTCTTGACGAAGGGGCCGTGCAGGATGCGGCAGGCAGCCAGGAAATCAAGGTGCCGGTCGAGCCGGAAGTGCCCGAGGATACCGGCGAACTGGAAATGCCGTCTACTGTAACCGGCGCAGCAGAAGCCGCGCAGGCGGCGCATTCCGACGCGCAAAGCGTGATGGATGATCCGCTGGCACAGGCGGTGCATGTGAGCGACAACGGCAGCGCGGCGGCCACCAGAGGCGCGATTGCAAGCACGTTCAGCACGCCCATAACGCAGTATATCAACGTTGTGCAGCGTGGCGGAGGCGGCCTGATGAACCGGCTTGCCAAGTACGCCGATGGCGGGCGAGCGGATGAACCTTCCATCTTCGGTGAAGCTGGGCCGGAATGGGCAATTCCGGAAGAGCATTCGGAGCGGACTGCATGGCTTTTGGATGCGGCGCGACAGGCAAGCGGCTTTACATGGCCGGAACTGCTGACGCGCAACGGCGGCCTGAACGCAGGCGGAGGCAACACGCCGTCGCAGCTTATCTATTCGCCCACGATCATTGCCAACGATGCAAACGGCGTGGAGCAGCGTTTGATCGAGGATAAGGCCCGACTGGAAAAATGGTATCAGGATAAGCAACTTCATGACGATGTGGAGGTGTACGCATAATGGCTGAAATGAGCGGCTATATGTACCAATGCAGCGCGGGCGAAACTTTCGACGGCGTTGCATTGCAGATATACGACGATGAAAAGTATGCCTGTGATCTCATGAACGCAAACCCGCATTTAGTTACGAAAAGCGTATTCGACGGCACGGAATCGCTTTTCCTTCCCGTCGTGGAAATCAAAGAGGACGAACGGGATAGCGAGTATATTCCCGCTTCGGCCCCCTGGAAGGAGTGATGCACAATGCCGGAAGTGGGCAAATGGAACAGTCATACCTTTGTCGTATCGCCTAATGTCATTCGGAGCTTTACGGGGCTGACGATCAAAGGATCGAGCGAAACCGAAGATAAAGAAACGGGCGGCCAAAAGTATGTCAGCCGGAAAAGCGGAAAACCTGCCGAAATCTCTCTGACGGTTTTGCTTTCTGCCCTGACGGGCAATGATGTACGCAACGAAGCCCTGGCGTTCGTCGATGAAGCGCGACGCGGAAGCCAGGGCTATTTTTATGTCGGTGGGAAAAAGCTGGTGACATGCCAGCTCATGCTTACTGACGCAAGCATATCGGAAACGCAGATTGCCAGCAATGGCGTATGGGTGGGGTGCAAAGTGCAGCTCACCTTTAAGCAATCCGGCAAGTACGATGGCGAAAGCGGCGGAAGCAGCAGCGGCGGAGGAAGCAGCGGCGGTTCTTCTGGCGGAAGCAAGAAAAGCAGCGTGAAGAAAAAGACCACCACTTCGAGCAGCATTCTTTCAGCCGTTAAAGGGGCTGTCACCGGCGCGATCAGCGCGGTCAAAAAGGTCGCTGGTGCCGTGGGCGCAATTACCGGCATTTCCAAGGCCGTTTCCACAATCAAACGAATCACGAATAATGCAAAAAAACAATCCAAGACCACAAAAAAGAAAACTACGCCGGCAAAAAAAGTCATTCCTGCGAAAAAGAGCAACAAAGTCATGCGTCTGTTGAAATGAGGTGGAGATATGGCACAATATCAGATTACGAACCAGCCTGCCCCCATCGACTTTGAGTGCAACGACGATATTATCCTGCGGACGATTCAGAATGCGAAAAACCTGCTGATGTGCAAAATGGGCGAAATCCCCTATGACCGCTATCGCGGCTTTGATCCCGCACTCTATGATCTGCCCATACAGGATTTTCAGGAAGCTCTTTTGCCGGAGCTTGACCGCGTTATGCTGTGGGAGCCTGACGCGGAAGTGGTCGATGCAAGCTGCGCACTGGATAAGGACGGCAACATTATTATCTACGCAACGATTGAGATTGATATTGACGAGTAAGGGGGTGATGACGAGTGGACAACACGGAAATCCATTATCTGACCTACGATCCAGATGAAATCTGGAATGAAATGATCACGGCTTATGTGGAAGCGGGCGGCGATGTGCTTTATCCTGGCGATGAAAAGGAAATGCTGCTGCGCGGCGTGCAGGCCATGATTACCCAGGTGTTTGCAGGCGTTGACGCCGCACTGCGCATGGACACGCTGCGCTATGCTGTAGGCGAGTATCTGGACATCTACGGAGAAAAGCGCAACTGCATTCGCATTCCAGCGCAGGCCGCGCAAAGCAAGGTCAAAATCACCTTCAAGGCGACTGGAACAGCCAGAACCATTGCGGCAGGTACGGCGCTGACGGCTGACGGTGAAAAGATGTATCTGCTGGAGGAAGATGTTCAACAGACAGGCTATGAGCAGGAAATCATTGCCGCGATCATATGCCAGCAGACAGGCGGTGCAGGTAACGGCCTGCTTACGGGTACGCAGATGCAATTCATGGTGCCAAATCCTGCTGTTGTGAGCGTTTTCGTTACGGAGAGCGCCAGCGGCGGGCAGGACGAAGAAGATGATGACACCTACCGCGAACGTATCCGCGAGTTTGGCCTTATCAATACGACGACCGGGCCGGAAAACCAGTACGAAAGCGTAGCGATGAACGTCACCAGCGAAATTATTGACGCCAAAGCCCTGAACCTTGGCGCTGGCAAAGTCGGCGTATACCTGATTCTCGCCAGCGATACCGGCGCGGACGCGATTCTCGCCAGCGTTGCCAATGCGCTGAATGCGCAGGACGTTCGCCCCTTGACCGACACCGTAACCGTGCAAAAGGCGAAGGAAAAAGCCTATACGCTGAAAGTGAAGTACGCGCAGGCGACAGGAAGCAACATCGCCGCCGCGCTGTCAAGCGCCATGAAGGAATACCAGACATGGCAGGACAACACGATTGGCCGGGCATTCAACCCGGACAAGCTCATGGCGATGCTCTATCAGGCGGGCGCTACGCGCGTGGTGTGGGGCGACGGCAGCGCCTTTGACGGCGGCGACGTGACCTATACCGCCGTCGCTGCGGATACGCGCTGCAAGGGAAATATCACGCTGGCGGTGATGACGACATGATCGACTTTTCCATCATGCAGCTTTTCCCGGATTTCCTACTTGCCGACAAGAATGGCTTTGCCATGGCAAAGGCCATTGAAAAAGCCCTGCAAATCATGTGCGACACGGTACAGACCGGCGTTGACACCGTGCAGAACGTCGATAAAATGCCCGAATGGCGGCTGGATGAAATGGCCTGGGAACTTGGATGCCTGTATGACTACAACGCCAGCATCGACGCAAAGCGCAAATGGATTCGGGACGCCACGCCTCTGTTCGCAGCCTATGGCACGCCCCAGGCCATCTACAATTTCCTGGAAGGTTTCTTCGACAGCGTAGAGGTGGAGGAAAACTGGCAGTACGGCGGAGACGCATTTCATTTCCGTGTGACCGTATCGGGCAAATGGACAGACGCCAATGAGGCGTGGGCACGCATGGCGATTGCAGCGGCAAAGAACGTGCGAAGCGTTCTGGATAGTTTGGCCGTGGGCACAAGCGCCGTTATTGTCGTACACGGCGAAGGAAAAGTGCTTGCCAAATTTCCTTACGTCATGGCTGGCCCGGATCGCCTTACGGGCACCTGGCCGCAGGAAAACGTCATCGGCAGGATCACGAGCGGAAATGTTGCAATCGCCGCAAAGGATGCGCGACCCTATCCGTTCCCTTATCCGCTTGCCGGAACCAAGCCCCAGGAGAATACCGTTGGCAGGGCCGTTTCGAGTGCCGTTATTGCCAGCCATGCCGCCGAGGGACATGTTTTCCCATATCCTGCGGCGAGCGAAAACACTAAAAGCGGCACCGTCCCACAGGAAAACACGCTGGGCGTAATCGCCAAAGCGGATGCCGCCGCCCAATCTGACGGAAAGGCCACGGCCTTTTCATATGCACCGTGCGCAAGCGAGAAGCTATGCGGCGATGACGCACTTTAAGGGAAGGAGGAACCCGAATGCTGACGACCAACGCCCTCAACTCGCTGCGCAATCACCTGAAAAACAGCATTGCGTATGCCAAGTACAAAGTCGGCAGCACCTACTATACGGCGCAAATCGAAACTGCCGAGGTGCTGGCTGACGGTCGGATTGCTGTAACCTTTATCATCGACCATACCGTTGCGGGCAATATCACTGTAACGGAGGTGCAGCTTTACGACCACAGCGGCGTGCTGTGGGCAAGCAAAGCTGAGAGCATCACGCGGAAGGATGCCCAGGAAGGTATACTGTACCGCTTCCGCTTCACCATCCAGGAAGAATAGAAGGGAGGGATGACGCATGGCTTACAAACGCACGAATTGGAAGGATCACGTTGTTGAACGCCCTCGGACGTATACCGAGGCTGCCAATAGCGACGGCAGCAAGACCTTCACACCGGCCCCCGGCGAGGTATTGCAGCAGGGAACCCCGCAGAGCGCGACCAACTTCAATAATCTTGAAGAAGGTATGCTGCATTTCTCTGTCGCTTTCGATTGGATGTTCAGCATCATGCAGGCGCAGGCGCGCGAAATAACCACGCTCAAGGAGCAGGTTGCGGCGCTGGCTGCGTCCACAGGCTCGTAATTCTGGAAAAGGAGGAACCGCATCATGGCTAATGACGAGATCATGCAGGAGCCTATTCCCGAACCCACGCCGGAGCAGCGCGAGGAATGGGAGGCAGAGCGCAAGGCCCACGAAGAAAAAACTATGGGGCCGTATCGTGAAGCCGCGAAGCAGCGCAACCAGAGCGCGGCGATTATCGCCGAGCATGACGAGCTGCTGGCGGACATGCTTTACGAAATGACCATGAATGAAATTGGCGGAGAGGAGGAGCAGAGCGATGGCGTATAAACTGATGAAGCGCATTATTGCGCGGGACGTCAAAAACGGCACGCTGAACAGGGCTGCGACGATGAACAAACTGGACGCTTTCCTGGCCGCCGACCGGCTGACCACGGCGGAGTATCAGGAGCTTGTGGCGATGATGGGCGATGAATAAGATCATCGACAGCATCGCTTTTTTCATGCTCAATCGGCAATATCAACATGATTTGAAAAGATTGGAGGGTATCGAAATGACTTACAAACTGATGAAAAGGATTATCACCAAGGGCGGCTATGACCGCGAAAAGACGCTGCTCAAGCTGGATGTTTTTCTCATGGCTGACCGCATCACGGCGGAGGAATACCAGGAACTTGTGGAGCTGATGGGCGGTGGCGGCAATGAATAATTCGCCGCTGGAATTTCTGGCGCGTCAGTACGACAACGTAGTAAAGTACGACGCACAGGGCAGCCCCAGCATTTTTGTCAAATTCCCGAAAATGAAATCCAAAGACCTTGATTCTTCCCTGCCCGATCACACGCACCCGGCGTTCATCGTGAACGGCGTTGAACAGGATTATATCCTGCTGGGCAAGTATAAGGCCGCGTCCCTGACGGGCAGCGGAAACGACGGCGGCACGCTTTACAGCCTGCCGAATATGCCGCCTGCGCATAGTCGCAATGCAGATGCCTTTCTTGCGCAGCTTCGCGCGTTTGGCGGCGGCGTAAGCGGTATGACGGTTGCTGACCGTGGTTTCCTGCTCCTGCTGGCGCAGAAAAACGGCTGGAATCCGGGCGGCAATTCGGACTGGGGCCATTGCTACAAGGATGCATCGCGCTATGAGTACGGCAAAGCCGTCACTGTCGGAGCCAAGAGGGGCTTCAATGGCTGGCTGTACGAATGCCTGATCGCACATACCACCAGCGCCGAGCTTGCTCCCAATGTATCGCCGCTGTACTGGAAGCGCATCAAGCAGATCGGCGGAACCGAGGCATACCCGACGATGAAGGATAGCTCTTTTCCCAAGAGCACCGTTCTGACACTGAACGGCTCCGGCCCGCTGGACTGGTACTTGGACGGAACGCCGGGAAGCGTCTGTGATATTGTAGGCAACCAGTTTGAGCAGGATTATGGCTACCGCATCGTTGCGGGCGAGCTGCAAATCCTCGAAAACAACAATGCCGCAAGCCCCGAGGCCGATCTTTCTGCCAGCAGCGCCGCATGGAAAGCGATCCTGCCCAACAGCGCCGACGACGGCTATACGCTGGTCGCGCCCGGTACGACGGGCACGCTGCATTGGACGTGGGCCAACAGCAAGATTACGTTGGACACAGTTGCCCCGACCTTCGACAACGAGTATCGCGGCGCCAGTTTCAAGGATTTGGTCGCCAACAGCACCCATCTGCCGTATATTCCGCACATCGTCCGCGAATTGGGCCTGTTCCCGACCTCCGGCAGCACCATGAAGGGCTATTACTACATACAGTTTACGGAGGCCGAGCGTTTCCCTCGGCGCGGCGGCTCCTACTACTACGGCGGCTCCATTGGTTTGGGCTATGTGCATTGCCACTACCCGCGCTCTTACGCGTTCTGGCACTGCGGCGCTCGCCCCCGCTCCCTAACCTGAATCCCTGATCCCTGAAACCTGGAACCCTGAGGGGGTGCGCGATAGCGCATCCCCCGTTTTTTCGGAGGAAATATGGCAACGGATTTTTCCAATATCGGCCCGACGTGCCAAAAAATCGCGGACATGATGCAATTCGGACGCGAAATTGTGGACAAATGGCCCCGTTTCTACCGCGACGACCTGGGCTTGGACATAAAGCGGGAAATGCGGGAAATGCTGCGGCTTGCAACGAAAGCAAGGTTGAAATACTACAACAAGACTACGCTGCAAGAGCTTGATACGGAAAAAGAAATCCTGAAAATCTACCTGCGCGAAGCGAACGCCACGAAATTCCGCGATAAGCGCGGCGAGCAAAGAAAATTGCTCTCCGATCACACATACGGCGTATGGAGCGAGAAAGTCGTAGAAATCGGGCGATTGGTCGGCGGGTGGATCAGCTCCATCAAGAACGAAAAGGACGGCGAGAAGGGCAATCCGGCGCGGCGATAAACCGCGCCTTTTGCAATGGGAATGTGCCGTGAATTGGGCTTGACCTTTTTAGTCCGGTGGTTCAGCGTTTCCCTCGGCGCGGCGGCAACTACAACAACGGCGGCAACATTGGTTTGGGCAATGAGAATTGCAACAACCCGCGCTCTAACGCGAACTGGAACTACGGCGCTCGCCCCCGCTCCCGACATCATCAAAGTGCTGCACGGCTACGCACCGTCAGCCTATTTCTTTGCACGGGAGGGGTACATTCCCTTCCGGCCAGCCATGGCCGGTAAACGAAAATCTCTGCGCATGACGGGCAAGGCCCGCGCGGGGAATCGCTGTGAAGCGCCCGGAGGGGCGAAGGGCCGAGGACTGCGGCAGCGCGATACATGGCAGTCAACGTCCAGCGGAAACGCCACGCACGGCAGAACGGAGGCGGTCATTTGGAGAAGCTGTGCAATCTGAAAGACCACATCTGTTCCTATGAAAACCTGCTATCCGCCTACAAAGAAGCAGCGCGTGATAAGCGGTATAGGAATGAGGTCATTGCGTTCAGCTTTAACCTGGAGGAAAATCTCTACGACATCCGGCAAGACCTGCTGAATCAGACGTACACAGTGGGCAGCTACCGGGAGTTCTACGTCCACTATCCCAAGGCCCGGCTGGTCATGGCGCTGGGCTTCCGCGACCGAATTGTCCAATGGGCGATCTATCGCCAGATCAATCCATACATGGACAAACGCTTCATCCAGCACTCCTATGGATGCCGCAAAGGCAAGGGCACGCTGGCGGCGGCGCAATGCTTGCTGAATTGGATACAGCTCATAAGCCGCAGGCCAAACGCGAAGGATTGGGTGATCATCAAGGGCGACATCAGCAAGTATTTCTATCGCGTGGATCATGAAATCGTAATGCGCATCTATGCGGGAATATGCGACGAACCGTGGTTTCTCTGGCTGATCGGAACGATTGTCAACAATCCAGACCTTCCCTTTGGGCTGCCCGAGGGTGCAAGCATTGACGACTGCCCGCGCGAAAGCAGGCTGTATGAGGTAGGCATGCCCATTGGCAATCTGACCAGCCAAGAAACGGCCAACCTCTATCTCAATCCGCTCGACCAGCATGTAAAGCACGTCCTGCGGCTGCACTTCTATGTGCGATACATGGATGATTTCGCAATTATCCTGCGAACAAGAGATGCGCAGTGGGTGTTTGATGACATTGGGGATTTTCTGCACGATGAATTGAATCTTGCAATCAGCCCCAAGAGTAAAATCCTGCCCGTAACGCAGCCTGTCGAGTTTGTGGGCTACATGGTATCGCCGCACGGCCTGCGCCTGCGGAAGAAATCGACAAAGCACATCAAGCACAGTCTAAAGCATAAGGAAACGCAGTATGCCGAGGGGGAATGCACGCTCGACGAGGCTTTGAACACGGTCAGAAGCTATTGGGGTATGACACTGCACTGTAACGGCGCGAATCTGCGCCGGTGGATTGAGGACAACATTTCGTTTCAGAGAAAGGAGCTGCCCATGCAGATCCCCGAGGTGAAGGAGTTCCCTGCGGCAGGCGGCGGGCGAACATTTTACAGCCTGCTTGCCCAGGAGGACGGAACAGTAGACGTATATCTTACGCCTGACGTCACTACCTACGATACGAACGAGGGCGTGCGCGAGTATGACATCAGCGTGCGCATCGTGCGTGGCGTAGTGCCCTGGGACGGCATGGAGGACGATATACGCGCCCGCTATGACGCATGGTGCGACAGCGCGGAGGTGGTAAACCTTTGAGCGCAGCGCCACGCAGAAAATGTCAAAGAGAAAGGAGCGATGAACGGGAGCATGAAGAAGATTGCCGACATCAGCCATTATCAGGGAAGCATCAACTGGACTGAGGCGAGGAAGGAGCTTTCCCTCGTCATCTTCCGCGCCAGCGTTGGAATGAAGCAGGATCAGAAGTATTTGGAAAACGCTTCGGCCTGCGGAATCCCCTATGGCGTATATCATTACGTCAAGGCCGGTACGACGGAGGAAGCAGAGCAGGAGGCGCGCTTTTTCGTCGAAAGCGCCAACCGGGCGGCAGGCAAGCCGCTCTTTTATATTGCGGATATTGAATACAAGGCGCAGACGGCAGCCACAACCGAAGCGGTCTGTGTGGCGTTCCTGGAAACGCTGCAAAAGCTCGGCTGTGCGAAGATTGGCCTGTATATCAATACCCGCTACCCGTGGGCAGGCGCGGCCATCGGCATGTGCGACATCATGTGGATTCCCCATTGGGGGAAAAACGACGGCGAAGTGCCTGCCGCGCAATATATGCCCAAGCACGCCTGCGATTTGTGGCAGTACACCAGCAAGGGGCGCGTTGCAGGCATAAACGGAAACGTCGATCTCAACAAAATCATCGGCAGTAAATCGCTGGAATGGTTTACCGGCCAGAAAGAGGAAAATATGAGCGATACGAACAGGGCGCAGGTGCCGTTTACCAACGAGCACTTCGTCGCCTTTCTCCGGCAGATGGTTGGCGCGCCCTACTGGTATGGGACGTGTATGTACAAATGCACCGAAAGCCTGCGCGCCCGGAAAGCAAAACAGTACCCGTCGCACTATGGATCGAGCCGCACGGCGCGCTATAAGCGCGATATTGCGGGCAAGAAGGTCTGCGCTGATTGCATCGGCGCGGCCAAGGGCTACGCTTGGACGAACGGCGGACAGGGCGTAATCGAGGCAATCGGGACGAACAAGAGCATCACCAGCAAATACGGCTCCAACGGCTGTCCGGATAAGGGCGCCAACGGCATGTTTGCCTGGGCCAAGACGAAGGGCGCGGCATGGGGAACGATTGAGACGCTCCCGGAAATTCCCGGCTTGGCCGTTACCCATTCCGGCCACGTCGGTTACTACGTCGGCGGCGGCAAGGTGATTGAATTCAAGGGATTCAATTACGGCTGTGTGGAAAGCGACTTGAAAAAGGGCAAGTGGACGCACTGGTATGAGCTTCCCTTCATCCACTATGGCGAGGCTACGCAGCCGGATACGCCGAACATGCCGGATACGCCGACGAAGATCACGCTGGGCGCGCGCCTGCTCAAGCGCGGCAGCAAGGGCGACGATGTGACGGAACTGCAACGCATCCTTGTTGGGCTGGGTTATGATCTCGGCACATACGGCCCTGACGGCAACGGCGTTGACGGTGATTACGGCGCAGCCACCGAAAAGGCCGTCCGCAAATTCCAGTCTACCCAGCAGATTATGATCGACGGCGTATACGGCAATACGACGCACGCGGCCCTGATGGGCGTGCTGGCCGACAAGGACGCTACCGAGCCGGACGATGGCGGCGATACGCCGACCGAGGAAATTTCCGGCAAGCGGGTGGAGGTCACGGGCGAAAACGTAAATGTGCGCACCGGCCCGGCAACGACCTACAAGATCATTACCCGTGTCAATGCGGGCGACGCATTCCCGTTTGTCGCTACGGCGGAAGCGTATGATTGGCACGCTGTGGAAGTGGGCGGCAAAATCGGCTGGATCAGCGGCAAATACTCCGTGGTGAAGGGGTGATCTGCCGTGGAAGAATTTCTCACCAACGGCGGAAAGCTGGCCGGTTCCATATCCGCGATCCTTGCCCTGCTTACGCTGGTACTGTTCAACCCCATCAAGAAGCGCGTCGCCAAACACAAGGCCGAGAAAAAGGAGCAGGTCGATTTTCGGAAAGCCGTCCTTGAAAAGCTGGACGGAATAACGGATGATATAGCCGATCTGCAATATGAGCGGCTTTCCCAGGCGCATGACTTTTATACCTCGCAAGGGTGGTGCCCCACATCAAAAAAGGCGCAGCTTTGCAATATGTATAAAAGCTACACGGGCAAAGGGAGAAATCATCTATCAGCCCACTACGAAAAAGACATCCTTGATTTGGCTGACAAGCCGCACGCATGAACCATGCACAAAACCGCGAGCGTTCGCGGTTTTCTATTTGTCACCGGCCCGAAAGGGAGGCAACCCGTGACAGATAAGGCATTACGCCCACAATAAAAGGAGGAAAAAACATGATGCAGATTACTGACATCATCCTGATTGCCCTGTTCATCGAAGCTATCGTCAACGCCCTCAAGCCCATTTGGGCCAAGGAGGGCGAAAAACTCACTGTCTCGGAATATGTGTCCATGGCGATGGGCATTCTGCTGGCCGTGTCCTGCAAGATCAACATGCTCGCCTATGTAGTGGATGTGGACTGCCCGCTATGGGTGGAATACATCTTCTACGTCCTGACGGGCATTGCCATTGGCCGGGGCACCAATTTCCTGTATGACCTGTGGAAAAAGCTCAAGGAATGGCAGAGCGGAAAGCTCTTGGAAGCGACGGACGGCTTCGCCCTGCTCGACGACAATGACGTTGATTTGGAGATTACCCATTGGAGCCTGGCACAACTCAAGGACTTTTGCACCCTGAACGGCGTGAACGCCACCGGCTGCGAAACCCGCGATGACTATATCGATGCGATTGAAAAGGCTTTTCAGGGCAAGGAACCGCCCATTGAGGGCGGCGCGGAGTAAAAGCCCCGCCGCCTGAACACATGCGCATAACTACGATGCCCGGCAGGATGAATTTCTGCCGGGCATTTTCTTTTTGGCCTACGCTATTTGACATATTATGAGGGAGTGAAAACAGATGAACACGGTACAGCCCATCCGGGATGAAGATGCACTGCGACGGTGCTTTGAAATCGCGCGGGCGCATGATGCTGGACGCGGGAAAAATGAAACCTGCTGGGAATTGCTGCTCTCTGTGGGGTTCTCAACATCATTGCGAATCAGCGATATTTCCCGTCTGCGGGTGCGCGACGTGGTAGGCACGGAAAGGGTGCAGGTCAAGGCGAAAAAGACAGGCAAGGAAACAAATATTTATGTGAACCGCGAGGCCCGCAAGCGCATTGAAAGGCTGCTACGCGGGCGGGGGCCTGACGAGTATGTATTTCCATCCCGGCAGAAAGACCCGGAAACCCATCAGCGGCGACCGATCACGCGACAAAGGGCCTATCAGATCATCAATGGGATTGCGCGCCAGGCGGGCATACAGGAGCGTATCGGCTGCCATACGCTGCGCAAAACGTTTGGGTATCGGTATTATAAGGCGACGGACGATATTGTGAGCCTGCAAAGGATCCTCTGCCACTCGTCGAGCCGGGAAACGCTGCTGTATATCGGCGTGATTCAGGAGGAAATCGACAATTCGCTCAGGGGGTTCAAGACGGTATGGTGAAGAAGTATAAAACCATTTATGCCGATCCGCCTTGGATGGAACACGGCGGAGGAAAGATTAAGCGCGGCGCAGACAGGCACTATCCACTCATGAAAACGAAGGAGATCATGGCTTTACCTGTGCCCGATCTGGTTGACCCAGAGGGATGCCATCTGTACCTGTGGACAACGAACAATTTTCTGCCGGACGCGCTGGAGGTGGTGCGCGCCTGGGGCTTTGAGTACGTCACGATGATTACATGGCTCAAAGACCGCCAAGGGCTGGGACAGTATTACAGGGGCATGACGGAGCATTGCATATTCGCACGGACGAAAAAGGGGCTGCCGTATAAGCTGCTGGATGGGAAGCGTCAGCAGGGCGTGACGGGGTTTCAGGAGGCCAAGGGCGTACACAGTCGAAAGCCTGAAACCATGCGCCAGATGATCGAGCACGTGAGCTATGCGCCGAGGATTGAACTGTTTGCCCGAGAACCGCACGCGGGCTGGGATGTATGGGGAAACGAGGTGGAAAGCGTTCCCTTTGCGGGGGGGGGGGGCGCTGATTCTTGAAGCGGCTTGAATTACGCCCGTGCGATTTCGCAACGGCAAGCGATTTTGTGCGCCTCAATCACAGGCATAACAAACCGCCTGCCGGTCACAAGTATTCCATTGCGTGCTATGACGGGGATAGATTATGCGGCGTTTGCATGGTGGGGCGGCCTGTCGGACGTTATCTGGACGATGGATTTACCTTGGAGATCAACCGCTGCTGCACGGATGGAACAAAAAACGCTTGCACGATGCTGTATGGCGCAGCTTGCCGGGCGGCTAAAGCATTGGGATATAGGCGCATAATAACCTATACGCGAGAAAGCGAGCCGGGAACCAGTCTCAAAGCATCTAATTGGCTATGTGATGGCCGGGCAGGCGGTACGCATTGGACAGGGCACAGATATGAACAGGTTGAAATACAGTTGGACGAAATGAAGGTGCGCTGGAGGAAAGAGCTGTGACGCACTACCAGTGAAGCCGGGGCGCAATGCTCCGGCTTCTTTTTTTGTGCCTGAAAAGGCGGGAGCATCCGTGTTTTTTGCTTTCAGTAATGCGCGGGGCGCTTGAGTTTGACATAATTTCATATGGTTAAACTCGTTCCCAAAACAGGGCCGAAAAACAGGGATATATAATGAAGCGATATTTTCCCCGCGAGTTTAACACAATCACCTATTATGACAAACTCAAAGAGGAACGGAAAGGTACGCCCAATGCACGGGCAAAAAGAAAACGCACGGCGTAGGTTTGCCGTGCGTTGAAAGTGTGTTGACCTCAGTCAATGGACAGCCGTACACGTTCGAGGACTTCTTGCAGGAGATCGTCCGGCAGCGTTTCCACATAGGCCGCGCCGCGCGCTCCGAGGTCAAGCGACTTGACGTGTTCACAGAGGATTTCGCCGGTCGTCTTGGTGCGCTCGTCCAGTTTGACGTGCATCGGGTAGTCCTTGATCTTGGTCGTGATGGGGCAGACGATTCCCAGGCGGGTGTAGTGATGGAAGCTGGCGTTGCTGATGACCAGCGCGGGGCGGCGTCCGCCCTGCTCATGGCCTGCTTGGGGATTGAAATTCATCATGATAATATCGCCTTGCTTGGGAATATAAGCGATCATCAGTCGATCACCTCCCGGCCAACGTCCGCGCCGGTGTCAAACTCGACTGGCTGATAGTCGCCGTGATACCCTGCAAACAGCTCGTCAAGGCTCTTGGGACGGCGCAGCTTGCGCAGCGTAATGGTTTCCTTGTCGGCAATGATTTCCACGTCGTCATTCTCTTGCAGACGAGCGGCGACCAGTGCGCCCTTGGGAATACGGATTCCCTGGCTGTTTCCCCATTTCGTGATGGTTCCATACATCATGGTTCTCACCTCCGTTAGTCATAGTATATACAAAAGTATATACGTTTGTCAAGCACATTATGCTGGAAATTTTCACGCTTCGGAAAAATCCAGCAGGAAACCGCAATCGTCGATCACGCTTTCGATTTCCTCCATGGCGCGGCGATGATCGGGCGCGGTGACGGGAATTTTTACGATGCTTCCGGCCAATAGGACGGTGGCAAGGTAGGTCTTACGGGTGAACATGCGGGCGATGCGGCGAGCGATTTTCGTTTTCATGGGATTGCCTCCTTCGTTTTTTCAGCCGTTGCGAGCGGCGTTGTTGAAATGGTTTCAGGGCGTTGTGCGGTCAGGCGTTGTGATAGCCGCTGCCATCCTCGCCACGCTCACGAAGAACGCAGCGGATGGCCTCAACCGTGATGCAGCCGGGGATCGGCTGGCCAGTATTGACGGCCAACCAAATCCAGTTGCGCAGCGTGCTGGTGCTTTCCATGCGCGCCCGTTCGAGCATCCAGGGCGCGACGGCGTTTTTGTTGTCGTTTGCGGTCATCGCGGGTCATCCTTTCTGCCCGGATACAATGCCTCCGGGCGGGGCGGGCGAAATATTCCTGCGGCGTTATTCGTTGGGCAGCTTATACACGGTTCCGTCGTTCCAATCGGTGATACACAGCCTCCACTTGCCCGACTTATCCCAGGCGATCTGCGACGGCTTGCGGACGAACGGCTTTTCATCTCCGGTCTGGATGGTCACGCTCTTGTCCGTTGCACGGATGATGCGGAACTCCAGCCTTTCGGCGACGCGCTTTTCACCGTTCCAGCGGGAGCAGGTGAACGTGTCGCCGACCTTGAAGGGGTGCGGCTCGGCGGCTTTTTCCTCGGCGCTGACAATGCCGCCTATTTCCGCATAGGCCGCCGTCAGCACAACGCCGTCAACCCCGGTCTGATAGGTGATATTCTTCGGGCCGGTGGAAACGACGCGGCACGCGCCGAAATGCTTCACCTTCACGATGTAGCCAGGCTTGATGTTCTCCTGCGAGAACTCCACGCCGCCGAGAGCGTCCAGCGCGTCCTGGTAATAGCCGAGCTTGTCAAGCTGCGCCTCAATGCGGTCGAGCGTGGTTTCGATCCACTCGTTCACGGTATCCAGCGAGAGCGGTTCGCCGTTGAAACGCTGCACCGTCGTTCCCTGCTCGATCTGCTGCTTGAAGCCCTCGTAGCGTTCCACGTTCTTTTTCAGCTTGCGCAGGGCCGTTTCGCATTCGGCAATGCGCCGACCGATGAAGCCCTTGTCCTGCAAGCCCTTCTGCGCGGCGGTATTGTGGGCGATGGCGGCGCGTTCGCGGTAATAGGCTGACTTGTTGAACTCCTTGAAGCCTGATTCATAGGCTGCGAACATGCGCTCACGCTGGCGGGTAAAGGCGCGTCCGGCGCTGCTATTGATATTGGGCTGCGTAAAGAACGCAATGTCGCCTCGCATGTCGCTGATGGGCTTTTGCAATTGCTCGCCCCGCGCCGCTGCGGCGTCTGCCGCACATTCAAAACGTTCTGCGCGGCGTTCCGCCTTTTCCGCTTTGCGCTCCTGCTGCTCTGCAAAGCTCAAACGCTCGCCGGTCGTGCCTCCGTCCGCAAGGCCAAGCGCCTTTGCGATCTTCTCGGCGCGCCAGAGATTCGGCTCCTTGCAACGGCTGATCCAGCAGCCGGAGCGGCGGCCCCACAAGAACGCACCCTTGATTTCGCGCTTCTGGTCGTCGGCGAGGTCGTCATAATCGGCCTTGTCGAAGTGCAGTTCCAGCTTGCCGGTTTCCCGGTTGCGGATGAAATAGCTGTCGGGCGTTGCAGCGGGGGCGAATTTGGCGGCGAACTCATCCGGGGCCATGGTCACGATCTCGTTGTTGGTGTTCATAGCTTATTCCTCACTTTCTCTTATTGCGCCGCGATCATGGCGGCGAACTGGTCGGGCGTTAGGGTCAGGGGCAGTTTGAGCATGGCTTCAAACTGCGCCGGGGTGATCTTCCGAACCTGGCCGATCCACTTGTCGGCCTTGTCGAGCTTGTTCATGCCGGGATTGTCGCCCACCACAAGCAGCGTTGTTCCTGCGGGCATCGTCTCGTATGCCTTGCCGCCGTTGGCGACTACGGCAGCGATAGCGGCGGCGCGGGGCATATTCGGCAGCGTGCCGGTAAAGGCGACCGTTTGCCCGGCGAATGCGTTGTTGCCTTGGATGCTGGGCGAAATGGTTTCAGGGCGCTTGAATACGGAGACGGGCGGAACGGCGGCGGGCGCTTCCTGCACCGGTTCGGGATTCTTGTGCGGCCTGCCGCGCTTGCGCTTGGGCGCTTCGGCGGCTTCGGCCTCCTGCACGGCTCTGGCGGCGGCTTTCTTCGCGGCGCGTTCTGCCTTGGCCTTGGCTGCTGCTTCGGCTTTGATGCGGCGGCGTTCCTCGGCCTCGCGCTGTTCGCGCCTGTCCCTGCAACCCTGCACGATGGCGTTCACCAGCGGCAGCAGGAAGCAGATGGCGGCGGGCAGGAAAAGCAATGCGTACATGTTGGCTCCCTTCTGCCCGGATACAATGCCTCCGGGCAAGGGCGACGGTCGAAATGGTTTCGAGGCGTTATTTCGCGGGCAGGTAGCCCAGGAAGAAGCAGCGGTCGCCGGAGCGGGCAAACGCTGCATAGCGTGCCTTGCCCGTTTTCGGGTCGCTGTCGTACGCTTCCCCGACGAGGAAACCGGCAGAGTAGCCCGCCGTTTCCGGCGTTCTGGGGAGGCTGATCGGCGGCAGGCAATCCAGCATGTGATGGTAAATCTCGGACGTGACCTCCTGGCCCGGGCGGGCGGCGAAGCTGCCGTCAAGGTGCCACATGTAGCCGTTGTAAACATCCTCGCCGCAATACTCGTATTCATACGAATGGTCGATGGGCGTAACGTCGATGGACACAACGTCGTCATAGCGGCCTGCGTGGCGGCGTGCGCAGGTTTCGGCTTCCTGCTGCGTGCTGTGGCCGGAATAGACGACCGTCATCAGACGGCGGCCATCGGTCATGCGAGTGAATGCGCTCTGCCAGGTGCGTTCGGTGTAGGACTTAATCTCGGTGCGTTCCATGGTGTTCCTTTCTGCCGGGTTACAATGCCACCCGGCGAGGCGGCGAATGAAACGTTTTGTCGTCGTTGTGTGGAACGGCCCGCCGCCATTTACGCGGCGGGCGAGACGTACTGAACCATGTTGGCGAAATCATCCGGGGTGAGGGCGTATTCAGGATCGTTCTGCACACGCTCGTTATACTTTTCGAGCATGTTGCCCAGCACGTCGGCGTGGAACTTGGCCCGGTCGGCGGCGTCCTTGGCGGCCTGCTGGCGTGCCCGCTGCGCTTCGGCGTATTCCGCATACTCGGCGTTCTTGGCCTCGGAACGAACCGGGAGCAAAACGGCGTCGCCGCGTTCGCTCTTTGCGTACAGCGGGGCGAATGGCCCGCCGTAATAGATTTCCGTGGCGTCCGGCAGGACGTTCAGCAGGTCAACCAGATACGCGGCGTTGACGGCGGGCTTGTCCTTCCCGAAATCCCACACCGGCGATACCTTGCGCCCCTTGGCGGCGCCTTCCAGGGCGATGAACGCCTTGACTTCCTTCGCGCCGGGCAATGCTGCGGCGGCGTAACCCTTGCGAATATCGGGAACCACCTTGTCGAGATTGATCGGGTCGCCTGCGTCGGCGGGCCGCTCTTCCAGCGGCAGGGCTTCGTTCAGGCGAAACGCTCGGTAGCCGTCGCACACGCACTGGCGGCCCTTGCCGTCGATCCAGGCGTAATGCAGCGCCGTCTTGCCGCAGTCCTTCCTGACCGCCTTGAGCAGCGCGGAAATGGTTTTGGCGGCGTTTGCTTCGCCCCGCGAAGCGGCGTACTCGGTGCGCACCTGCTCGGCCAGATCGGCGGACAGGGATTCCAGCTTGCAGCGGACGGTCACAAAGTCGTCATTGAGGGCGAGAACCTCATTGACGCGGGCGAGGATGATTTCGGTTTTCATGGTGCTTGCCTCCTAAATGTTTTTTGCGGCGTTGATTTTCCGCGACGCGCTCATGAGGGAGCGCGTTTCGGCTGGTCATCGTCCAGCGCTCATCGGGCGGAATGATTTGCGGGCGTTTGCCCGCGCCCTGCGCCCTCATGCAAGGGCGTTCAGGGCGACGGCGAGGGCCTGGGCGGCGCGGTACGCCTTGCAGGTGAGCTTCTTGTTCCAGGAATTGAGCTGGGCCGACCAGTAAAAACCGGCGTTCTCAATGGCTGCCTTTTGGGCGTCCGTGGGCTGGGCCTGGAACAATACGCGAGTGCGGCCCGCCTGCTGGTCAAAGGCGATATTCCAGCCCTTGCCCGTGATCGTGGTGCCGATCCAGGGCTTGTCCGTGGGCGCAGCGGCGGGCTTGTCCTGCACGGGAGCGGGCTTCTTCGCGGGGGCGCTGGGCTTGTCCTGCACGGGCTGGGCGGGGACGTCGGGGCGGCGAATGCCCTTGCTCTTGTGGCTGCGCTTCGCGGGGGCGGGCTTGTCCTCGGCGGCGGGCTTCGCCTTCGCCGGGGCGCTGGCCTTCTTCGCGGGAGCGGGCTTGTCCACGGGGGCGGGGGCCGCCTGTACGGGTGCAGGCTTGTCCACGGGGGCGGGAGTTGCCTGCACGGGGGCGGGCTTGTCCTGGGCGCTGGGCTTGTCCTTCGCGGCCTGGGCGGCGGCGACGGCTTCCGCGTGCATGGGCATATCCGCGCTGATGTGTACGCGCACCGGCATTTCCGGGGCGTCGGCGGCGGCCCGAAGGGCCGTGAACACATACACGTCGCCCCCACGAGCGAGCGAGTACGACGCGGGGAAGGTCTGGCCGTTCACGGTGACAGAGTTCGGGGCAAAGTTCCAGGTGTTCGCGGTGGTGGTGCTTTTCATGGTGTTTCCCTCCTGCGCTCTCGGCGCTGTCGTTTTTTCTGGCCGGGCGGCTTGCCCTGCCGACGCAAAAATCATAGCACGGTTTTCGCCGCCGTGCCGAAAGTCGGCCTTTTTCGGCCGATCTTGTCCCCTACGGGGACAAAAAAATTTTTTTCGGCGGCAACGGGCGCGTGTGCGTTTTTTGTTCCCGCGCGCATACGAGAGCCGGCGTCGTCGCTCTGACTGGCCGGAGCGACACGCCAGCCGGAGCGACACGCCAGCCGGAACAGCACGCCAGCCGGTAAGTACGCCAGCCGGGGCGGCACGCCAGCCGGGGCGACGCGCCAGCCGGAACAGCGCGCCAGCCAGAGTGACGCGCCAGCCGGGGCAGCACGCCAGCCAGGGCAGCACGCCAGCCAGGGCAACGCGCAGCGCCAGGGTAACGCACCGCGTCGCATCGCGCCACGCTGGGCCACTACGCCAGCCGGGCCGACGTGCAGCACTGGGCGATCACGCCAGCCGGGACAGCGCGCCGCGCTGGGCAGCCACGCCAGGCCGGGGCGGCGCGCAGCGCTGGGCGGTCACACAGCCGGGGCAGCGCACACCACACCAGGGCAGCACGCCACGCAGCGCCAGGCCAGCGCACCGCGTCGCGTCGCGCCACGTCACGCAGCCGCCGCGCCTCCTGGAAGCAACCCCTACGGGGTTGCCTTTACCGCGCTACGCGCCTCGCGTCGCTGCGCCTTGCACGTCACACGTTGCGCCTTGCGCGCCCCGCGCGTAGGTACTGCGCTACGCCTCGCGCCTCGTGCGGCGGCGGTGAGCCCAAGAATTGGTTAGTTTTTTTATTTTTTTATAGGATTTCATTCACCAGGCGGTACATGGAGTAGATAGGAACGCGCGCACGCGCGCGCGCGTGCTTTGGAAGAAACAAAAAAAGAGCGGATCGTCCTGCGACGACCCGCCCGACCTGCAAAAGTGAAATGGCGCTGTTTTCGGATTTCATTTTTGAGGAAAAGAAAAAGCCGGGTGAATTAACACCCAGCTTTTCTTGTATCTTCTCTTGGGAAGATGCATCCGAACACGCCATTCACGAAGATGAAATACGGTTCGGATTTGATTGAAAATGGTGGAGCATAGGAGATTCGAACTCCTGACCCCAACACTGCCAGTGTTGTGCGCTACCAGCTGCGCTAATGCCCCGAACAATGTTTATATTATCACACTTCAAATGATTTGTAAAGGGGTAAAATCAAGTTTTTTCAAATTTTTGCAGAAAAACCGCATAAGCGCAAAAGCAGTCCTTTCCCGCTGGACAAGCCGTCTCCTTTTCAGCTATAATGAAACGTACTTTTTCAGTTTCATTCCCAGCTTACAGAAGTGGAGAATACCAATGAGCAAACCAAATATTCTATGGGGCTGTGAAAGAACGAAAAGTTCTTCCGCAGCCCCTTTTTGCACAAAAAAAGAGACCGAAGTCTCTCATTTTGCAAAATTGCGGATGCCCCAAGATGCCGCTGTGCCCTATTTTTTCACCCGCTATGTATAGCAGGCCGGTGCCCTGCGGCGCACTTGCCGCCGTCCCCTGGCGAGATAACTCGGGGGCATGACGTCCATGTCCGACTCGGGCTCCGTTTGATGAAATGTGGGTAAAAACAGAACACTGGCCTGTACACCCCAGGAGCATCCTTATGGTTTTATTATATGCAGGCGGCGCGCGATTGTCAACCCTCGAAAGAATTTTGCAGCAGCCTTTTGATATCCGCCGAAAACAGATCGCACAGCTCCTGCGCGTTCTCCGCGTCGCGCGCGCAGGCCGCCACATGGATCAGCGGCAGCGCCGCATCGGGGCGAATCACCGTGCGCCCGCGCGCATCCTGGCTGAGGATCCCGCCTTGCTCGCGCAGCGTGCCGCGCTCCCGCAGGGCAGATAGCACGCGGCCCTTATCGCGCATATCGCAGGGAATATCCGCCGTTCGCCGTGTCAAGGCAGGCAGCGCAGCCACAGCCTGCTCCA